>Ga0187784_10003482_pt1 | contig 12717 bp, 12 predicted proteins | sample 1015_SJ02_MP15_2_FD_132964 | JGI IMG/M metagenome (GOLD analysis project Ga0187784, IMG submission 132964) | Tropical peat soil microbial communities from peatlands in Department of Meta, Colombia - 1015_SJ02_MP15_20_MG | ecosystem: Environmental > Terrestrial > Soil > Wetlands > Peat | place... | reverse complement strand
GAACGCCGTCCGAGAGTTGGGTTGCGAACCAGTGGACCTGGGAGTTGCTGCGGATGAATCCGATGCAATCCGCAGTAAACTTGAGCAGGCCATACCTAACGCAGACGTGATTCTCATTACAGCGGGAACGTCGGTCGGACCGCGCGATATCGTTCCGCGGGTAATCAATGAATTGGGGAAGCCAGGGTTACTTGTTCACGGGGTGGCTATGCGTCCATCCATGCCGACCGGGTTAGGGGTGATCGCTGGGAAACCCATTGTTTCGTTGCCGGGTTACCCAGTCTCCGCTTACTTGGCGTTCCTAGAGTTCGTTCCACCACTTATCTGCCACCTGTCGGGAACTCGACTGCTACCCCGGCCCACCGTCAAAGCTAAGTTGGGAAGGCGAGTTGCAGGTATTCTAGGATCACGGACCTACGTCAGAGTTCGAGTTAGCGAACGTCGGGGTACCGCGCATGTGGAGCCTGTGAGCGTTTCTGGCGCGGGCATCCTGAGCAGCCTGGTTCGAACGAATGGTTTCATAATAGTGCCGGAAAACGTGGAAGGCTACGAAGAGGGTGCGGTCGTTGATGTTGAATTATTCAGGCCTGTGGAGGTCGAAGATGTCGGTGTCTGAGAGAAAGGTATTCAGACAGCTGCAGAGCCTAGAGGACGCGGAGTCAATCTTCTGGGCAGCGTACAAGTCCCCTGATCAGCCTGCCGAAAGAATCGATATTTCAGATGCGCTTGGAAGAGCATTGGCTGAAGATGTTTTCTCGAAGGTAGACGTTCCAGGCTTCGACCGAGCAGCCATGGACGGTTTCGCGGTCGTCGCAGAATCCACATTCGGCGTCAACGAACAGAATCCTCTCACATTGAAGGTACTCGGTGAGGTGGAAGCTGGAAACGACGCTGCGTATTCAATTTCGAGAGGGGAGGCGTTCGAGATTGCAACTGGGGCGCCAATCCCTAAAGGTGCCGATGCGGTGGTTATGGTCGAGTATACAAAGCGAACGGCGCAATCGGTTGCAGTCTACAGATCCGTAACTCCTGGTGAGAACATCACTGGTGCCGGAAGCGACATAATGACCGGCGAACTCATCCTCCGCAAGTACCAGCTTATAACACCACGTGAGATCGGGCTTCTCGCAGCGGCTGGAGTAGCGGAGGTTCAAACCTACCGCAAGCCGCGAGTTGCTATCTTCTCTAGCGGTAATGAATTGATCAAGCCGGGGGATCAATTCTCATTTGGCCGAATCTACGACACAAACGGCCCAGCGATCGCAGCTTCGGTCACAGAGTGTGGCGGAGAACCACGCTTCTTAGGAATCCTTCCTGACGAATATTCAGAAGTGAAGAGGCAGGTGCAAGCTGCGTTGCCCGATACGGACATCGTAATCTCCTCTGGAAGCACTTCTTCCGGTCCGGGCGACTTGTTCTACAGAGTTGTAGACGATCTCGGCGCGCCCGGTGTGCTTGTTCACGGCTTGACCCTCAAACCGGGAAAACCTGCACTGCTCGGGATCGCGCAAGGCAAACCAATCTTCGGTCTACCCGGCTACCCCACATCTGCGCTAATGATCTTTCATGTCCTAGTGGCTCCGATAATTCGCCGCCTAGCCAACATGGCTGAATCGCGACCCGACAAGGTATCGGCCACTGTTCCGTTGAAATTCTTCAAAGCTCGCGGCCGCCGCGAGCTTCTCCCCGTCCAACTATTGACAAAACCGGATGGAGCGCTCATCGCCTACCCGATGCAAAGCGGCTCCGGCGCAATCAGTTCATTCTCACTAGCAGATGGATTCGTGGATCTCCCTGAAACGCAAGAGTATGTCGACGAAGGTGAGAAGGTGCAGGTTCAACTCTTCGGAAAAGGACTCTCACCTCCAACACTCGTGGCGGTGGGCAGCCACTGCGTGGGGCTCGACATAGCGTTCACTTTGCTGAAACGCAAGAATTCCGCGTTTCTCGGGCGAACGATCAATGTTGGCTCAATCGGAGGGTTCAGGGCCGTGAAACGTGGAGAGACCGACTTCGCAGGAGTCCACATCCAAGATGAAGAGACGGGAGAGTTCAACATTCCATTCATCTCGCGCTTCGGCCTCGAGAGTTCTGCGGTTCTAGTTCGCGGTTACGACCGAGAGCAGGGGTTGATTGTCAAGACAGGAAACCCGAAGAAGATTCGAAGTATGAATGAATTAGTGCGCGAAGATGTTGTGTTTATAAATCGAAACAAAGGGTCGGGGACACGTCTCTTAATTGACAAACACCTATCCAGAGTGGCGGCTTCGCGTGGCGTCGACTTGGAAGAGTTATCGAAGCAAGTTCACGGTTACAGTTACGAAGCTAAGACCCATTCAGCTGTTTCGGCGGCAGTGAAGAACAACCGCGCTGATGTCGGTTTCGGCATCAGAACGGTAGCTGAAGTGCCGGGTTTAGAGTTCATCAAGTTAGACGACGAAAAATATGATTTCCTCATTCCGAAGGAGCGTTTGAGTAAGGAGTCGGTGGTTGCCTTTCTCGATCTAATAAAATCAAAGGAGTTTTCTAACGAATTATGTCAACGCGCACCAGGTCTAACGGCCAATCAGCAGTCCGGGACCATACTGTTCGAACCTTCGTCCTCCTCGAATTAAAGCACGTCAACCGACATCGCCTTGAAGAAGACATAGACCGAGGACCCTATGTTGAGCGCCATTTCGAAAAACGAGCGGCGAGTCACAATTGCCGTCAAGGGTTGGTCGCATATTATTCGAAGCCTTACCGTCGCCCCGAGGTCAGTCACTTCAGTGATCGTCCCGGCCAGTCTGTTCCGCGCACTAGTCTCCGCCCCCACTTTCGAAACTAGAATATTCTCAGGTCTAATGTGAAGGATGACGCGACCCGAGCGTCTCGTCACTGCTTCAATCATCTTTCCGTCGCCGATGTCAATTAATGCTAAATCCGCTTCGTTTCCGATTACAGTGCCGGAAATCAAGTTGTCGTCTTCAAAGAGGCTGTTCGGCTTCAAGAGGCTCTTCTTGCTTAACTCTGCCGGCGCACCAACTTCCGTTAACTCACCGTTCCGTATGACCCCTATTCTATCGGCAATGGACGCGGCTTCCAAACGGTCATGTGTTACGTGGACAACGGTGACTCCGGTCTCATAATGAACGCGGCGGAGATAATCAAGAATACTGCTTTTTGTTTCAGGGTCAACGGCGGAGAGCGGTTCGTCGAGGAGAACTGCGCGAGGTTCAACGGCGAGGGCACGAGCTAATGAAACTCTCTGCCTCTCTCCTCCGCTCAGGTTCCTGGGCGAACGATCGGTCAAGTGAGATATTCCAAGCATTTCAAGAAGATTGTTGGATTTTTTGCGTCTTTCCTGTTCTTCAACGCCTTTGGCGTGAAGTCCATACTCTATGTTTTTTCGTACAGTCATATTCTCGAAGAGCAAGTAGTTTTGTGGCGCGTAGCTTATTCGTCGTTTTTCAGGGGGAAGGTGAGAGACATCCTCTCCGGCCACTACAATACGGCCTTCGCGTGGAGAATAGGCGCCGGCAATCGCTTCCAGGAGGAGTGTCTTACCTGAACCTGTTGGTCCTAGCAACACGAAGTATCCGCCTTCTGGAACAGACAGGTTGATGTTTTTCAGTGCAAAGCTGCCCCATGAATGTGAAAGGTTCTCCACAGCGATCCCATCGCTCAACTCAGATCACCCTCCTTCGTTGAACGACTTTGAACAGGATGAAGATTGCAATGTTGATGAAGATCATGAGTGCTGCAACATTGATCGCTCCGGGGCTGAGGACTTGGCCGTTTGAGATTGACGGGCGTAGGCCGTAGCCTGCGTACAGGTTCCATATCAGTATCGAAGCCACGGCTGGGTAGTAAGCCATGATGAATAGGGCACCAACCTCGCTTGAGGCTCTAGCCCAAGTTAGGATTGCGCCGGTCACCACTGAACGCCATATGCTGGGCAGGGTGACTTTGAAGAAAGTGAACGTGGAGGACGCACCTAAGCTTCTGGAAACAAGTTCCAACCTAGTGTCCATGGACTTTATTGCTTCTTCTACTTGCTTTACCGTGTAAGTGGCGCTGACGAACACGAGCGTGATTACGATGCCTATCACATCGTTCGTCATCCTGATACCATAATTGTTGAATAAACTGCCGATCAACTCTGCCGATCCGAAAACTGTGATAAGAGCGATTCCCGCAACCGTGTGAGGAATCATTAGCGGAATTTCAATTATTGAGTCAATGAGGGTTCTTCCACGAAAGTTGTATTTGCCGAGAAGGTATCCGAGAGGAACGCCTAGGAACACGGCCACTGCGGCGGTCAACCCAGACGTGTAAATCGTCAATCCAATCGCGGAGAGGGCCTGAGCGTTGCTGATAGCCAATATGAGTCCAGAAAAGCTGTGCTGAAGATGAGATTTAGAACGGGGGATACCAAGACAAAGAACAGTAAGCCGCTTAGCGCAGAGAGAACGAAGACGAATCTGAGGGGAAAACCGGGAGATAGACGCAAAGCCTCTCATCCCCCTATTGGCTACGACGTTGACATTTCAACCTAGCTTACGCTAAGAACTAGGCTAGATTACATGTTGGAGTGAGCGATGAATATCCGTCTTGAGCACTGATAGAACTATTGTGATAGGCTTGCCGGCTCGATCGATATGCCTGCCTGCTCTATTGCTTGGATGATGCTTGGGGGCACCGCTCCTTGATTGTAAATGTATACGGCGCTCAGTGGCTGGATGCCACTTGACCGTAGTATTGATTGTCCCTGAGAACTGAAAACTGCCTGAATAAACGCCGTAGCGATTTGCGGATCTGGGCTCGCAGTCGGTATCGTCATATCATAAAGGATAGGTGCCCCTTGCGTCAACTTGCCATCCACGGTTTCGTTCACTTGACTGTACCAGGTAGATAGTGTTAGGTTGGACAAGTTTATCCTCGAGTCTAAAGTCAGGTATTGAAGTCCATGTGATATGGCTTCGGATGAGTATGTGAGCTCATAGTCGACTGCGCCAGTTTCGAGCTGGGCGTCGAGAGTCGTCTCAGTGGGTACGACGATTAGTTCATTCTGTGCGGCTTTAGTTACATACAGTTGATCGTACAGGTATGACGAGTTCTGGTAGTATAGCAAGCCGGCGAGTTTAATCATGAATATTGCCTGTGCCCCGCTGGGATCAGTGTCTTTGTTTGACACACCAACTATGACCCCCGGACGAGTTATGATCTGATACCAATTGGCCGGAGTGATCTCGCTTGCATATCGACTCTGGTTCGTGTACATTACCGTCATCGCGTTCGTAGCGAACACTATGTACCAAGACGCATATGATGGGATCAACTGTTCCGGAATTATGCGATAGTCCGCGGAAGCGTATATGTCGAAAGACTTGTTCGCTTGGGTGATTTCATTAGCGGCTAAGTGGCTGCCTTCAAAAATGTAGTTGTAGCTGAGCGTGGGATATTCAGATCGCAACACGTTTGCCACAATCGCGTTGAATGGCACTTGAAGCGTGCCCGCCGCGTCGATGAGTAGGGTCGATGGCACATGGACCGAGCTCTGTCCCTGGTAGTAGCCTACCGCATAGCCGACCACCAGTCCGACGATGACAGCTAAAACCAGGAGAGCTTTTCCATACTTTACGATTAGGCTCAACGAAAGTTTCACCTACTTCGGATTCGCGGTACACGCTCTACATTCTCATTGATATGTCTGCCGGAGCATTTCAATTTGGTCGTGTAACGATTAGTGGTTTACCGGATCCTCTTGGAGTCGAGTTGCTTCCCGATCATTCTCTCCGCCGCCTTGTAGTTCTTGAGCAAAGTCCTCGCGGTGCGCGTTAGTTGCGCGCCGCCTCCGCCTTTTCCTCTAGCATGTTGCGATCCTCCGCGCCGCGTCGCTACCACCGGTTGACCTAGACGTTCGTCGATTCTTTTGATGTAATTCCAGACGAATCGGTAAGACATTTGGAGTTCATTCGCTGCTGCGGAGATTGAACCCAGCCTGTCCACCGCGTCAAGAATTTGTGCGCCGCCTTTGCCCAGTACCCGCTTCCCTTTCGAGAGAATGTATAGCCTGAAAGAATAACGGAGCTTCGTTTTCTTCGTTCTCATCAGGCAAGCCTATGGGCCATCACTTGTTAGAATCTTTTGGATAAGGCCAGAGATTCAGGTGGCGGGTAAGCTCACAGGAGGCAACTTTGAAGTTCTGACACGCGACTAGCAGGGTAAATATAATAAATATATGGTATGCTCCCACATCCTCAGTGACGCTATCCTTGAACGGCTACATGGGTAAGATTTTGCGGGTCAACCTCTCGACAGGGCGCATTGCGACAGAACAGTTGCAGGAGGAGGTTGCTCGAAGGTTCATAGGCGGGAGAGGTCTTTCTGCCAAGATTCTGTTTGATGAACTAAGGCCGGGGATAGATCCACTCGGCCCCGAGAACAAACTTGTTGTAGCTGCTGGGCCTCTGGGAGCGGTTCCGTTCTCAGGCAACAGTCGCTTTAGCGTTTGCGCTAAGTCCCCTCTTGGTATGGGTTGGGGCGAATCGTATAGCGGCGGATTCATGGCGCCGAAGATTAAGCAATCGGGGTTTGACGCATTCATAATCGAAGGCGCCTCTAAGGCCCCCGTCTGGCTCTATGTGAATGAGGGGCGGGCTGAGCTGCGGGACGCTTCGAAGTACTGGGGAAAATCGACCGCTGAGACGGAAGCTGAGATCAAGAAGGAGTTAGGGGACACTGACAGGCGACAGACAAGTGTTGCAAGCATTGGGCAGGCAGGAGAGAAGAAAGTTCGCTACGCCGCTATCATGAACGACGTACGTGAGGCTGCCGGCCGGTCGGGGATGGGAGCGGTAATGGGGTCAAAGAATTTGAAGGCGTGGGGATGCAAAGGCACCCTGAAAGTTTCCGTCCACGACGACAAGCGGCTTAGGGAATATGTCAGACAATGCGTAACCGAAGTGAAGAAGGGCCCATACATTCAATCCTTGCACGATTATGGCACTGCGGGCGACACAGACGATCTCAGCGCGTCGGGAAGACTTCCCACCAAGAATTTCATGAGGGGAACCTTCGAAGGGGCAGATAAAATCACGGGTGAGACCATTGTAAGCAGTGGCCTGCTTACGGGCCGCGACACTTGTTGGGCGTGCTCGACGAACTGCAAACGCGTAGTTGAATCAAAGAGCCCATACGTACTCGAGAAAGAGGTTGGTGGGCAGGAGTATGAGACTACTGCTGCGTTCGGGTCTTTCTGCTTGAACAGTGATATGTACGCTATTGGCAAGGCGAATCAACTCTGCAACCTCTACGGGCTGGATACGATCTCGACGGGAGTAGTGGTTGGCTTCGCAATGGAAGCCTACGAGCGGGGCATCATTACGAAGGAACAGACTAGGGGGTTAGAAATTAAGTGGGGTAGCCCCGACGCAATCGTCAAACTGGTCGAGATGATCGGCAACCGCGAAGGAATCGGTGACCTGCTGGCTGAAGGAGTATGGAGGGCTGCGCAGAAATTGGGTCACGGCGCTGAGGAGTTCGCGGTACATGTGAAAGGGCGAGAGGCTCCGATGCATGAACCGCGTGGCAAACGAAACGTCGGCCTCATGTATGCCGTAGCGGACCGGGGAGCCTGTCACATGGAATGGGAACACGACGACTTCTGGGAATCCGAAAGCTATCTGAGGCCTGAACTCGGCTTAGTAGCATCTGAACTACCGAACCGCACCTTACTGGATTATGGTCGCAGCAAGGTTAAGATCGCAAAAGTGCAGGCGGATCTCTGGTCCATGTGCGACAGCCTCGTTGTCTGCGTCTTCGACATATACCCCGGCGGAGGCATCGAACACTCCACTCTGCTCGGAATTTTGAACGCAGCCACAGGCTGGGGCATGAGCATGAAAGAGTACATGGAGGCCGGAGAGAGGGCTATCAACATGACTCGAGCATTCAACGCTAGGGAAGGCCTGTCTAGGGAAGAGGACACACTGCCAAAGAGGCTGATGGAACCGCTTCCAGACGGAGCGTTCGCAGGCAAACCATTTGGACCTGACATCCTAAACTCGATGTTGGATAACTACTACGAGCTTCGCGGATGGGACAAGCAGACAGGCCTGCCGACACGAGCTAGGCTTCAAAGTCTCGGCCTGGATTACGTAGCCGACCAGCTTCAAAAAATGAGTGTACTGCCGAACTAAGGGAAGCGTGCTTTCAAATGGGTAACGTCAAGGTTGCGCTAGTCTACTTGGGACAAGCACGGGAAGTTGCAGGGACGAAGGAGGAGGAGGTTATACTACAAGCTCCGGCAAAGATAGAGCAAGCCATATCCCAAGCGATAAGCGCGCATCCCAAGCTATCAGAATTAATGCAGACACTCAAGCTACTGGTCAACGGACAATGGGCAACAACTGATTCAGAGCTAAAAGACGGAGACCGAGTAACATTACTGCCTCCCGTCGGAGGCGGTTGATCCGGTTTCCCTCCGTCTACACGTAGCATCTGAACTAGCCACCTCGCGAATGGTCAACCACGTTGAACCATATATTGGATCGTTGAAATCAACGGCATCCCTTCCTGTTCATCTTCCCCTGGTTCAATATGTCTACTATTGCCGGCTCCGAACTGAATGGCAAGAGCGCGCTGAGATGAAGCGTGCCACTCTCGGGAATCACAGTCTTCATAATCTGGACTGTCGTCTTCGCTGTACTATACGGAAGTCGCCGGTCAACCGTTCATTAACGTGGCTTTCTCGAACTCAACGTTAGTCTTCGACTACGGCTTCAGCTTTTGGACACTCGCCATGGGTGTTGCCAACAATTTCGCGGTTTCGTTGTCGCTTGGAATAGTCTGGGTTATCTGGAACCTGATCTTCCTGATAGTGACTATTATGGCCGTGGCTAGGTAATTCGACAGATTCCTACAGTCCAAGTTTGCATATGTGAGTTCGCGGTTCAACTCACCGGCCTGATACTCTACACGGCTGACAGATACTACCTCAAAAAGCAAGGAATCGACCTATCGCTGGCGTTCAAGGAGATTCCCCATGAGTAATCGAAGTAACTCAACACTGCCTGTCCAGCTCACCTTCTCCAAATGATGCGCTACGGCGAAATTGGAGCGGATAACCAGTCCAAGTAGTGCGATCGAAATATCAAGTGAAACTCGGATAGTTCAATTAGGCTGCGCGGTCTGCTTTCGGGTGATGCTACCGGAAGAATGCGAAAGCTTGCAAATTCCAGATCTGTTGAGTTTGTATGTTGCGATCAGAAGGATCAGAGTTGCGGCCAGCTTAATCGGAATCTGGAAGGTGTTTAAAGCGATTCCAACGGCTCCGAGTACGCCTCCGACGGTGCCAGCGACCGCCAGCAGTGGAATCAGGTAGTAGCAAGGACAGGCGCCGGCAAGGAGAGCCGCGACGATTCCAAGCATCCCGGCCCTAGAGACTCGTCGGCTTCGTTGAAGAAGTAGCTGCCTCACTGAGACTGTTAGTACGACCGCAGTCAATACCGTCAATATCACATCCAAGACGAAGTTCGATGTCTCCGAAAGCGGAATGTAGAAGGTGAAGTAAGGCGATAGGAAGAGGAAGGAGTCGAAGAACAGGAGCATAGACCCGTAGGCTGCCATTATTATGACGGCCAGAAGGTCATATTTTTCATCCTTGAACGTGTCCACGATTGGTGAAACCACTTTCATCCACTCGTCAGCTGCGCGACCGCCTGTTCGAATACGGATTCGGGTTGGTCGCCCGCTATCGTGACCACCTTACCATTCGGCCCTACGAGGAAGAACGTCGGCGTTTCAGTTATGCCCGCCTCGACCCCGAGGGCGTGGTTTGCATTGATTAGCGCATCGTACTTTCCACTATTGAAATCTTCGTTGAACTGCGTCATATTCAACCCCAATTTCTGTGCGAACTTTTGCAGGTTCTGCCTGCTTGCCCACCCACTGTTTGGACTTTGTTGACTCGTGTACAGCAGATCGTGGAACTGCCAAAACTTTCCTTGCTGGCCCGCAGCATAGTCCGCTTCCGAGGCGGATATGGAATCAGGACCGAAGTAATCGAAATCTCGCCACACAAGCTTTGCTTTCCCAGTATCCACAAGATTCTGTATCAATGAGGGCCCCTGTGTGTGGAACCATTCGCCACAAGTCGGGCATTGGTAATCGCCAAATTCGACGATGATTACTGGAGCGTTTGGCGAGCCTAAAGTGGGTGGTGATCCCGCGAGGAGATCTACTGCCAAATTAAACGTAGTCGGTGAGATGTTTGTTGACGATACTGTTGAAGTTCCGACCATAACAGGTGAAGAGTTCTCTTGAAGCTCGATGGTCATCATTGTTGAGGTTGGCGATGAGGGTGTGGTGAGACGCCATCCAAGGACTGCAAGAATTGCGACGGCAAGCAGCACGATGACTATGGCAACAGTCGTTTTACTGCGTTTTTTCATCGATCGCTGCAAATCACTTCCCTCCAAACCTCGTGTTAATTTACACTCTGCTTTCCTCTTGGTGCGGCAGATCGCGTTCGCACATTACGTTGAGCGCAACCTATGGGTGTTTACGGGCGAATGTTCGTGGCCTAATAATCTTTGACCAGTTTTTGGACTGAAAGAACTCTTCTTAGGACCCTGCAGTCGCATGCACGCAGCATTCCACGAAGGCTTAGGTGCGCGTTTTGTAGCTATACCCAAGCTACCCAAGATGGAGGCGGCGGCTGATGCTGGTTAACATATCGCCCGCCTCAACCGCTCAAGCAGGTAAGATAACGCATACAATTTCACCTACTCCTAGACTAAGAAACGTTATATTCTGAATTAGTTCGAGCCATTTCGCGGTATGCATGATGCCTCGGAGACTGGTCCCGATTGTGTTGGTGATCGCCGTTGTCCTAGCGCTGCTTTCTTTAAGCTATCCTTCTGTCGTGGTCTCAAGTACGACCATTCAACCAGTAGCGTATCCTTCAACTTACACAAGTGCTTACCAAGTAGGCTATTCGCAGTTGACTGCTTCAACTGTCTCTGCGGGTTATTCGTTATTCACTGCTTGGTATCCGGGCAACCCAATTTGCGACCCAATGTCGAACGCTTGCACACCATACCCGATGCCGACGGCCACCATCACATACCCACAATCAGCCACATATACTTACCAAGTTGCGCTTAGCTCGCAGATAACTTCCCTCTACACAAGTATTTTCACATCATCCTTTACGCAGACGAGTTTTCAGACCGTCCCACCGTACGCTGCCGCAGGGCTTACGGGACTACAGTACGGCGTAGCAGCTTTAGTCACAGTTGCAGTAGTCGGATTAAGCATCTTCTTCCTCCCAATGCGAAAGAGACTTCCAGCTGCCTTACAGCCCGAAGAAAGAAATTCAGCCGTTAAATCATGCCAGAACTGTGGCACAGAAAACTCCAGGCGCAGCAAGTTTTGCAGCGCATGCGGAGCGAGATTAGGATAATCTCAACGAAATTCGATTCCACGTGCATTTACGCGCGCCGAGACACAGGATCCACCTTGCGGAGGTAGTTTGTGGTGGTAAAGTTTTCGTTTCTCACATTCGATTGCTATGGAACGCTGATCGACTGGAGAAATGGATTGGAGACAAGCCTGGGCGAGCTGCTTCGAAGTAAGGGATTAAACACCGGGATCAGCGCTTACCCAGTATACGTACGGCTGGAAGCCGAACAGGAAGCTTCCTACAAGTCCTATAGGTGTGTCCTGTGCGACACTGCAATGTCAGTGGCTAAACACTTCGGCGTAGAAATGACCGTTAATGAAGCAAATAGTTTTGCTGAGATGATTCCAGATTGGAAACCCTTCAGCGACACCGTTGAAGTCCTGAATTCTCTTCATGAGCGCGGCTATAGGGTAATTATACTCTCTAACATAGACCGCGATCTACTTCAGAGAACGATCACCCGGAATAAACTAACGATTGATGGGTATGTTACAGCTGAAGATGTTGGTTCCTACAAACCGTCATTCGGCCATTGGAATCGTTTCTTCGCGGAGTACAAGGCGACGAACAGGGAGACTTTACACGTTGCGCAAAGCATCTACCACGACATCGTACCTTCCTCTAAGCTTGGGATTACAAATGCATGGATAAACCGGTACGGAGACCCAAAACCGAAAGAAATCAACCCACGATATGTCTTCCCAAACTTAGCCGGCCTACTGAATGTCCTGGATTAGAGCTACAACATTGTGAAAATGACGGAAAAGAGGGTGCTGACGACATTAGGCCGTCAGCGCGCGCCGATGGGAGGCGCGGAGCTTATAGAACCGCGGTGGGCGGTTCGCCGTACATTATGGGTAGTGGAAACGTGAAGCTAGAGAACCTCACCGGGTAGTACAGAAGGGGCGTCGGTCTCTGGTTTTCGGCCGGCATCATGACTGGTGAAACGAAGTAGACATAGCTCATTATCTTTCGCCAACAGCTTATAACCGGCCCTTGAGGCGTGATAAACGTTACGTGTTCGCCAGAGCTTTTCATGAATGTTTCATCTTGACCTCCACTGTATAAATCGACATCTCGATGTCAACGAGTATTGACTAAGTGATGCTTCTCTAACTCTACTCTAGGGAATCGTAACTTACCGCTTTGGCTAGTTTCAGCCTACCTCGTTTGCGGCAACCGTTATGTGATTCGTAGCCCGACCCTTAATGCCTACTGAGGATTCATCATGGAACCTGCAATCCCCGGAGTTCCAGCGCCTGTAATAG
>Ga0187784_10003481_pt1 | contig 12718 bp, 12 predicted proteins | sample 1015_SJ02_MP15_2_FD_132964 | JGI IMG/M metagenome (GOLD analysis project Ga0187784, IMG submission 132964) | Tropical peat soil microbial communities from peatlands in Department of Meta, Colombia - 1015_SJ02_MP15_20_MG | ecosystem: Environmental > Terrestrial > Soil > Wetlands > Peat | place... | reverse complement strand
GATGCCGCCCAGAATCCTCCGCCGATGGCGTCCGAGCCTAAGGAAAGCGTGCTGTTCCAGCGGGTGGTCGCAAATCAGAAGCGCACTGACGAGTCGCTGGATCTTTTCGAGCGGATTGAGCGCACGGAAATTCGCAGGACGGGGAGTGATCCCAACCCCGCGGAAGTAAAAGTCTGGCGGGTTTTTCCCGCCGGCGTGGCCAACGACAGGATCCCTCTTTCGGCGGAAGGCAAACCCATCAGTGGGCAGAGCTACCGCGCCGAGTTGCAGAAACTCGAGAAGTTGCTGGATTGGGCCATCCAACAGGGACCGGGACAGGACGAGGCGCTGGCAAAGATGGCGCGTAAACGCAAAGAGCGAAACGACCTCATTGAAGCCACGCACGCCGCATTCATTTTCACCCTGGTGGGACACGAAATGCGCGGCGAGCGCAGCCTGGCGAGATACAGCATGGTGCCGAACCCCAATTACAAACCGACTTCGCGGAACGCCACGCTGCTCACGAAAGTCAGGGGTTTCATCTGGATTGATGAGGAGTCCTCAGAGTTGGCAAAGGTGGAAGGCGAGGTGAGTCAGGACATTTCTATCTCTCTATTCCTGGCAAAGATTTATAAGGGCAGCCACTTCATGCAGGAACGTTACGAGATGGCGCCGGGCATCTGGCTGCCGACCTTTGAACAATATGATTTCGACGGTAGGAAATTCCTGCTGCCGTATTCAGTCCACGAGCGAACGTTGTACACGAATTACCACCGGGTGGGGCCACCCAAAGAGGCGCTGGAGGTGGTGCGTGGCGAATTGGGCAAGGGACCGGGTGTGGCGGTGGGCCCTTGAAACTTTAAGGGATAGAATGGGTTAGGTAGTACTAGTGCCGTCCCAACTATTCGGGCCAAATGACGGTCCAAGTATCTGACGCGAGCACGGAGAGAGCATTCTCGAAGAGATTTGCTGGAACAAGTTGGAACGGCACTAGTCCTATCCCGGCCGGTCTGGAGGAATTATGATCCGCTGGCTCCTAACCCTGGTTCTGCTGCTGGCTAGCTTGGCGCTGCCGGGCGCGGCGCAAACGAATGACGCGAATTCGTCCGGGCAGAACCCAAACAGTGCGGCCGCCCCGGAATCCGCCGGCAATCCTGCCCCAAGTGCCCCGAAAAAAGTGTGGACGAACGACAACCTCTCCGACGCGAGCAGGAAGATATCGGTCGTGGGCACCAAAGGCGAGCAAAAATATTCGCTCACCAAAACGGCGGATCCCGCGACGGTCGAGAGAATCCGCAAGGAACTGAAAAAACTCGAAGGGCAAGTGGAAGATATTAAGAAGCAACTGGCGAGTTACAAGGAATTTAAGGAGGGGGAGCCGGTTTCCACGAGCGGGTACCAGGTCGACAAGGGGTACGGCCGGATTCCCGTGGAGCAGCAGATGATCATGCTGGAAAAAAAGAAGAAGGATTTGGAAACGCAGATTGACGAGCAGCTCGACGAGGCGAGGAAAAAAGGGATTGATCCGGGGCAGTTGCGTTAGACGGAGCGCCACGATGAAGCACAGAAACTTGAGTCTTGGTTTTTTCCTGCTGGCGATGGCTTTCGTTTGCCCCGCGCAAACGCAGCAGGACACCACGAATAAGGACTCGACCAGCGCCAAGCCCGCTACTCCCGCAGATAAGACTGCGCCGAAGCAGGATGCCCAAGCGACACCGGAGAAGAACAAGCTCAAGAAGGTTTGGACGAACGACGAGGTTGCGGCCTTGCCGGGCAAAGTCTCCGTCGTGGGCCAGGCGAATCAGAGAGTGGAGTACAGGCGAGAAATGGAAGAGGGTTCGTCACCCAACGAGAGCGATAACCAGAAGAGCATGATCGACAATTACCGCCAACAAATCGGCGATCTCCACAACCAAATCGATGCCGTGGACCAGCGCATCGCGGAGCTGAAAAACTTCAAAGGGGAAAATAGCAGCCCCACGGGTGGAATCAATCCGAACAAGGGCTACAACATGGTGCCCGTGGAAGACCAAATCAAACAACTGGAAGCGAAAAAGAAAAAGCTTCAGGGGCAAATCGACGACCTGGAAAACGAAGCACGAAAGAATGGGATCGATCCAGGCAAGCTTCGGTAGACCGGGTTTGTCACAATCGGCGATTCATCCGATGTCCGAGTTCAACAAGCCATGTTCATCTTGAGGCGATCCGATGAGGTCCGGTGTCAGGACTCCGGTGGAGACCACCGGACTCCCGAAACCGGAGATTGCCGAAGGACCCCCATCAAAATTGCGCACGGTGTGTCAGTTGAGATCTTTCGGGGCGCCCCTCAAGATGACAGGGTTCTGCGCCATCTGAATAGCATCAGAATTGCAGTCCGTGAGAAAGTCCGGCTAGCGGCAGGGATTCCGGGACTTCAGAAGGTACATGCAATCCTTGAGATAAGCAGTTCCTTCCGGCGGCGCAAGGACCACAGCGGTTGTCCCTGCTGGAAGGGCTGAGAAAGCTCTAAACGTCGCGGGGGGTGTGCACTCAGGATTTGGAGCGCAATCCGGGATGAGGCGTGCCGGCCATCAATTCACCACTGGCACGGAAGATGCGCCGCTGGCAAGTGTCCCATTCGCCCTCAAGACACTGCACTTTGCGACAGTCGAATTCGCAGACCGCAAACTCTTCCGGCACTTCGCGAATCCATTGGCCTTTCAACCACTGCCAGACTCGCGTGAGAGTATTGAATCTTTTGGGACGGGCTTGCGTCATGAGTCATCCTAGCGCGGAACACCAGCCGATGGGGATTCTAACCTAAGGGACTCCAGTTGGGCATAATTCTTTCTCCTGGGAACTGGATGTTCCTAGGTAAGCTCCGGCATGGGGGTTGTTTGCAGTGCACAAAAGAAACCTGGGCCTCGCGTAAGATGACGGCGGAGAGCGGGATGGAAGACAAGAAAGCGACGCGCAGAAAGTTCCGATTGAGAACAGGTGTGCGGCCGGGACGTTGGATGTAAGCCAAGGCACGGACGCACCTGTTCCCATTGGCAGGTTTCCGCTCGGGCACAAGACGCACACGGAAAGCGTGCGCGTGGGGAAAGGGAGGCTAGACTGAAGGCATCGAAAAAGGAGTAACGCGGGAATGAAACGCAAGCTGCTCCCGGTGATCGTCTCGGCTTTCGTGATCGTGTGGGCGGGCGCCTCGCACGCTCAAACGCCCAAGAAGAGCGGTGCGTCACTGACGGGGATCGTGTTGGGGCAAAATGGCAAGCCGGTCGAACATGCGGCGGTGGTCTGCCAATCGTCGGGAGGCAGTTCCCCACGAGTGATCTACACAGACGCGAATGGAAGGTTTACGATTACGGGGCTGAGGCAAGATAACTACGACTTGAGGGCGTCGGCGAACGGATTCTATTCGGACTGGGAACGAAACATTGTCGCGCGGAATGGGCAGACCAAGGAGGTCACGGTGAAGCTGGTGAACAGAGACGTGACTCCCGAATAGTAGTGACCCGGTGAAGCAGAATCTGTCGGGGGAGATCACCAAGTACTAGTCGAAAAAGCGTGCCAATTTCTCGATTCCGCAAATCAAAATAAGTCTTGTAATTTATTATATATAAGCGGATATTGGGGCGCTTGAACGGACCCCCTATAGTACTAAGCCGCGGGTACCCGCCAACTGACGCCAGCGGCCCATTGAGCGCGAAAATGGCTCCTCCTAGCATGGATTATGACGGGTTGGGGGCCGCGCGGGGACAGCGGTCCCGCAAGGGGCCGTGTGCGAGCTACCCAACCCGCCAGTAAGACTTTGCCGAAGACCTTCCCTGAACGCCGGTTTTGAAATCCGATACGATACTCTGGCACGTTCATTGCATCCATCAAGATGGAAAACAGCAATGATGGGGTTCTGACGCTGTGGGCGGCGTTGGAGTGACGCGAAGCGAGGACAGGTGCAGGGATTAGCTGGCAGACAGTTGTTGCGGTGGCAGATCGTCTTGATGGCCGCACTTCTGGGTGTGAGCCGATCAGCGGCAGGCGGGGATCCGGCGCCTACCCTGCAGCCGGTGACGATTCGCGCCTTCGAGAATTACGTGGCTGCGACAGAAACACGCATTGGAAAAAATCTGACGCAAGCGAATTTCTTCTGGGTTGACGAGCTGCCGAAGCAAAAAAAGGAGGAAGCGTACGAAAGATTGAAAAGTGGAAAGGTGGAGCTCCGGCAGGTGAGCAAGGAGGAAGCCGGGTGGGACGGCGCGATCCCCGGAGGAATGATCCACGACTGGCAGGGGATGGTGTTCATACCGGGCGCGAAATTGGATGAGGTATTGAGCCTGTTGCAGGACTACGACCACCACGCAACGTATTACGCACCGGATGTGGAGAGGGCCAAAATCGAAGCCCACAACGGCGATCATTTTCGCGTGTTCATGAGGTTTCGCCGGAAAAAGATCGTCACCGTAGTGCTGAACACCGAGCAGGAGATCACCTACTATCGCGACTCGCCGGGGCGGGCACACAGCCGAAGCTCGGCAATCCGCATCGCAGAAGTAGAAAACGCGGGAACGCGTCAAGAGAAGGAGAAGACACCGGGTGAGGACAACGGCTTTATGTGGCGGTTGGAGACGTGGTGGCAGATGGAAGAACGCGATGGCGGCGTGTACATCCAGAATGAGGCGGTGAGCTTGACGCGCGACATCCCCCTAATGCTGGCCTGGATGATCGAACCCTTCGTGACCAGCATCCCGAAAGAGTCAGTGGAATTCACGCTGGGAGCGACGCGAGAGGCCGTGCAGAAAAGCGGAAAGGGTTAATCTCTCTTCTCGCCTTCTCGTGGTTCCCGGATGGCGATGAGGATCACTCCCTTGGCCGTGAGAAGAGGATGCAACCAGCTGCGGGATGGGCCCGAATCGCTGGGGACAAGCAGGACGCGATCCGCCCAGCTAACAACGAGATGGTAGGAATCGTACACGCTGTAGGAATAGAAGAGACCATCCCCTTCAGAGATCTGATAACGCCTGCCGCCCGTGCGAAGAAAATCAAAAGCTCGCCAGAGTCCAAGTTTATAGATAAAAAGCTTGAAGAGGCGGACCGGCCAAGAACCTTGGCCAAAGCGATTGGAGTCTGCGACAACAACTACCTTGCGCGCAACTCGCAGCATTTCGCGGACGACGGTGGAGGGATTGGGAACGTGGTGAAGTGTTCCAAATTCACAGACGGCGTCAAAAGAGTTGTCCGGAAAAGGTAAAGCTTCCCCGCCAGCCTGCAGAACGAAGACGCCTGAGATATTGCCGGAAGCACGACCTTGCTGAATAAGCGCAGCCACGGGTTCGACACCACACACAAAGACACCCGGTAGGGCGCTTCGGAAGTCGCGAAGGCCGCGGCCCGTAGCCGCCCCCACGTCGAGAACACTTTGAACATGGAAGAGCCGGAGGATGGAGTGGACAAAGTCCCGGGAGAAAGCATCGGCGGCGCCTTCGTGGGCGTGCATCGTTTCGTAGCTCGACGCGGTACCCGAATAATACCGGCGCTGGATTTCAACATCGCGACGAACGGAGGTATGCGGCGCGTTGGACATGATTATTTTATGCAACGATAGAAAGAGAAATGCAAATCGAGCAGCATTACCACGTGGAAGTAAAAGCGATTATCCGGCCAAAGATGCCTGAATTGGATGAGCAAGCTGATTCATGCGGCGGACCTCCGAGTAGCTGTCAACTGCGCGTACGCTTCCTCAATGCTGTAGCCCTTTGCCAAGAGAAAGTCACGACAATCAGCATGTAGTTGGGTCCCGTGAATTTCGAGAAAGACCGTCGGGTGAAATTCAGTGAGGGCTCTAGAGGCGCCTTCCAAGACTTCAAATTCTGCGCCTTCCACATCAATTTTTATGATGTCCGGCGGTCGGAGCCGTTCTTCTCCGTAGACACAGTTGTCTAGAGTCGTTGAGGGAACCAGTATCTCGCCGTCAGGCGAAAGCCTGGACATGGAAGGCTCCCAAGCGGCCGCGGAGAACCGGCGTGTCCCTTCTTCGTTGCAGACTGCCTTTTCGACGACAGTGCAATTCTGTAAGTTGTTCAGCATAATATGTCGGCGAAGGTACCGCAGGTTGCGGTCTAGCGGCTCGAACGCGTAGACTCTCCCGGAAACTCCCACCCGCGAGCTAGCGACCAGGGAGTAAATGCCGACATTTGCCCCGACATCGTAGACCACGTCGCCATCGTTCACGGCCCCTGCGAAAGCACGGACCCGGGCTACCTCATACGTGCCAACCCAATAGGCGTTAGGACCGGCACCCTTGACCCATTTCTTTCCTCGGAGTGGGCCGCGCAGGATGCGGACTTCGGTCTCCTGCGGAATTAGGGAAAATGGCAGCAGTAGAATTCTGCCGAGCAATGTCTTCGAGGAAATCATGCTGAATTAGGCAGGAAACCGAAGGAATCTCTTTTAGGGACGCGCATCCGCTGGAACCATGTCATTAAAGGATTATAGCCCTTCACAGGTTGAGGAAGTGTACTTCACTGACCCCCCCTGCTCCGAAGGAAGATTGCTATGCGAATCTCTGACGCTTGCGCAGTACACGGGGGTGTTTCACTCGAGCAGAATAACCACGACGAAGGTCTCATGGCGCAGGTTGCAAGCCGGAAAGAAGGCGATGAATCGCATCTGCCTGGCGGTCCCAAGAAAACTGCCGGGCCTTGCGCGCAGCGTTTTCACCAAGGGAGCGCCCAAGTTCCGGCTGCTGGAGCAACAAGGAAAGAGATGCGGCAAGCGTCCCGGGATCGCCTGGATCCTGAAGAAGAATTCCGTCCACACCGTCTGCAATGTATTCGCTGATACCGGCCAGGCGGCTGACGAGCACGGGTAAGCCACAAGCCATGGCCTCCAGAACAGGCAAGTTGAATGAATCTTCCAACGAAGGCGCGGCATAGATGTCCGCGGCCGCATAGAAAGGAAGAATTTCCGAAGATTCGGCAAAGAACTTGACGCGATCCGATAAATGAAGCGATTGCACCTGAGGCAAGAATTCCGCAGCGGCGTCGCTGCCGACAACACAAAGACGAAGCGAGGGATGATTAAGGCGGCTGATGGCCTCAAGAAGCGTGGGAAGACCCTTGTTGCGCCAATCATTGCCGATCAATAGCAGAAGGATGTCATCGGGAGAGTAGCCGAATTTCTGCCGAGCGGCGTCCCGCAAAGCCAAGCGGGAAGCCGGAGAAAAAAAGGATAGATCCACGCCATTGGGCACGACGAAGGCATCGCGCCGGCCAAAATATTGGGCAAGCTGCCGGGCAGTGTGCGTGGAAACGGCTGCGAGGCGCAACTCTTTGCGGCGGTAGATGCGATTTTCCAGGAAGCAGAGCAACCGGTAGTAAAGCAGGCGATGAAGACCGCGGAATCTCGAAGAAGATCGCTGCTGCTGCAGTTCCCTGAGCCGATGAAAGACAACGTGCACGAGGATGAGATCGGCGCTGGTGGCATTGATGCCGGGAGAAAAGACGGCGTCGAAATGGAGATGGCGAAACCACCGGTCGAACAAGCGGCAGAATCGGTTGGCAAACATCCAGAAGAGAAATGCGAACAGGTGTGGAGCGGGTAAACGAGGAACGCGATGCCAAAAGATTCGTTGGCTGGAATTCTGTTCGCGAGTTTCAAACGGTGCGACCTGCAAACCGTCGACCCGTTGGGAATAAAGATGAACCTCGTGGCCGTGGTGCTTCGCAAGACGTTCGACAATTTCGGCAAGGGAGCGCTCCGTGCCGTGGCGCCGGTCTACAAAGGGAGAGAGGACGGCGACGCGCAAGTTAAATGGTCCTTACAGCGGGAGTTGAGCCCGCGGCCAGGGAGTTTGCTTGGACCTCGGCAGCAAGTTTTGGCAGGCGAAAAAGAATCCCAAGGGAGAGCCACAGAAGAGAATTGAGAATGAAATCTTGAAAAGGGGCGAGGCCCTCGTAGGTATAAGGGAAAAGGAGCAGGGAGGCATACCAAAAGATAACGAAAGCGAGGGGGAACCAGACCGTACCTTTGAGTTTGCGGACCACCCTCCAGGCAGAGATCACAATTGCAAACGCCACGATGATAAAAAGAAGCAAGCCAAGGATACCGAGTTCCACGACGATAGCCCCATAGCCGCTCTCCACACTGAAGCCTGAGAGGGGCACGTGGAAGATGCGGGTCACATATTGCGTACCAAGCGAAATGGTGCCAATGCCATGGCCGTAGGGCCAGCGCGGGTTATCGAAGGCATAAAGGAAATTCCGGATGGGATAGGTGCTCGTCCGCTCCACCAATTCGCTGCTGGGGCTGGAGAGAGAGAGAGTCTCCCAGTAAAAGGTGAAACGATTTGTGACCTCGACCGGGAAAAGGAAGATCGCCAATCCCAGGGAGAGGAGTGCAATAATCAGCGCGCGCTGAAAGGAACGCAGCACGCGAACAAGTTGTCCGCGCTGCCACGGACAGCCCCACAAGAAAGCAACCACGCAAACAACGGCGCTGCCCAGGGTCCATAGCACAGTACCGCGGGAAGCGGCCATGACGATTGCCACGGTGATGGTACCGAGACTAAGCAGCGTGAGAATGCGGCCTTTCTGTGTGCGCAAGATAAGATAACCGCCGTAGCCGAAAGCAAAGAGCCAGACCGGGACAAGAAAAAAAGCGAAGCGGCCGGCACTTACAAAGACGGAGGTCGGGCGGTAAACAATCACGCCGGAGACGGGAGCGGTACGGTAATTCGAGCTCAATTCGCGAATGTCCTCAGCCATGATCGTGGGATTCAGAAACGTATGGCCTAAGATCGACTGCGCAATGCCGAGCAGAGCAACGACAAGGGAGAGTCCCAAGAGGTAGGGATAGAATTTCTGGAGATCGCTTTCCTTATTAATCAACGCGTAGCCCACAAAAATCAGGGGAATGTAGTAGAAGTACAGCTTCATGCCCAAGATGCCATAAAAAAGACTGGTAGAGGCAGGGTTAAAGACCTGGATGAGCCCAAACCAAAAGAAAAGAAGGAGCGGAAGACGGAAAGGCAGGGTGAAAGTTTGCACTTTCCTTTTGCGAAAGGCGAGAAAGAACGAGAGATAAACCATTCCCACAAGGAAGTCTTTCCCAAAGTAGATGGCCATATTGTTGCCGAGGTATTTTCGGGCAAGATCTTCAAAGAAGAGCCATCCGAGGAAGACATAGAGGCCGGTGCGCCAGCGGCTGAGTATGGCGGTCAAGCTGGCAGCGACGGCCGCACCGAGAGCGATGTAAGCGAGACCAATGAGATCACCCGCCAAGACGTACTGTGCCAGTTTGTAAGCGAGATAAAAGAAGAGGAAGATCGCCACAACAAGATAGAGGGGGTTCTTGCGAAACTGAGCCGGCAAAACTTGAGCGGCCAGTCTCACGGTGCTGCCTCGAGTACGAGAATGTGGTTATCACCAAGAATGGATTCGCCGGAGAAGGCGCCGGCCAGCAGGCGCATGGTCCACGCGACGGATTTGCGGCTGAGCTGATAACCGTGAGCGGGGAAAAGAAGGTGCTGGCGAAGCCGCAGTCCAACGAGCGGGAGATATTGCCGCTGCAGGAGATCAAAGAAGATGGGGGAGATGTGCGTGGGTTCCCCATGTTCATCCATGGTGCGAATTTTGCCGACGAGAAAGAACTTGAAACGCGCGGGCAGCGAATCCACGTTGGGTGTCGTCAGAACCGCCACGCCGCCGGGCGCGAGCAACCAGGCAACATTGCGGAGAAACCCGATGGGACTCTCCACGTGCTCGATAACTTCGATGGCGGTGACCAAACCGAATTGCCGAGGGCCCAAGAGAGACGCGAAATCGGGCTGGTTAAAATCAACGGTGAGGTGGGGAAGCCCGGCCACAAAACCATTTTTGGTAAGATCCGCAGCGAGGACTTCGCAACCCATCGCTGCCAATCGCGCAGCCATGGCGCCGGGACCCGAACCCAGGTCCGCAGCCTCCAGCCCTGGACGAACGAGCCGGGCGAGGACATTATTTCCGACGAAATCATGAAGACCGCTGTTGGTCGTTGTAGGAATCATCACGCTGCCCCGTCCGGCGCAAGACGTCTATAGATTTGGGCGTGTCCCTCTATCATACGACTCAAAGCGAAGGAATCGCGCACCCTTTGGTGAGCCGCGACGCCGAGGCGCTGGGAGGCAGCGGAGTCCCCGAGAAGTTGAACAATTTGACGAGCCAAGTCGGCGGAATCCCCGGTTTTGAATGTGCGCCCGGCATCTCCCAGGACTTCGACGAAGGCCCCGAGATCTGAAGCCAAGATAGGGATTCCACGAAGCATGTTTTCAGCAATGACCATACCAAAAACTTCGCCGCCGAGAGAAGGAACGACCAGAAGATCGGCTGTGGCAAGGAGAGCGGCGATTTGAGAGTCGGGGAGCCGCCCGAGAAAGCGCACCTGCGTGGCGAGCTTCCACTCTTCTGCGAGTCTTTCTAGCGAGGCGCGCTCGGGGCCGTCGCCGACGACCTTCAGTTCAATGGGGCGATTCTGCCGCTGCAGCAGGCGCGCTGCTTCGAGGAGCAAAAGAAGTCCCTTGGTGGTAACAATGCGGCCGAGAAAAACGAGCACTGGGACTGAGCGGTTGGCAGGAGGCCGCACAAGTGGGAACGACAACGCGAGACCATGGGGAACGGTTTCGGTTCGGGGCAACTGGAGCATGCCGGCCAGCCAGCTGGTTGGGGTGATGTTCACGGAGATATGCTGGCAGAGGAACCGGCGAAAGAAGGTAAGCAGCCAGAGACGAAAGGACGCAAGCGGCTTGGGGGTAGGCGCGCAGGCGAGGCAATAAGTGTAGCGTTCCGCCATAAAATGTCCGGGGCAGGGGATGTTTTCGGGCTCCTGGAATAGCTGCCCGGTGGGACAAATGGTCTGAAAGCCATGGTGTTCCACGACAACCGGTTTTCGCGATGCGAGGCCAAGCAAGATGGGAGAAATGGCCGCACCAGCCACGTGAATCACATCCGCGGAGCGAATGAGCCTGCGGAGAGAATTGAAATTGGGCTGGCGTACCACCGGGAAAGGAAGCGAGGAATCGTCGAAAGAGCCGGCTGGAGTCTGGGTCACGAGAGTCAGCTCAAACTCGCCCTGGTCGCTGGAGCAGGAGCTGGGGCGCTGCGACAATCCCGTGGCAAGGGACATCACCACCGTTTCCACGCCACCAACGCTTGGCGCAAAAAAGTGGGAGTAGAGCAGGAGCTTCACGATCAACTCTTCTTCAGGGCAGGGCGTCGGAGGACATGGTGAACGCCATACGTGGAGGGCGACAGCATCAAGAAGCCCTCCCGCCAGAGGTTGGCTTGCGGCGATCGAGAGCGGCACCCACAGCTGCCACTGTTCCTGCCGCAGTATCTTGGGGTGACCAACTGGCCATGCGGTCTCTTGCGGCACGGCCCAGCTCACGGAGGCGTCCATGGTCGCGGCATAGTTCACTCAGAAGGGTCGAAAGGGCGCCAATATCACCAGAGGGGTAGATGAGGCGCGGATCGACGGGTGCAATCAGGTCTTTCGCCGCACCAACGTGGTCGCTCGCAACAACAGGACATCCGCAACAGAATGCTTCATTTACCACCACAGCAAAAGCTTCGTTTTCAGACGGCAGGACCATTAGGTCAGCGGCGCTATACACAGCGGGCAACTGCGACTGATTCAGGAACCCGAGGAAACGGACACGGTCGCCAACACCCAGAGATGCCGCTTGCCTCTCCAGTTCGTGACGCATTGCTCCTTCTCCGGCGTAAACCAGAATGGCATCCGGAAGATTTGCCTGAGCAAAAGCGCGTAGAAGGTCCAGGGGCCGTTTCCATGGCTGGAGTTTGGCGCAGAAAAGAACGACAGAAGTGAAAGAGTTGGCTCCCCAAACAGCGCGGACCGCCTCGCGATCCGCTTTTTTCCCTTGCGCGCACCACCAGTCGTTGTCGACGGCGAGTGGAGTTAGCGTGACCTTCTGCTCAGGAATTCCTATGGAAACAATCAGCGACCGAGCGGCATTGGAAGAAACGACGACTTGGTCAGCCAAGCTATAGAGTAAGGGCCAGCCGAGTTTCTTGAACGGGCGCTTCCAGGCCCGGGCATCGCGGGGCTCCAGAGAATTCTGATCGCAACCGAAAAGAAAAGCGGAGCGTGAGAGCTTCGAGGCGGAATAGGAAATCCAGAACGACGCGCAACGATAACTCAGGTAGCACAAAACAGCGTCGAATTTGCCGTTCCGGATGAGTTTCCAGAGACCGGGGTTGTAAAGACCAAAAAAGGAGTCCGCGCCCGATCCGCGGTTGGCAATTTCTTCCCATTCGTAACCTTCGAGCAAGGGGATGTCCCATTGCACGGTGGTATTAAATTCCGGGTCGTGGCTAGGTTGTGACCCCCGCAAGGAACAATAGGCCACGCTGAGATCGAGCTGCGGGTGTTGGGCCATGTGCCGGAGCATGGGAGCCATGTACTGAACCGGATGACTTCCGATGGCAAGGACGCGATAGCGAGGCTCAGTCAATGTTCACCCCAGCTCGGCAGGGAGCGTTCGATTGTGGCGAGGGAATGGCAACCATGGTTTGATGCTCAAGTATAGCGGGTTTCGGAGCAGGCGCGGGTGTGCTAGACTGACGTGGTTTGGACTCCTAGCGCCTGGCAGGCCGTTGATACAGGGTATCGCTACCGGCGGGCATTAACGCACCGTTGGCACTCGGCTCGCAGGTTTCCGCAGGACGAATCCCCGCGACTGGGTGTGCCGCGAGAGGGGCCCGCG
>Ga0187784_10003479_pt1 | contig 12719 bp, 8 predicted proteins | sample 1015_SJ02_MP15_2_FD_132964 | JGI IMG/M metagenome (GOLD analysis project Ga0187784, IMG submission 132964) | Tropical peat soil microbial communities from peatlands in Department of Meta, Colombia - 1015_SJ02_MP15_20_MG | ecosystem: Environmental > Terrestrial > Soil > Wetlands > Peat | place... | reverse complement strand
TGAAGGTCCCCTCGGCCAAGGGCAATCCGGAGCTGTTGCAGCAGATCGGCGACGCCTTCGGCGTGATTCCGGGGATCGAACAGATCACCGTCAACCCGACCACCGGTAGCGTGGTGCTGCACTACGACACCGACCTGCATCACGAATTCCACGGCCACTTCCACGCGCACGTCGCCCGGGCGCACGATTACCAGCCGCCCCGAACGGAGATCGACGAGCTCGCCAGCAAGATCGAGGAAGAGGCGGAGTTCCTCGCGCAAAATTCCGAGGCCGCCCGGGCGTTCGTCGACTTCTGCAAGCGGGTCGACAGCGAGATCAAGCTCGCCACCGGCAATACCGTCGACCTCAAGATTTTGCTGGCGGTCGGGATCATCGGCTTCACCGTGGTCGAGATCGGTGCCGCCGCGGCGACGCCGGTGTGGGTGACGCTGACGATCTTTGCCCTTAACCACTTCATCGCGATGCATCCGCACCACCCGCAGCCAGCCGGAGCTCCCGTCTTCACCCAGGCGTGACCGCCCGAGGACAGGACCCGCAATGGACGTAGCGATCCGCCACCACATTCCGGGGCGCGTGCGCTTGCACGTACCGGCGCTGTGTCGAAGGCAATCGCTGGCGGAAGCCGCACTCGACTGGCTGCGCGCCCAGCCGGGCGTCAAGAGCGCGCGCGTCAACTACGATTGCGCCTCTCTCGTCGTCGAATACGAGGCGGCGCAGGAAGAGGTGCTGCGTGCGCTGGTCGGCCGCCTGCGGTTGATGAACGTCGGCGACGTGCGCGCCCTCGTTGCCGCGCGCGGCGCGGGCGAGGAAAAGGCGCCCTCGGCGCTGACCCGCCGATTGGGCGATCTGTCGCCGGCCCTGCGCACGCCGCTCGCCCTGCCGACGCTCTCGCTGGCGATGGCCTTTTCCGCCAATCCGCTAGTGCACCTCGTCAACATGCCGCTGATGCTGTGGAACGCCTATCCGATCGCGTTGCGCGCGTGGCGGGTGTGGCGCCGCGAGGGCCGCCTTAACGTCGACTTCCTTGACGTGCTGGCGATCACCGCCTCGCTGTTGCAGGGCAACCCGGTCGCCGGCGCCCTCGTCACTTGGCTGATCAAGCTCGGCGATTGGATCCGCGATCTCACCGCGGCGGGGTCGCGCCGTGCGATCCGCGAACTGCTTGAGTTCCAGGCGAAGAACGCGTGGGTCATGCGTGACGGCGCCGTGGTTTCCGTGCCGGCAAGCGAGCTTCAGGTTGGCGACGCGGTGGTGATTTATCCCGGCGAAATGATCTCGGTTGACGGCGAGATCATCGACGGGCGCGCGCTGATCGACCAGAAGACCATCACCGGCGAGGGCCTGCCGGTCACCCGCGGTGCCGGCGAACAGGTGTTTGCCGCAACTGTGATCCGCGACGGCCAGCTCACCGTGCGCGCGACCCGGGTGGGCGCGCAAACCACTGCCGGGCAGATTGCCGAACTCGTCGAATCCGCTCCGCTCGGCGATACCCGCATGCAGAACCACGCCGAGCGGCTGGCCGATCGCCTGGTGCTGCCGACCCTCGCGCTCGCCTCCGGCACGGCCGCGCTGACCGCGGACTTCAACCGCTTCCTCTCGCTGGTGATCGTCGACTACGGGACCGGCATCCGCGTCGCCGCGCCGACGGCGATGCTGGCCTCAATGATGCACGCAGCGCGCTCCGGCATCGTTATCAAGAGCGGCCGGCATATGGAACGCTTGGCGGAGGTCGACGCCATTGTGTTCGACAAGACCGGGACCCTGACCCATGGGAAGCCGGCGGTGCTCGACGTGATCACCTACCAGGAGCACACCACCGCCCCCCACCTGCTTGGACTGGCGGCCGCGGCCGAAACGCGCCTGCAGCATCCGGTCGCCGAGGCGCTGCGAGCGAAGGCACGGCAGCTCGCCGTCAACATACCGGCGTGCGACGAAACGCAGTACCACCTGGGTCTCGGCGTCGAGGGTCAGGTCAACGGTTATTATCTGCACGTCGGCAACGAACGATTCATGCGCCAGAGCAACATCAGCACCCGCGCGACGACGAACGATCGGGCGGTGCTCGACGAGCAGGGCTATTCCTCCATTTACATCGCCGTCGACGGCGTGGTCGCCGGGCTGGTGCCCTATGCCGATCAGATTCGCCCGGAAAGCCGGCTCGTGTTGGAACGGTTGCACGCGATGGGCATCCGCGACAGCATCATGCTCACCGGCGACAACGCCGTGGTGGCGCGCGCGGTCGGCCGGCGCCTGGGACTGACGCGTCATTTCGCCGACATGCTGCCCGCCGACAAGGCAAGCGCCATCCAGGAACTGCAACGCGCCGGCAACGTTGTCGCGATGGTGGGCGACGGCATCAACGATTCGCCGGCGCTCAGCTTTGCCGACGTGGGGATTGCGATGAAGCATGGCGCCGAGGTCGCCCACGAGTCGGCGCATGTCGTGTTCATGGAAGATTCCCTGTGGAAGCTGGTCAAGGCGGTGGAGATTTCGCGCGGATCGGTCGGTCTCATCCGGCAGAACTATGCGATCGTCGCCGGCTTGAACACGCTCGCGCTCGCGCTGGCGCTCCCCGGCGGCCTGATCAGCCCGGCCGTCACGGCATTGATCAGCAACGGCTCGGCGATCCTCGCGAGCCTCAACGGGCTGCGCCCGCTGCTGCGCTCCTCATGACCGCGGCCGGTAGCGGGCTCGAATTATCGCCCTCGCACCGCAAGGCGCTTGCGCGCGCCCACGCGCAGCTCGAGACCCGGAGCTTGGCCATCCGTCTTGCCGAAGTTGCCGGCCAGCCGGTCGACCGCGTTTTCGGCATGATGCCGAAGGTGGCAACCAGTGCCGTCAATCTCGCCGTCGAGGCGGCGATCCTCAATTGTCTCAAGCTGGCGATCAGATCGATCGAACCGAACGCGCGACACGCCCCGGCGGGCAATCTCGCCTCGCTGGTCGCGGGGCTCAGCGGCGGCGTGAGCGGCTTCTTCGGTTTCGCCGCACTGCCGTTCGAACTGCCGCTGACAACGACCTTGATGCTGCGCACCATTGCGGATACGGCGCGCCACAACGGCGAGGATTTGGCAAAGATCGAGGCACGACTCGCGTGCCTCGAGGTGTTCGCGCTCGGCGCCGGGAAAACGGCCAAACGCCTGGATCTCGGCTATTACGCTTCCCGCGCCGTGCTCAGCAGGTTCGCCGACGAGGCATCCGCGCTCCTGATCGAACGCGGCGTCGCGTCGGCGTCGGCTCCGCTCGTGCGCCGGCTGCTGGCGGAAATCACCGCGCGATTCGGCGTGGTGGTCTCCGAACGGGTCGCTGCCAGTGCGGTGCCGGTGATCGGGGCCATCGGCGGCGCCGCCGTGAATGTCACTTTCATGAATCATTTCCAGCGCATCGCGCAGGGGCATTTCACGATCCGTCGCCTTGAGCGGCATTACGGCGTAGACGCGGTGCGCCGCCACTATCAGGATCTCTCCAAAAGCTAGCCTGCGTCTCAAAAGCGAAATCAAACCAGCGCTCCGACCAATATCAGCACGATACCGACTCCGATGCAGTAGACAGGCCACAGTCTGCGCCACCTGCCCAATCGCGAAGACTCGGCCGGCGTTTCCGCCAGGTCGTGCCGATCGGTGAAGTCCGTATTGCTGTTTGCCATGCCCTCTGCCTGCGGCCAAGCGCCGCGATCGCCGCTTAGCGGCGCCGCCCGTTTAGATGCATCGGAGCGATGGCGCGTACCAACCCCGCACGACAAATTCGTAACAGCGAAATGACAATTCACAGGAAAGGTTTCGACGAAGCAACTCAAATAATTGCGTTCTCACAATCCATGCGATGCTGCGTTCGATTTTGAAGTTCTCGGAGCAGCGCGTATGCGTGCTATCGTGCGGCGCTCAGACGCCAATTCGACCGCCCGCACTTGGCGCGCTCGTAGCCTTCGCCTTTGTTTCGGTGCGCTCGATTTCGGTTGCCAGCCGTTCCCACACTGCCGCGCCCGCGTGGTCGCCTGCCCGCCGCAGGTTGTGTGCCGTCCTCAATGGGCTAGCGGCGCTTTCGCCGTCAAGATCCCGTCACGTCACCTTGCACGTGGGCAAAGAACGCCGGCCAGCGACCGTGACGAGCCCGTTCTCTGTGCCGCCGCTTGGGTTCCCTCTGCAACGGGCATTCGAGCTTGGCGAACTTGCGCCAAGCGCCATGCAGGCTTGGCCCGGCGCGGCTGAGACAAGTATTCGCCCAATCCTGGACAAGCGTTGCCGCGCGTTCGGCATCCGGTCCGCCGCGCTTTCCGATCCGGGTAATCAACGCGGAGGCGACGACCGCGTCGTGCACCGCCCCCAATACCCGCTGCAAGTCCTTGAGGGCGCGCAAATAGCGTTCGCTCGGCGCATCGGGCGCGAGATCGCGGAAAAATTCGGTGGCGTAACGCAGCTTCTTGATCCGGATGCGCAGGACGTGGAGCTCCGGCGGACCCAGGTCGCGAATTTTGTCGCCCAGCTTGCGCGCCTTGCGATCGCGCGAGCGCAACACGTCGACCGCAAAGCCGGTGATCGGCTGGGTTGCATCCGCGCCGGGACCGTCCGCGTACCGCTTGGTATAGCGATCGATGGCGGGCCCGAGTTGCGAAAGCAGCTTGGTACAGCGCCTCGATGCGAGGGCCGTCCGCGCGCGGCGATGGCAGGCGACGCGGCTTGCCCGGGCCGCCTTGGTAAGCTCACGCATTCCCCGGCGCTTGCGCAGTTTAGGCGGCATGGATGCGATCGTTTCCTCGATCAGCACATCGAGTTCTCTCGCCGCGCCCAGCCGCTGCTGGAGCGCCCGCAACTTCTTGACGACGGCGGGACGGCGGGACGGCAGCCCCGGGGCGAACACCGAGAAGGCGGCACGCAGGCGGCGAATGCCGACGCGAAGCTGGTGAATGCCTTCGGGGTCATCGTTGAACCGCGCGACAGCGGCGGCGGTCGTGATGTGGGTCATGCATCCCCCGATCACCGCCGAAAAGGCCTCCATGACGGTCATCGCGGGGTCGAGCATGATCGCCTCACGCCGGATTTGCCCGATGTCGCTCGGCGCCGGCGCGGCTTGTCGCGAAGCAACTTGCCTGTGGTGCAGGTCGTGTCGCATCTGGGCCTCCGCAAATACGGCTAGCGCATTGGCCCCTTTCGTTTTTGATCTACGTCAGTGCGCCGCGGCGGACGCCAGCACGCGGTCTTTTGTGACGGTTTCCTAAATGACCTAGATCAAGGCGGTTCCCCGGCACTTGGTTTCGACTGGCCATAACCGGCCCCGGTGGAACCGAACATGACCGCGAAAAGCCAAATTCTCGACCGGCTCGGCGAAAGCGCCGTGCTCCTGCCGGAACTCATCGCCGCCGGGCTTGCGGCAAACGACCGCGCCAAGCTGCGACTGACCATGCTCCAGGACGCGTTGACGCACGGGGACAACCCCGCCGTCCCGCCGCGCAACCTGACGGCCGAGTGCCGCCGCGCCGGACTGGACGATGCTGCGTTCGACAATACCGTTGCAGGAGCGCGCCTCCTCGCGGCGGGACGCTTCGCGGTACCGGCAAGCGCCACGCTCCTCGAAGGGCTGTTCGACGATCTCGAAACGATGCGCGCGCCGCTTGCCGACTCCCCGGCCGCGCAGGATTTCGCCGCCCGGCTGGCCGCCCTGCGCGAACGTGCGCCGACCGCGGCCGGCGATATCGTGGCGGCCGCCGATATTGCTGCGTTGACTCACGCACGCCGCGCCGACGGCGACAGCGTGCATCTTCTCGTCATGGACCTGCATAAGGCGCTCAATTGGCTGGCCGCCGAGACCGCGATCGAAACGATCGACGGCGCCCAGGTGCACCAAGTCAGCCACGACGACCGGACGCGCATCGGCGCTTTCATGCGCGGCCTCAACCGCACCGCTCCGCTGGCGTTCGGCCATCCGGGGCTGGGAACCACCGCAACGCGCGCCGGCGAGAGGTTGGTCATCCAAAACGATATCGGCACGACCGATGCGCACGTGCTCGTGGTCCATGTCGAAGGAAGCGTCGTCACGGTGACCTACACCGACGTACATCGCCCTCGCGCGCAGTTCTTCATCTCGCTGTTCGCCGGACGCGACATGGCCTTCAGCCCGCTTGCCGAAAAAAGCGGGCTTGGCAAGAGCGGGACGTTTTATCTGGTGACCGGCACCCACAAGGCCGAGTCGCAGCCGGCGCTCGACGCCATGCTGGAATTCCTCGGATCGCGCATCGTCTTTCTGATCGACTGGAACAAGGCGCGCAAGGCTTTGCAGATATTCGCCGGCAAACGCGCCACCTTCGAGGTGCTCGAATGGGCGGCGATGCACGATCACGGTCATCGGGCCTTTCTCGAACTCGGTGGGGCCGAGCTCATCTTCGAGGCAGTCCGGCGCGTCGCGGCCGGTCGCGTCCCCTATGGCGCGCGCCTCGACGGGGTGCTCGGCGCCTCCGCCACCGCCGAGTTCCTCAAGAGCGTGCTGCGCATCGCCAGCGAGGGACTGTCGTCGGGACGCTCGACACGGCTGATCCGCGACGAGATCCAGGCGGAGCTGACGCAATGTTTCGAGACGGCGGAAAACGCGCTCTACACCGTCGTGCTGCGCCATCTCGGTTTGTCGCGCATGCTCGCAGGGCTGATCGCCGATGCCATGGCGGGCGGGCAGTTGGCCGGTGTTTCCGAGCGACGCGCGATCGCCGCGCAATCCAAAAGGCTCGAACACAAGGCCGATCAGCTCACCCTCGAGGCACGGGAGATTGCCGAGCGCCTGGTCAGTGAACGCGGGCACCTGCGTCCGGCAACCGACGCCGTCGAACAGGCGACCGACGCGCTCGACGATGCGGCGTTCATGCTGAGCCTGTTCCCCGATACAGCCGTGCCGGGCCGCCTGATCGAGCCGGTGGCGGCGATCGCCGATATCGCGGTCGCCGGCGTCGCCGACCTGGTGCGTTCCATCGAAGCCGCGGCGCGGCTGCCGGAAGGCGTTCGGGTGGACGCGGTGGCGGCGTTGCAGGCGGTCGACGCGGTGATTGGCGCCGAAAGATCCGCCGACGAGCGATATCGCGCTGCGGTCGCGGCCATTCTGGCGTCCCCGTGCGAGCCCAATCTGACGTTCGTCGCGGTCGAACTCTGCCGTGCGCTCGAATCGGCGACCGACCACTTGGCGCGCGCCGCGCTGAGCCTGCGCGACCGGGTCATGGAGGAGTTGTCCGCCTGATGCCCGCCACACACAATCTGTTTCTGATCGGGCCGGACGGCAGCAACGATCCGCTGACGGCGGAGGTTGCCGGCGCCAAAGCCGCCGAGCTGTGGCGGATGGCGAGACTCGGCCTGACCGTGCCGCCCGCTTTCGTCCTTTCCACGGGACTATGCGGTCCGGTCAACCGGGGCGAAGAGGAAGCCGAGCGCGCCCTGGCGCAGTGTCTTGGCGAAGGCATCCGCTACCTCGAGCGCACGACCAGCCGCGGGTTTGGCGACACGCGCAATCCCCTGCTGGTTTCAGTTCGCTCGGGTGCGGCTCGCTCGATGCCGGGCATGCTCGAAACCGTCCTCGACGTGGGACTAAACGCTTCGACCGTGCGCGGGCTGGTCCGATTGACCGGCAATCCGCGGCTTGCCTGGGATTCCTACCGGCGTTTCGTGCAGGATTTTGCCGAGGTCGTCTGGGGCGTTCCGGCCGCGCCCTTCGCGACGCAGCTTGCCGCGCTCAGGCGCGCCGAGTCGGCCAAGAGCGATGCCGAACTCGATCCCGAAGCGCTGGAGCGCCTGGCGCTCGACTATCGTCGCATCGCCAGTGACAGCGGCGGGCGCCCGTTTCCCGACGATCCGGTCGAGCAACTCGCCGCCGCGGCGCGCGCGGTCTACCGCTCCTGGGACGGCGAGAAGGCGCGCGCCTATCGCCACCTCAACCGGCTTGCCGACCTGTGCGGCACGGCCGTGACCGTTCAGGCGATGGTGTTCGGTAACGGCGGCGGACGATCCGGCGCGGGCGTCGCATTTACCCGCAACCCGGCGACCGGCGCCAAGGAGCTTTATGCCGATTTTCTCTTCGATGCCCAGGGGGAGGACGTGGTCTCGGGTCGGCGGCGTCCGAGCGATCGGAACATGCTCGCACAAAGATTGCCGGAGGTCGCACTTGCGCTGGCGAAAGGCGCCGAACGCCTCGAGCGTGAGTTTCGCGATATGCAGGACATCGAGTTCACCGTGGAGGATGCGAAGCTCTACTTCCTGCAAACGCGCGCCGGAAAGCGCACGCCGCGGGCGGCGCTCAAGATTGCCGTCGACCTTGTGCGCGAGGGCTTGATCGATGAGAGCGAAGCGTTGCGCCGCGTGGGCGACATCGATCCCCGAACCGCCGGCATCGCGCGTTTTGTCGGCGTGGCGAAAGCCATTGCCCGCGCCACTCCGGCCTCCGCCGGCGTCGCCGGCGGCCGCGTCGCGTTTGACAGCGCCCGCGCCAACGCGTTGTCGGATCAGGGCGACCCGGTGATCCTGGTGCGGCGGGAGACGTCGACGGAGGATATCCTGGGCTTCAGCGTCGCGGCGGGGATACTTACCAGCGTCGGCGGACGCACGTCGCACGCAGCCGTGGTCGCGCGCCAGTTGGGCAAAGTCTGCCTTGTCGGCTGTCCTGATCTCGTCGTCGAAGGCAAAAAACGTCGTGCCGTCATCGCCGGCCTCGTCATTGCTGAAGGCGACTGGCTGTCGCTCGATGGCGAGAGCGGCGAGATTTACCTCGGCCGACGCGAGATCGTGCGCGAGCGCCCGCAGGCGGAGCTCGCCGCGATCGAAAAGTGGAAGGCCAGATTTGCGGCGCCGGCATAGGTGAACGCACCGGCGCCACGCCGCGCTCAAAATGTCTTGGCGTCCTCGGCTCCCGCGTTCACCGAATTTCTCTGTAGGACCAACCTCATAAGGACTGTCATCCGCCTGTCATGGACCCCGTCCACGTTGCGCAGTCCTGGGCGAGGGAGGAATCCATGACCGACATTGCATTACCCGGATCGATCGAGCCTGCACGGCGACGTGGTCCGGATCTCGACCGCGGCTTTCACCCGATGCTCTCGGGCATCATCTTCATGGGCGTGGTCGCCGCCGGCCTGCTGTTCGTCGCCTACAGCATCTATGCCGACATGGAAGCTACGGGTGCCCGACCCGCCACCTATCTGCCCTTCATCTTGTTGCTGGTCGCCCTTTTGATCGCCCTCGCCTTCGAGTTCGTCAACGGCTTCCACGACACCGCCAACGCGGTCGCAACGGTGATCTACACCCGCTCGCTGCCGGCCCACATCGCCGTCGTGTGGTCGGGAATGTTCAATCTGCTCGGCGTTCTTCTTTCCTCGGGCGCGGTGGCGTTCGGCATCGTCTCGCTCCTCCCCGTGGAGCTGATCCTCCAGGTCGGGAGCAGCGCCGGGTTTGCCATGGTGTTCGCGCTGCTGGTAGCGGCGATCCTGTGGAACCTCGGCACCTGGTATCTCGGCCTGCCCGCATCGAGTTCCCACACGCTGATCGGCTCGATCATCGGTGTCGGCATCGTCAACGCGCTGCTACGCGGCCGCGACGGCACGTCGGGCGTCGATTGGTCGAAGGCCACGGAAATCGGCTACGCGCTGCTGCTCTCGCCGCTGTTCGGGTTCATCCTCGCGGCCATTCTGCTGGTGGCGTTGAAATTCGTGGTCCGTAACGTGGCGCTCTACGCCGAACCCCAGGGCGACGCGCCGCCGCCGTGGTGGATCCGCGGCATCCTTGTCATCACCTGCACCCTGGTGAGCTTCTTCCACGGATCGAATGACGGGCAAAAGGGGATGGGGCTCATCATGCTCATTCTCATCGGCACCGTTCCGACCGCCTACGCGCTCAACCGCGCCCTGCCGCCGAGCCAGATGGAGCGCTTCACGTCCACTTCGCAGATCGCCAGCGAAGTGATCGAGGCCAAAGCCTCGGGCCATCGCATCCTCGGGGACCCGCGGCCGGCGGTCACGGCCTATGTTTCGAGCCATAGCCTCAACGAGGGGACCTATCCCGCGCTCGCGGTCCTGGTGCGCGACATCGCCAACCAGGTCAACCAATACGGGTCGATCGCGCGAATGCCGGCGGCCGCGGTCGGCAACACGCGAAACGACATGTACCTCGTGTCGGAAGCGATCCGCTTCCTGATGAAGGACAAGGAGAACGACCTGAGCAAAGAGGAGGTGGAGAAGCTCAACGCCTACAAGGGTTCCCTCGACGCGGCGACGCGCTTCATCCCCAACTGGGTCAAGATCGCGGTCGCGATCGCGCTGGGCCTTGGCACCATGGTCGGCTGGAAGCGCATCGTGGTGACGGTGGGCGAGAAGATCGGCAAGACGCATTTGACCTATGCGCAAGGCGCCTGCGCCGAGATCACCGCGGCCGCTACGATCGCGGCCGCCGACGGTTACGGCCTGCCGGTCTCGACCACCCACGTGCTCTCGTCGGGCATTGCCGGCACCATGGCGGCGAACGGCTCGGGCCTGCAGCTTGCCACCATACGCAACATCGCGCTCGCCTGGGTGCTGACCTTGCCGGCCGCCATGGCGATCTCCGGCACGCTTTATTGGATGTTTACGCGCGTGATCGGCTGACCTGCGTTCCCGCACCCGCCTCGCCGCGACCATGGCATTCGACCGTCTCGGCGAGGCCGCCTGCATCGACCCGACCGCCAAGGTCAAGGACGCCCGCCTCGGGCGCTACACCGAGGTGGGGCCGCGCACGTCGCTGATCGAAACCGTGATGGACGACTACTCGTACATCATGGGCGATGGCGACGTCATCTATTCGAACATCGGCAAGTTTTGCTCGATCGCCTCGCAGGTTCGCATCAATCCGGGTAATCACCCGACGTGGCGGGCGAGCCAATCTCACTTCAGCTATCGGGCGAGCAAATACTGGCCCGAGGAAACCGACGAGGCGGAGTTCTTCGCCTGGCGCCGCGCCCATCCGGTTGCCATCGGCCACGACGTATGGATCGGCCATGGCGCGATCATTTTGCCCGGACGCAGCGTCGGCACCGGAGCCGTGATCGCGGCGAGCGCCGTGGTCACGACCGACGTGCCGGCCTACGCCATTGTCGGCGGGGTCCCGGCCGACGTCATCAAGTTTCGCTTTCCTGCCGATGTCGCGACGCGGCTTGCGGCGCTCGCATGGTGGGACTGGGACCACGCGCGCCTGCGCCGGGCGCTGCCGGATTTCCGCACGCTCGCGGTCGAAGCTTTCCTGGAGAAATACGGGGGATAACCGCGGGTCGCGAAGCGCGCGTCATTGCCCCGTTAGCATTCTGTCACTGAAACGTTGTCGAAGCCCACTAGGCATGCCGGGACGGTGCGTAGCGCACCTACCCCGCAGAGGCTTCCCCGCATGCTCGTCCTCGACGGCGTCACCCGCCGCTTTGGCGATTTGACCGCCGTCGCGAACGTCGAGCTGAAGATCGCGCCCGGCGGCTTCATCGGCGTCATCGGCCGCTCCGGGTCCGGCAAGTCGACCATGCTGCGGCTCGTCAACCGCCTGATCGATCCGACCGCCGGCAGCATCTACAGCGGTTCGACCGAGGTGACCGCACTGCGCGGACGGGCTTTACGCGAATGGCGCGCTCGCTCAGCCATGATCTTCCAGCAGTTCAACCTGGTGGGCCGGCTCGACGTCCTCACCAACGTGCTGATCGGCCGACTTGCCGCCGTTCCCGCCTGGCGCGCGCTCGCCGGGTTGTGGAGCGCCGCCGATAAGGCGATCGCGCTCTCGGCCCTCGAACAGTTCGACATCGCCGCGCTTGCCGCCCAACGCGCCGACCAGCTCTCCGGCGGCCAGCAGCAGCGGGTCGCCATCGCCCGCGCCCTGGTGCAACAGCCTGAACGGATTCTCGCCGACGAGCCGATCGCCTCGCTCGACCCGCGCAACACCCGCATCGTCATGGACGCCCTGCTGCGCATCAACAAGCACTTCGGCATCACCGTGATCTGCAACCTGCATTCGCTCGACCTTGCGCGCGGCTATTGCGATCGGCTGATCGGCATGGCGGCGGGGCGGGTGGTGTTCGACGGAGCACCCGCAATGCTCACCGACACCGCGGCGCGCGAACTCTACGGACTCGAAGCCGGCGAGGCGATGGGCGATGAACCCGCGATCCCCGCCATGATGCCCGTCGCCGGCGCGAGCGCTGCGGCCCCGGCGTGAGCTTGGCCGCTTGTTGCGAACCGACCAAACGCTTGCATCAACCGGAGGGACGTCATGCCTAGTCGCCGCAATCTTTTTGTCGCCATCGCCGCCCTGGCACTCATGGGCGGCCCCGCCCAGGCGCAGTCGTGGAAGGCGCAATATTCCGAGCTGGTATTTGCCGTCATCCCCGCCGAAAACGCCTCGGGCGCGGGCGACCGCTACGCTCCCTTCACGGCTTATTTGGAGAAGGAGCTTGGCGTACCGGTGAAGCTGCGCGTCGCCAACGACTACGCGGCCGTCATCGAAGGTCAGCGCGCCGGCAACATCCACATCGCCTTTTACGGGCCGGCCTCCTACTCGACCGCCTACATGACCGGCGTCAAGACCGAACCGTTCGTGACCACCCGCAACAACGACGGAGCGATCGGCTACTACTCGGTGATCTACGTGAAGGCGGACAGCCCCTACAAGGACATCCGCGACCTCAAGGGCAAGACGGTCGGCTTCGTCGATCCCAACTCGACCTCCGGCTACAACGCGCCGCGCTTCTTC
>Ga0187784_10003478_pt1 | contig 12722 bp, 13 predicted proteins | sample 1015_SJ02_MP15_2_FD_132964 | JGI IMG/M metagenome (GOLD analysis project Ga0187784, IMG submission 132964) | Tropical peat soil microbial communities from peatlands in Department of Meta, Colombia - 1015_SJ02_MP15_20_MG | ecosystem: Environmental > Terrestrial > Soil > Wetlands > Peat | place... | reverse complement strand
GATAGACACTACGTTCGCAATCTACTAATGCCCGCACTCGGATCTCATGACTTTCAATGTGTTTCGTTTCTGATCCCACGGCTTGCACTGTTAGAGATCGAGCGACGGTATAACGAGACTGCGGATGCGAAGGCAATTGACAAGTTGAGGAAGCATAGGCTTGCAATGTATGCGGTCAGGGAGATTCTGTTTCTCAAGGACCTTGGCGTGATGGAGTTCCTGCCAAATTTGGACCTCCATACACTCGAAAGCTTCTCAAGAATTGCCGGCGAAAAGTTCACGGACGCGTGGATTAGACGAGAGATCTCTAACTACCTGCAACCAGGAAAAACGAATGCATCACAAGACGATAAACCAGTAATTTTTGCGACTTGTGATCTTATGAATGCACTTGCTGCCTCGGCTGAGGGCCTTGACGTCTTCTTCTTCTCCAGATCTCAAGAATTGGACCATTACCCATACATCAGCGCGGAAAAAGCAGCGGAACTGATTATAGATCTGGCTGTGTCACTTGGTCACATTGAGATAGGCGCATGGAAATACGATGGGATGTGGAGCGGCAAGACACTTATCGACTGGAAGAACGACTCCGTTAGGGCGACAAAAATGCCTTCAAACCCCGCCCAGACAGGCTAATCTTACGGGAATTGGATATTATTTCCGGCTCCCATGCCGGGCCTAAAACTGAATGCTCGGTTCCTAACAATTTTGCTGGATGGATAGCGCCTACCTGAACTCCGTACAAGAACTAAGGGCTGAGAATAGACCGACGCAAGCAACGTAGTTACTGGATCAATGTTCATTGGTGATCCTGAAAAGCTCAGATAGCTCCCTTTGTGCGTAGAATCTCCTTGTACTTGTAGTAAGTCCCACGTGAAAGACCACTCTTCTTGATTCGTTCGTTGTCTGAAAGATTCGGATTATTCTTGATGAGTCCTAGGACCCTGTTCTCTGTTCCAAGCTCGCCCATACTGTTGAGGAATATTGGGTGAACCAGGTCGTACAGGTAAAGATCAGACTTGGTGACTGCAGTCCGATGATTGAGTAAGGCATTTGCTCGCATGAACGTCTTAACGTAATCTTGGGCGCGAACGGAACTCTGAACTCCATAGTTGTCTAGCTCCATGGCATACTCAATGATCTTAGCTTCAATCTCCTTAGATCTCGGAAACGCAATTCCCACTTTCTTGTCGTCCTCAATCTTTTCTGGGAGTGGGAGTTTGATGATTGGTCTTCGTGTTGAGCTCTTAGTGGATCTCTGTGATCTGAGTTGAAGTATTCTCCGCTTCATCTGCCTCGTTACGTTGTGTTTGAATGGTGGGACTCTGTCGAGGAAGGTGGCTGACATGAGCTCCTGCCTGAATCGGTCCAGCTGCTCCGACGCCAACCCGAAAAGAACCAACGTGCTTACATTTATGACAGAGTGCGCGTCTCTGCCGTATCCTCCCTCAAGCAGCTTAGTCCAGAAATTCTCCAACTGCTGCCGTTGCTTCGTACTCATACCGTCAAAGGAAACAATCAGATCATCCAAGACCATTATCTTGTTGTGAAAGAACTCTCGTGGCTTCTGTACTAGTTCACTCTCAAATATCTTAGGCGGGAGTACAACGAAGTATTCCGGATTGCTTATAGCGAGTATGCGTTCTAGGAATTCGCTTTTGCCTGCTCCTCTCGGCGCGACGACGAGGCAACTGTTTAACTTCTGTGTTCCAGGCGGCATCTCTAGGTTGATTGACATCGAGTTAACGATCGGAACTACTGAGGCTAGTCGCCAACCTCTCAGCCACGAATCCACCTTACGGCTAAGATCAAGCGTGACTTTGCAATCACTCAGAAACCGTCTCTGATCAGCTTTCGTGGCCTCAGCGAGCAGTTTTGGACCCTGTCTAATAGTATAAGATATAGAACACAGTTGGCGAACCGGGAGTATAGCGTTCTGTATTGTATACTTTTGAACACCCTGCTTAACGTCTTTTGATGTAGATTTCTCAGTCTGTTTTCGATTACGCGTCGGAGTACACCTCGTAGTCATCCGGCTTTCAAAAAATGGAGGAAGAGGATGAGGATGGGTAAGTTAGGTTACAAGTCTAAAGTCCAGTAGCCTTGTTCGTTGGCGATGACTTTCACTGTCATGCCGACTTGTGGAGGTTTACCGTACGTTGCGATGAAAGCAGCCATGCGCGACTTTGGCGAGACATACTTGGATGGTGGTAGTGGTACTGTTACGTTTGTGGGACAAGACTGATCGTTACAAACACGAGACGAGTCTTCGAATCTTTAGGCGAAGCAAGTTTCGATGCTGCCATCAAGGCACTTGACTTCACGAAAGAGCAAATAACCGAGTACTACCGCAACGAAGCCAGTAAAGTCAATGGTGACCAACGCGGGAGTATCGGTCAAGCAGTCAGAGAAGAAAGTTTGCGTATGAACGAGCGCCTAGATCAAGTTGCAAGCTTTCTTGAAACCGTAAGAGACAAAAACGAAATTGTAGAAGGGGATTTCTATGACTTTTGCGCATCAGCTGTCAGAAGCGCGGCTGACACATACTACCTTGAACTTCGGAGAAGAAGGGAGAGAACTGACTCAACTGCCTTAGACAATCTGATACTCCAAGTACAGGGATTGTTGAAGCATCGAGATATTGCTTCAGGCAGGCTGGGCATGTTTGACGAATACTACATGCAAGAGGTCTCAGATGACAGGCTGAGTTTTCCTGATGTTTCGTTAGGCCAACTACTGAGTCTTGGAGATCAGGAATTCGAGGAGTTTGTCGCCTACCTTTTGAGAAAGATGGGATTTAGCGCTCGAGCCGCGAAGTTGAAGCACCAAGTTAGATTGATCAATGGACGATACCTTATTCTGCTGGCGAGGGAGTACGGGCAAAGCGACGACGAGACAGCACAAGATAACGGTCAGCAAAAACTCGGTCGAGAGTAAGAACACTACGATCTCCTGATAGCCTCAAGAAGAAAGGGTGTCCAAGAGCCTCCGAAGATGCTCCTTAGTATCCTTCTCCCACCCACGCCCAGGCCAATTGGTAGCGATAAATCTCGTATCGCGGCCTAGAATTGAAACTGAGAAAACAGTTCCGAACGGAACCTTCGGCGTTCCCCACTTCTGACTCAGCGTCCTACAGACGGGGTAACCGACACTCTTACTGAGCCAACATACAGCTTCTGGACGGAGCAGTTCGATTTCTCTCTTCAAATGTTGAACGGCACAGAATTGAGCCACGGAAAGGTTAGGACTAGTGGTTCCCTTAATGGCGCATTTGGCGGTGTGCAGCAGTAGGAAATTATGAGCAAGGAAATCAGTCATGCTTCGGCAAGGCCGACCAAGCTCAGTTAACGTCTTGAATAATCCGTCCCTTAGATTATCTTGTGAGGCGGTGTAGAAATGTCGTCCCTTTTCCGGCGGCGCCACGCCGACGAACAATATCTTGACCGGATTCGGCGGCGTAAGATCTGGAGGCAGTATGAGACCGGGCGGACAATCAACCCTGATTGTCGGAAACTGTTGTCGGCAAACTTCGCATACTGAAATTTCGTCTTGAAGGATTTGCCAGTCACTCAAGAGGTGCCACCGGGCATTGTGAGTGAAGAGTACTAACTACTAGTGCTTATCCATTTATCGAAAAACCCTTGTTGAGGGTCTCTAGAGTAGTGGATCCTGGACCTTGGTTTCGCGAGCCATCGTGTACGATATTGACTATACTATCTGGGCAGACCACATAGACCGGCCTACGTTGGTCGGCGCACGAGAACGAGGGAAGATAAAAGTGCTTTTGTGGCAAGTTCCTCACCTTCGTCGACTCCACGATCAGAATACCACGCTTCAGACATCTGAAGGGCAACTGTACAATCATAGGTGCTGAAAGAGACACCGAGACTCATAACGAAGGCTTGGAGTATATTGGACAGATACTGAAAAAGAAACTAAGAGATGCCCTCATAGAAAAGGAGACAACGTTCAAAGTTCGCGGCGGAAAGAGACGCACCGACATCCTTGCAAAATTCAAAGACCAAGCGTCCGTTTGTTACGAACTGCAATGTTCTCCGATCTCCAGCGGTGAATTCTCGGACAGAACCCTCGCATATACGTCACGCGGTTATCGCGTCGTCTGGATCCTAGGACCCGACGCGAGCGGAATCAAGTACCCTCCAGCGATAGATTCTTTAAAGGACTTCTCGAAGGGCGTGAAGATTTGCATCAAGTTCACCGCTCTTTCAATTCTGCAGGCGACCGGCTATCTTGCGCTGTACTTTCCCGAGAAACAGGAAAGATTACTGATAGCGTACTGTGTCGACGGGGTGTTTGATAGAAAACGGGATTTAACATTGACGAGGGGTGAAAAGCAGATCGTGGTTACAATGCCCGAAGTCGAACTCGCAGTGGTCCCTATGGAGTTTGAACAAGACGGCATTCCGTACGCCCACAATTTTCCCCACGATCAACTCGACCCACTGCATCAATCGACAAAGAGGAGTCAGCTCTCTGTTTCGTACGCGAGGGAACTAATTAGATACAAGCATCGGACCATACCAAAGTTAGGAACGTCAAAGCATCTGCCCAAACAATCCTCCGGGCAGAAGAAGGAAAGTGGTTTGACGGATGCGATGGGGCCACGCTGCTCCTTATGCAGACGAACGATTACTGATATGCACTATCATAAGTGCACCGCGTGCGGCTGTATTTTGGACGCTGAATGCACCAAAAAGATTGAGGCAGCTCTACTAGAGGAGGAACATAATATGACTGGTTGGGTGCGCCACTGTGAATGGGTTTCAGCTTCGCATACAGATGCACGGAAAATGGAGAAAGCATAATCCGCCCAAGAAAGCTCGCCTAACGCAACTCTCTCCGAGACAAAAAATACGATCCGAAGAATTTTAGGTCAGGATCTGACCTCCACAACGCCATAAGTGGGCCTAGAACTGCGACCGTTACTAGTCCGCCGATGAATGCAACATGCTGCCTGAAGAATTCGCCGGGATCGGTCGAGATTTGAATCAAAAAAATTCGGTGGTTCAAGTCCTAAGGAGTCAATCGTTGGCGATCGCTGGAGCTTCGAAGACCCCGTGGTCTTAGTAGCCGCTGTCTTCGAAGTTCTCTCACCAGTACCTCCGCGTTTGGAGGGTCTACCTGATGTCGCCATTTCTTTGGGTAATATGACGGCTTGGGTGGAGTCTTTCGCTTTGGGCCCTTGTATCCGAATACTTTGAACGAGTGATACTTGAGAAGTTCTTGCACTGGTTCCCATTCGCTCAAAGAGCCTAGACAAGTAGGGAGAGCAGTCATATTGGCTAAGTTCGTGAAGTGCTTTGGGTCACCTACACTCTCTTCATAGATATGACAAGTTACCGCGTGTTTTGGTTTCCGGTGTCCCAATGCCAACCAGAGCGCACGCTGCGCAGGTTCATTATACCACAAACGAATTCCATCAACAATTTTCCCTCGTGATTCTTTGGCATGCCGGCGACGTGTTTTGGGATGCACTACCCGTATCGCGTGATACACTCTCGGTGATACCCACCAAGAGTGGCGAGCAATTAACTCAAACACCATGTGAAGACCTCTGTCACCCCATTCGTGACGCAGCAATTCATCCAAATCCAAAGAGTCAGACATGCCCTTATCCAGCTAAATTTCGTAGTTCCAACTCGGCCATTCCGGGCACTTGTAACCGTTGTAATGTCGACACGAGTCGCAGACGGCACAATCATCACACTCGCAACGTTGAATAGTAGACTCGTCGAGCCCTCGCACGTTCACTGTTGCAATAGAACCGCAGCGCCAACACTCGATGGCTTCTTTTCCCACTGTCCTTACCTCGAACGAACGTACTACGGGTTCTATGTTGATAGTATGAGTTTGCTGTTCTATCGGAAGCGAACCCAAGTACTCTCAACTCAATCGGGAACCATTACGAGGTCTCAAAAACGAGGCATATTCTGCACCGATTCTGATAACGGGGGCCGCTGAACACATTCAATATGCTTTCACGGTACTATGCAAGTAGCATCCGGCATTGTCGGATGGTCTGTTACGTAATCCAGCAGTAGCGCTTCTATTTCCTTGACTGGCAAGGACGCTAAGGAAGCAGGGATGAACGACTTCAGGGCGCAGAAGCTCCCTAAGCGCCTTAGGTACACATCCGCAGTGATTTGGGACCCGCGCGCTACGTTATCGAATCAACGTTTCACCGTTCGGTCGTCCAGAAGGTGCTGGTACTTGGAACGCGATTTATCGTTCGCAGCGTTAGGAGTAGTTAGACTCGTTGACGTCCGCCGGACACATGGCGACCCAAGGGCTGATTATTAAGGACAGTCCAGGCTCAGCTCCATTTGTTGGCGGGCCCGCCGGGATTTGAACCCGGGACCCCTCCCCAAGACGGCTTGTAGGCCGTGGCTTTTCGGGTGGCTTCCCATGGGTTCCAATCGCCCAAAGGTAAAAGCCTCACCAACGCCGTTCGAACACGGCGTCACCGATGCTCTACCTCTCCAGGAATCTTGTTTGAAGATTCTGACTGAGCTACGGGCCCTAGAAACCTGCAAGTCGATAGGCTAGGTAAACTTTTCCGAGGCCGAATTTTCTGCATCTTCCAAGAGTGCGCTCATCGAGCCAAAATAGTCTCCGGCCGCATCGTTGTGGGTCATAGCGATCATTTCCACTAGAGCCTCACGAGGCTCGGGGCACTAGACCTAGTTGGGAGTAAACGAACAAAAATCTTCAGTTCGTCGGGGGTAGCGCTAAGGTTTGCTCCTACTGGCCGATTAGGCGTTTTCTGGGCCGACGAAGTCGTTAGGGTGATGAGTGAAGTTCCCCGGAGTACGGGCTCGGTTCACTGAGTGAGCTTGGGCTGCTCGGAAGCGGCAATTCTCGCGGGTTTCATTCGGCTCGTTTTACTCCTATGACCGTGCCCATCCAGTCCAAGTTGCCCGGGTACGCGAAAACGGCTAAGGCGAACGCCCACATGAGGTCGTCGTGTGTTCCGGTTGGGTGTGTGAAGCTTAGGGTGCCTTGTTGTGTTGGTTCGCATCGTTGTTGGGTTAGTTGTGTTAGGAGGCGTTGGGGTTCTCTTGGGATCCAGATGCCTTTCCGTTCCATTGTGAGCAGCAGTTTTCCTAGGATGTCTTGTTTTGTGCGTACGATGAATGGGACGCCTTTGATGCATGGTGCGAATGGGCGTATTAGCTCGTAGGAGGGTTCTCCGACGCCGGTCTGGTCTAGCCGGCCGCCTCTGAAATCATATGCGTTGTTTAGGTGTTGGACTTCGGCTATGAGGGTTGTGTAGTCTGTTTCCAGTTGGAATTCCCTCAAGTAGACGAGTCGTAGCTTGTGCTCAGTTGTGGGTTGTTCTTGGATTATGGCTATGGCTGAGGGGTCTACATGTTTCCCGAGGTCTATTCCAACATAGTATGTGCCTTTCCTGTGTTCGTTGGGTTTCGGTTCCGTATCTAGGAGGTAGTCGTCGGCACAGCTCAGTACGAGTTGGCTTGGGAACTAGCTGAATTGGTCGTCGATGAATTGGGCGTTGTATTCGCGGTTGAAGTCGTATTCGCCGACGGTTTTCTTCTCGAGGTCCAGTCGCTCTTTCGTGACCTTGGGGTTGATTGAGGTGGGCCAGGTGTAGGTTTTGAATCCTAACTCGGGTTTCGTTAGTGCTTTGTAGAATGGGTGGTCTCTTGTCCATGGGGTGGAGAGCATTATGATTTTTGCTTCAGGTTTGGTGATGGTGGTAGGTCTGATTACGGACTCGATGACGATGGGTGGAATGAAGTTGCTCTCGTCTAGTATGGCCATGTCTGCGGTGAATCCGCGTAGGGTTGAGCCTTCTCTTCCGCAGGGGAGGGCTATGATTCGTGATCCGTTAGCGAACTTCAGTCGTGTGCGGGATTTCTCCGTAAGCAGTATGCGGATTGGGAGGGCTTGGTTTGTGAGGTCGAGTATTTTGTCGAATAGTATTATGCTCTGTCTGAGGGTGGCGCTTACGATAAGCACCTGTGTCTCGGAGTTTGCGAGTGCGAAGTGTAGGGCCTTGATGGCGGCTAGGGTGGTCTTGCCGACTTGGCGGCCGCAGCAAGCGGCTATGAGGGGCGACCGGTCTCTTAGGAAAGTTTCCTGGTATGGATAGGGGTGGAAGTCGAGAATTTTCCGGGCGAACTGGGTTTCCTCTTTGAGTGCTTCTTGGTAGAGTTCGGAGTATTCTTGGATCAGTACGTCTAGGGTCAATCTTGTTTCGCCTTCGCGAGGGCTTCTCTTAGTTGTCTCTCAAGGTCGGAGGAGCCTTGCTGCCCTAGCCGGTCGCGGCGTGTTAATGCCAGTTTTTCCAAGGCGGATTCAGCCATTTTTTGGAATTTGATCTTCGAATCTGCTATGTGGGCGTAGGTTTGGGGTGTGGCGGTTGGTGCGTCGAGGAATGCTTCGAGTTTTTTCCAGTAGATGGTGCATGATGCTATCTCGTTCACTAATATGTCATCGACGGCGGGCTCGTATCCGCCGAATTTCTGGAGTAAGGCTATGATTCCGTCTCTAAGCCTCTTCTCCTCAGGCCAGTCCTGCTTGGAAGTTGCAAGGTAGATTTTCATTGGCCCGGGCGGGTTTCCTGTTTTAAGCGTCATCATGTTCCACCTCTCTTGTCGCTGATTGGTTCTGGTTCTTAGCAGAGGAGTTCGGCTTCCAAGGTGCGTTCTGGATGTAGTTGAAGAGTAGGTGTCGAATGAGGTGCTGCTGTGTTACGCAGAGGTTGCTTGCGAGCTGCCTAATCTTGTCTTTGATAGCTTTACTCGCCCATGCGTCAACTCTCAGTCTTTTCTCTTGCGTCAGGGTTAGGTTCGGGTTTCGAAGCCCGGTTTGAAGTGACTCGAAGATTATGAGGCTTCGAGTAGCGGCGTAACTTTCACGGACCGCTGCATCTAAGATTTCAAGTTCGCTCGGGGTCAGGAGTATCCGAATCTTCGCTCGGCGGTTACTTTCTCTTTCTTATTCACTCACTTTCTACTTTACCATGTCGCCCCGACCATTTGGGCCATACGACCAAAACCCGACTCACAGCTCGGGTGGCTCCGTAACGATTGGTCACTGGGATAGGTGCTACTCTTCAGTGCGGCGGCGGGTGGGCTGGAAATGCGAAGCGCCCACTCAAACAAGTTCGCGAACGCCTCAGCCCGACAACTCCGCGGCTTCATTTTCCAATCAAGTACCCAAGACCCGAGACGCTCATGGCTCTTATAAGCCTCGTCGATCAGGAACAACCAACCCGCCGCATGTGTCCCCATAAACCTAAGCCCCCCGGGGTCCTCACGCCGCGGGGCGGCGTCTTGGCACATTTTCCGAAGAATTCCAACCAAAAGCAGGGGTTCTAATGGTCTCGACACGTGAGAATCAACTTTGCCAATTCATGAGACGATGCACAACCGTAGGCGAAACGAGAGTTTGAGCGGAGGTAGTGTCTGGCGTCGCCGGCCTTGTTAGTTGGCGAAATTCTTGAATTTAGTTAAGAGGGCGGCTAAGAGGAATGGGAGGACGTAGAGGCCGGAGACTACCCACGCGGTTGAGTATCCGAACTCGAGGACGCTCCATGCAAAGAGGGGTGGAAAGAAGAAGCCGGCGAACAGTTGCGTGCTGTTGATGCAAGCCACCGCCAAGGTTTGGTATTCTCCATGAGTGAGCTTCGTCGCTGCCGAGAAACCGACAGTCATGGCTCCGCCCGAGGCGAACCCGACGATTAGGCTTGCGAAAATCGCCGCCGGGATGGTCATTAACGATGTGACTTCCAGGCCGGCGAGGCCTAGTAATCCACAGAGGAAGGCAATCCAAGCGGTGTTGCGTATCCTGTCGTGTAAGACGCCGAAGAGTGGGGCGGAGATCAATGAGCCCAGAAGCGACAACGCTCCCACGCTCCCTGCCAGGGTGGCGCTGGCGTTCTGCGCGTTCTCCAAATAGAAGACCATGAACCCGGAAACGAGGCTGGATAGGCCGGTCACTCCGAACAGGGTTGCGCCCAGTAACAGAAGCCAACGACTTGCAACAATCCTCCGAACCTCCGCGACCTCCATGGCGAAATCTTCGCGAATAGGGTCGGGTGGTACGAGGAAGAGCATGAGGAGCACAGATAGAACACCGGCTCCACCACTGATTGCTAGACTCTCACGCCAACCCCACGCGTCCGCCAAGACGGCCCAGGCGGAAATTCCAACTGCACCGCCCACGTAGAACGCGGAATTGAGTAGGCCCACGCTGAAGCCCTCAGCCCGCTCGCGGAAATACCTGGCCATCAGAATCACGGCGGCCGGGAAAACGAAAGCCATCCCCGCACCAACTAGAAACCTTAGTACGATCAGTTGAGAGAATGCGCCCGCTAGGGACGTTAGGAAGGCGGCCACGGACGCCAATAGTGTCCCGTACAAGGCGGTTTGTTTAGGCCCGATCTTAGCAGCCAGGATGCCGCCCGGAATCTGAAACAGACCGACACCAAGGTAGAAGCTGCCAACTGCAATTCCCAGCCCCGAGACATTCTGATGCATCTCCTGTGCGACTAATGTGAAGATCGCAGCGAAGTTGTACCAGTTAATGGCGTAGACAAGCCTCGCGAGCCAAAGCGATGCGACTGCGCGACGGTTGTTGATGCCTCTCACGGGGCGGCCCTTCATTCGGCCACGGCCGACTGAGCGGCCGAATAAAAGCAGCGTTACCGGATGGCGGGGAAGAAACTGTTGAAGCTTAGTTTAGCTAGCGGCTTCTTGTAGAATCAATGTAACGCGCTGTTGGCGGTTTCCTCGCCCTATCAGCAACTCTAGCGCATCGCCTGCCTTCTTGGTGTGGAGGAGATGCTGCAGATCCTCCCAAGTTTTCAGGGTCTGCTTGTCGGCTTCGAGGATTATGTCTCCCGCTGATATGCCGCACGAATTTGCGGGGCTTCCTCGGCCCACTCTCACAACCAGCACGCCCCGGTCGTAGGGGATTTCATATGATTCGGCTATCTCGCGGGTCAGGCTTAACCCTGCGACACCCATGTACGGCCTCATCACATGCCCATTTTCGATGATCTCTTTCGCAATTTTCCTTGCCGAGTTGATGGGTATCGCGAAACCGATCCCTTGAGCGAAGGGAATGTTTGCGGTGTTCACCCCCACAACCATGCCTGAACTGTCAACTAGAGGGCCGCCGCTGTTACCTGGGTTGATGGAGGCATCTGTTTGGATCAGGTCCTCGTACATGTGCTCCTCGAGGTGAATGTGCCGTTTGAGCGCACTAATCACACCAACTGTAGCAGTTGGCCCTGGCAAGATGAATCCGTAAGGGTTTCCGATCGCGATTCCAATCTGGCCAACGACTAACTTATCCGAATCGCCTAACTTGACGGCCGGAAGCTCCTCACCGTCAACTCTCACAACCGCAATATCAGACATAGCGTCGGATCCGAGAACCTCACCCTGGAACCTCTTTCCATCCGCCGTAAGAACTTCCACCTTCTCGGCGTCTTCGACAATGTGATGGTTCGTAAGAATGCCCCCGTTCGAATCGAATATTATTCCTGACCCCATGCCTCGCACGGGTACAGCCTCAAACATCGTCTCTCGAATTACACGCAGCGTTGCGACCGAGACTACCGCAGGACTTACCGTCTGGACGGCGGCGATTACGTCTTTCTCGTTAACAGGCATCAAACCTTACTTGACCTCGCAATGCAACCCTTACGGCGGCATTTATTGACTGGCTGAACGGAAAGTAACGTGATGAAGTTACCATGCAGGAAGCGGATTACTTCAAATGCAGCGGTTGCGGGTACGAATTTCTATCCAACTCTAAGACGCCAACCTGTCCTCGTTGCAATGCTTCAGAGTTACTGAAGATGGACATGAAGAAGCTAGTAGGCTTCGATGAGTGATCCCGGATGCGGGTTGGCGCCCCTCGCCAGGAGAGTGTTTTCAACCGCTCCTTTGGGCGGGATTCGAACCCGCGTCGACGACGTGACAGGCCGTCATCCTAGACCACTGAACGACCAGGGCGTAGGCCGCTGACAGACTCAAGGAGCCAGCTTAAAGTCTTGCTGGCAGAACTCTCAACAACTTGCGATACTGGTTTCAGGCCTGCCGAGAGAGATGATTTATGACGCTGATGCTTGGCTTGGACAAGGTCGGGTTGACTCGTTAGTGGTTGGTCTCGATGTCGCATTTGTCCCAACACCCAAGAAAATAGTGCGAACCATGCTCGAGTTAGCATGCTTACGACGAGGCGAGACTCTAATCGACCTAGGCGCCGGTGATGGCCGCATAATCATCGAGGCCGTGCGGAGCTTCGGAGCCCACGCCATTGGAGTTGAGGTTGATCCCGTACGCATCAGCCGAATGAAGGAAAGGTTAGCCGCTACCGGCACAAAGGCCGAATTAGTTCAGGCAGATATCTTCGCCACCCGCCTGAGTCCTGCGGAGGTGATCACCATCTACCTATCACCTACAGCCAATCGAAGGCTGGTACCCAAACTGAACGCCGAAGCGGCCAAAGGTACGAGGATTGTATCTCTCGATTATCCACTCCCAGAGTGGAAGGCGGAGCGTGAGGTAGTTGTGAAGGCGAGTGGAATCGAACGTAAACTCTACCTTTACAAGGTAGCTTAAGCATATGAGAGGTTGTGTCGGTTTACGGGGCCGTCCCATTCTTCGTGAGAACTAAAAACTGTAGTTATTGGAATTTAAGGATAGATAGAAAAAGTAGCAACG
>Ga0187784_10003477_pt1 | contig 12728 bp, 10 predicted proteins | sample 1015_SJ02_MP15_2_FD_132964 | JGI IMG/M metagenome (GOLD analysis project Ga0187784, IMG submission 132964) | Tropical peat soil microbial communities from peatlands in Department of Meta, Colombia - 1015_SJ02_MP15_20_MG | ecosystem: Environmental > Terrestrial > Soil > Wetlands > Peat | place... | reverse complement strand
GGTCACCGATAGTCGAGTTCGGGGGCCGCGGCTTGCCAAGCGCTGTGCCGGGTCCTAGACCGGGATGATTTCAGGCGAGACGCAATGCCCACCCACAATCTCCTGCTCATCCCCGGCGACGGGATCGGTCCTGAAGTGATGGCCGAGGTGAAGAAGCTCATCGGCTGGATGAACGGCCACCGCATGGGCACGTTCGCGACCGAGGAAGGGCTGTGCGGCGGCTGCGCCTATGACGCGCATGGCGTCGCGATCACCGACGCCATGGTCGCGAAAGCAAAGGCGGCCGACGCCGTGATCTTCGGCTCGGTCGGCGGGCCGAAATGGGACACGGTCCCCTACGAGCATCGCCCCGAAGCCGGGCTGTTGCGCCTGCGCAAGGACCTGCAGCTCTATGCCAATCTGCGTCCGGCGGTGACCTATCCGGCGCTCGCCGACGCCTCCTCGCTCAAGCGCGAGCTGGTCGAGGGGCTCGACATCATGATTTTGCGCGAGCTCACCGGCGGGGTCTATTTCGGCGAGCCGAAGACCATTACGGATCTCGGCAACGGACAGAAGCGCGCGATCGACACGCAGGTCTACGACAGCTACGAGATCGAGCGCATCGCGCGCGTCGCCTTCGAGCTCGCGCGCAAGCGGCGCAACAAGGTGACCTCGATGGAGAAGCGCAACGTCATGAAGACGGGCGTGCTGTGGAACGAGGTGGTGACGCAGACGCACCGGCGCGAGTTTGCCGACGTGCAGCTCGAGCACATGCTGGCGGATGCGGGCGGCATGCAGCTGGTGCGCAATCCCAAGCAGTTCGACGTGATCGTCACCGACAATCTGTTCGGCGACATGCTGTCCGACGTCGCCGCGATGCTCACCGGCTCGCTCGGCATGCTCGCCTCGGCCTCGCTCGGCGAGGTCGACGCGAAGACCGGCAAACGGCGCGCACTGTACGAGCCGGTGCACGGCTCGGCGCCCGACATCGCCGGCAAGGGGGTGGCGAACCCGATCGCCATGATCGCGTCGTTCGCGATGGCGCTGCGCTACTCGTTCGCCATGGTGAAGCAAGCCGACCTGATCGAGCGGGGAATCGCCGCCGCGCTCGATGAGGGCTTGCGCACCGCCGATATCGCCGCGCCCGGCATGAAGACGATCGGCACTGCCCAGATGGGCGATGCGATCATCGCCGAGGTGGAGAAGCTCGCGGCCTGACCGCAAGCGCGAGGCTTGGGGCTTGGATTGGCGAGCCGTCATCGGCGCGATAGATCGTATCGTCCGGAGCAATGAAAATGCCATGCGGACTGCGAAACAGGCTTTCGCCGCAGCGACGCAGGACATACTGCACCGCCATGGAGCGCGTCAGCGCCACGATGGGGCCCTTGGCGGCAACGTAACAATCAGTTGCGGGCCGGGGCTTTCCCATCATCGCGACGAGAGAGGCGGTGTTGATCACGCTGCCGCCGCCGGCCTTTGTCAATTCAGGGATTCCGAAACGGCACACCAGAAACGACCCAAACAGGTCGCGGTTGATCGCGCTCCAGAACACCTCGAGCGGAACCTCGGTGACCGGCCCGTCCCGTGGACTGGTGCCGCCCACATTGTTGTAGAGGATGTCGAGCTTGCCGAAGGCGGCGGCCGTTGCCTTGATTGCGTTTTCCACGCTCTCCGCATTCGTGACATCCGTCCGCACCGCGAAGGCTTCGCCGCCGGCGCTGCGGATCCGACCAGCGACGCGGACACCCGCGGCTTCGTCGAGCTCCGCTACGGCGACCCTTGCTCCCTCGCGTGCGAATAATTCTGCAGCGCAGGCGCCGATTCCGCCTCCAGCGCCGGTGATGAAAGCGACCTGGCCTTGCAGGCGGTTGCTCACGCGTCGGTGGTGTCGAATGTCGCCGGCATGCTCAGGCACCGCACTTCCAGATCGTCCGAATAGTGGGTCACCGCATGCTTTTCGATGGTGGCACGTCGATCGAGGCCGTGACGAGCGGGGCCTCGCCGCGTATGAAGACGCGGATCCGGAGCCGGAGTTTCCCCAAGCCATGCCGACGATGCATCCAGTCCTGGCCCGCGCGGGCGCTTTTTGCGAGCGGTTCGGCTTGCGCCTGCCGATCCTGCTCGCGCCGATGGCCGGCGCGAGCGCGCCCTCGCTTTCGATCGCGGTCGCCAACGCGGGCGGGCTCGGCGCCTGCGGCGCGCTGCTGATGCAGCCGCAGGCGATCCTCGACTGGGCGGCCGAGCTGCGCGCCGGCTCGAATGGCGCCTTTCAACTCAATTTGTGGGTGCCCGATCCGCCGCCGCAGCGCGATCCAGGCCACGAAGCCGAGGTGCGCAGGTTTCTGGCGCAATGGGGCCCGGAGGTAGCCGCCGATGCCGGCGATGCGACGCCGCCCGATTTCGCCGCGCAGTGCGAGGCGCTGCTGGCGGCGGCCCCACCCATTGTTTCCTCCATCATGGGGCTGTATCCGCCGGAATTCGTGGCGCGCCTCAAGGCGCGCAACATCACCTGGTTCGCCAACGTGTCCACCGTGGCGGAGGCAAAGGCAGCCGAGGCGGCCGGTGCCGACGTCATCGTCGCGCAGGGAATGGAGGCCGGCGGCCATCGCGGCTGCTTCGACGCGGCGCGGGCCGAGCGCGAGATGGTCGGGTTGTTCGCGCTTCTTCCCGCCATCGTCGACGCCGTAAGGGTTCCGGTCGTTGCGACCGGCGGCATCGCCGACGGGCGCGGAGTCGCGGCCGCCTTGGTGCTCGGCGCGAGTGCGGCCCAGATCGGCACCGGTTTTCTGCGCTGCCCGGAGGCGAAGACCCATCCGGCCTGGGCCGCGGCGCTCGCCGCCACGCTTCCCGAGGATACCGCCATCAGCCGGGCGTTCAGCGGACGCGCCGGACGCAGCATCGCGACGGACTATGTTCGCGCGGCGACGGCCCCGCAAGCGCCGGCGCCTGCGCCCTATCCGGTGCAGCGCGGCCTGACCGCCGCGATGCGCGAAGCCGGCGGCAAGGCCAGCGACGCGCAGCGCATGCAGGTCTGGGCCGGGCAGTCGGCGGCTCTCGCACGCGCCGAGCCGGCCGCGGCGCTCGTCGGTCGCATCTGGCAGGACGCGACGGCGCTGCTATCGTGATGCAATCTACCCGCCGAATTGGCGCACGAGCCCCTGCCAGAGACTCCAGATTTCAGCGGTCTGCTCAACCGCGGTCTGCACCAGCATCAATTTCGACACAGGGTCGATGCAGATTCGCTGGCCGTAATCGCCGAACAAGGCGAATTGCCGATTGCCCCATGGCAGCAGCCACATCAGATATCCATAGCCGAAGGTCGGATCGGCCTTTCCGGGCGCGAGATACTCGCGCGAGGGCTGCACCGTTGTCGCGTCGATCAGCCATTGCGGCGGGACGATCTGCCGGCCGTTCCAGTCGCCGTCATGCGCGAGCAGTCGCGCCAGCCGGGCATAGTCGCGCAGCGTCGCGCTGAAGAAGCCGGCCGCCATCTCGTAGCCCTGCGCATCGACCACCCATGAGGCGTGCGCTTCCGTCCCGATGCGGGTCCATAATTTCTGCTGCGCGTAGCTCGACAGCGATTGGCCGGTGGCGCGCCGCAGCATGACGCCTAGCACGTAGACCTCGATGCTGGCGTAGTAGAATCTCGTGCCGGCGGGCGCGATGCGCCGGTTGAACTGGATGATGCCGGCGATCGTGCCTTTCGCTTGCCTCTTGTACTCTTCGAGATAGCCGCCCATCAGGTCGATGCCGAGCCGAACCAGGTCGCGGTTATTGTCGGCCTGTTCGCCGAATTCGACGCCCGAGGACATATGCAGCAGGTCGCGAATCGAGGTTCGGCCGTATTCGGTCCCCTTGAGGTCGTCGACATATGTGTCGGCCGGATCGTCGACCGACCGAATGGCCCCCTCGGCAATTGCAATTCCGACCAATAGTCCGGTGATCGACTTCGCCATCGATTGCGACAGCATCTGATGGCGATCGGTGCGGCCGTACTGATAGGCTTCGAACAGGATGTCGTCGCCCTTCGCGACGATAAGGCCGGTGACCGGATTGCGGGCCAGATAGTCGTCGATCGACGACCGCCCTCCCGCCTGCTGATAGCTGATTTCGGGTCGTGCTGCGCCAAAGCTCCAGGGCGTTTGCGCGCGCACGATCGTGCGGGTCGGCAATATCTCCTCGAGCTGACTGAAACTGCCGACCCGATGCTCGGGCGTCTCGATCGGCAATCGCGCAGGAAAGCCCTGCGCCGCGCCATAGTGATCGGCGTTCGGACCGGAAGCATGAAACAGTGGCGCTGCCGCCTGCGCATGAAGCCTGCGCGGCATGGCGCAAAGCAGCGCGGCCGATCCGGCGACGGTCTGTCGACGTGTGAGCATTCTCAATGCCTCACGCGCAGGCCCCTGTCACCGCGGCTGCGTCGTCCGCGGACTTCCGACCGGGTGACGGCGGCGATCAGTACGGCAAATACGGATTGTAGCCGGGCAGCTGGAACGGCATCGGCAGCGGCGAGCGATGCGTGCCGGTCGGATCCCAGGAGGAGGTCGGCGCCGAGAGCGAATAGGTCGGCGACATGGCGTAGTCGGTGAACTTGCGCTCGCCCGGAACCACCTCGGTGCCGCCGTCGAGATAGCTGCGCGGCTGCACCCGGATCCGGGTGTGTACCCGGCCATTCTCGTCGATGAGCGTGATCCGCTCGGTGCGGTCGCGCGGAGGGTAGCGGCGGGGCTGCGGCTGTTGCTGCGCCTGCGCGACGCTGGTGAGCACCACGACAGCCGCAAGGGCGGACAAGGCGACGGCGAGGCGCATCATGAACCCTCTTAATAAGAATCAGAACGGCCGAGCATGCCGACCTTTCCTTAAAGTGTTCCCCACAATAGCGGCGTTCGCGCGGCGGGTCAGTCACTCTTTTGCAACAGCCGGCGCCAAATTCCCCAAGAATGTCAAAGGGGCGGCCGGCGCAGCCGCGCGCGCAGGCGGTCGTCGCTAACATGGCTGGCGTTGCGCAACGTGCAGGGCTGAGGTCAGGTCTCCGCGGCCGCCCCCTGCGGCAATTCCGAGCGCTGCTCGGCCGGCTTTTCGCTGCGCGTAAGGCATGATCTTTTTTCCGACCTGCCTCCCCCCGGTCGTCGCGATGCACCGTCCCGCGGCGGGGCTCAAGCCGGCACGGGTCCGGCCGGCTGGCGCACCGGCGCGGCCGGTCCGCTGGGCGCCGCTTTTCGATTTGCACAACCGCTAGCCGCCTCTACAATATTGGGTAGAGTGATGGCGGATGATGCAATCTAGGTTCAACTTCGGCGACGGCGGCCGGCTCGGGAGGCCGCGGACGCCCCCTGCCGATCCGCCGGATGGCGGACGCGCGCGGTGTCCACGTGGGTAGGAACGCCGCGTCGCGCCTGTTGCGCTGGCGGCGGCTCGCCGCGCTGATCCGGGTCGCGGTGGCGCGCAGTATGCCGCTGCTGCTCGACGCGCTGTGGCGTCGGCGCGTGCGAGCGGAGGACGCGGCGCGGAGCCTGCGCGTCGCGCTTGAGGATCTCGGCCTCACCTATCTCAAGCTTGGGCAGTTCCTCGCCACGCGCCACGATCTCGTGCCCGGCGCGGTCGTGCGCGAGCTGACCGGCCTGTTCGAGCAAGTCCCGGCGCTCCGTGCCGAGCTCGTGTCAGGCATCATCGCGCGCGAGCTCGGCGCTGCGCCGAGCCTTCTGTTCGAGAGCTTCGAGCCTACTCCGATCGCGGCGGCGACCGTCGCGCAAGTGCACCGTGCGCGGCTCGCCGACGGCACCGCGGTCGCCGTCAAGGTGCAGCGCCCCGGCATCGAGTCGATCTTCGAAGCCGACATCGCAAACCTCACGATGCTTGCCCGCCTGAGCGACCGGCTCGGGCTGCTCGGCGCGATGTCGGCGGAGGAGATCGCGCAACAGTTCGCCGCCTATACGCGGCGCGAATTCGACTTTCTGCTCGAGGCGGGCACGGCCGATCGGATGCGGCGCGAGGCGCGCGCGGAGTGCCTGGTGCCGTGGATCGTCTGGAGGCTGTCGACGCGCCGCATCCTGACGATGCAATTCATGCAAGGGATCAGCCTCGCGCGGGTCGTCGCGCTGATCGAGGGCGGCGACGGTCAGCGCTTGCGCGAGCTGCTGCCGTCCTTCGACAAGCGGCGCGTGCTCGAGAACCTGACGCTCGTCTCGCTGCATCAGTTCTTCGTCACGGGGGTCTTTCACGGCGACCCGCATCCCGGCAATATTCTGGTGCGCCCGGACAATCGCGTGGTGCTGCTCGACTTCGGCATCTTCGGCGAATTGAGCGCGCCGGCGCAGGATCTGCTCGCCAACTACGCCGAGAACCTCGCCGTCGGCAACGTCGCCGAGAGCTTCCGCCACCTGTCGCAGATCTACTTCCCGGGCGCGCGCAGCGACCGGCACGCCTTCCGCCAGGATGCGATCGCGACGTTACGCCGGTGGTATCTCGCCTCCAAGGATGCGGCGACGCCGGCGAGCGCGCGCCACCTCGGCGCGTCGTTCGACGCCATGGTGGGCGTCGTGCGCCGTCACCACTACTCCACCACGATGGACTACCTGCTGTTCTGGCGCGCCATCATCGTCCTCGATTCGATCGCGTTGCGGCTCGACCCGGCCTTCGACTTGGCGGCGGAGATGCGCCGCTTTTTCGAGACTCTGCGATCGCCGCTGGTCGAACGCATGCTGCGCATCGCGGCCGACCCCAAGTGGCGCGCGGATGTGCGCGCCGCGATCCGGATCGAGCCGTCCGCGGTCGATCGAAATGCCGAGCGCATCGGCGGCCGCATCCGCGCCTTTCGGCTGAGCGGGCGCGAGCAACGCGGCCCGCGACGGGCGCGCCGGCGGCGCACCTATCTGCCGATTCTTGGCGTGCTGAGCATGGGGATCATCGTGGCGGCGCCGGCCTCGCAATCGCCGACGGTGGTGGCGATGCTGCTTGCCGGCGCGATGGCTGCGGCCGGCGCCGCCATCGCCGGGTCGATCCATGGTCGTTGACGCGCCGGAAGCGCCAACCGGCGCGATTGCGCCGCAGCTTCGCGATCAGCTGCAGCGTCAAGGCGCGCTGTTCGTCAAGCTTGGGCACTATCTCGCGACCCGGCCGGACCTCGTGGACGACGCCGATATCGACGCGCTGACGGCGTTGCCGGACACGGCGGCGCCGCTGTCCTTCGACATCGTGCGCGCGATGCTCGCGCGCAGCTGGCATGGCCCCGTGGAAAGCAAGCTCGGCGGACTGTCCGCCACGCCCTTTGCGGCCCGCATCCTGGATCAGCTCCACGCCGGCACGGCGATCGACGGAACCGCCGTCCTGGTCCGCGTCATTCGTCCGGACGCCGCCGCGCTGCTGCGGCTGATCGACGACAAGCAGGACGCGCTGGAGCGCCTGGTCCGGCAGTGCTGTCCGGCCGCGCGGATTGCGCCGCGCGCCGTCGTGGCGGATTTCAGAACCTGGCTCGCGGACCAGATCGATCTGTCATTGGAAGGCGATCGCCGCTCGCGCGAGGCGCGCGCGCATGGCCTGGCGGCGGACAGCCTTGCGGCGCTGTGCACCACGGAGGTCGTCGTCAGCCGTGCCGGGCCGCGCCGGGCGGATTTCGATGATGCTGTCGCACGCCCGGTCGCAAGCGCGGGAGCGATGGTGCGGCTGCTGTTCGATCAGGTCTTCAAGCGCCACCGCGCCCACGACGTGCCGCTCGAATCGAACATGGCTGCCGCGCCGGGCGCGGCTGCCGGATGGATCGCCGACGGGCCGGATCGCCCGCTCACCGCGATCGAGGTGGCGGACATCCGCGCGCTGTGGATGGGGCTGCATGCCCATGACGAGGCGTCGGTCTTGCGCGCGATCGACCGCAGCGTGGAGGGTTGCGAGAAGCCGGCGCGCGAGCAGCTCGAGCGCGAGGTCCTGTCGTCGATGCGCCGCAACGTCGCGGCGCGACCGGGAACGAAGCCGGTCGCCGGTCGCGGCCATGCGGCCGACGACATCCTGCTCGACATCCTCCGCGCGACGCGCGCGGCCGGCGGAACGATGGCGAGCGGGCCGCTCTCGGCGCATCGCATGCTGATCATCGGCTATCGCACCGCCCGCCGGCTGTTTGCGGGCAGCGAGCCGGAGAAGAGCGGTCTGCGTTGCCTCGCCAGGCTCCATATCGAGGAAGGCCTCGAGACGCTCGATGCGGACCTCGGCAAGATCGTGGTCGACCTGCTCCTGCTGTTGCGTGATGCCCCGGAACGGCTGAATCAGATCACCGCGGATCTCGCCGACGGCACGCTCGGTGTGGTTCTGACGCTCGACGAGACGGCCGGCGCCGCCGAGGCGTGGAACCGGCGCGTGCGGCTCATCGCGACCGCGATCGTATCCCTCGGGCCGTTCTTCCTTTTGGGTTACGTCGGACGTCTCGAGGTGCTCGGAATACCGCTCTTCGCCGTGCTCGGCCTCGTTCTCGCGGCGCTGTTCGCCTGGATGGCGTTGCAGTGGCGGGCGCTGCGATGAGCGAATACCGCATCCTCGTCATCGGCGGCGGCGTTGCGGGTCTGCTGGCGACATTGGCCGTGGCCAGGCCCGGCACGCGCGTCACCCTGATCGAACGCGACGCCGCCATCGGCGCGGACTCGCCGCGCAAGGGCGCGCCGCAGGGGCACCATGTGCATACGCTCCTGCTGAGCGGGCGCGATGCGATCGAGGCGTTGTGTCCCGGCGCCTACGCGCAGCTGTGCGCCGCCGGCGGCCACCAGATCGACTTTTGCGCCGACGTCGCGTTCTTCCACTACGGCGTCTGGAAATCGCGCTGCCGCAGCAACTTCATCGGCACGCTGCAGACGCGGCCGCTGCTCGAGCAGCTCTTGTGGCGGCGGGTCCGCCGGCTTCCGAACGTCCAGGTCGAGTCGGGAACCGCGCGTCGCCTGCTCGTGAGCGAGGATCGCCGCCGCGTGACCGGCGTCGAGGTGTCGGCGCGGGACGGCGGCGTGCGCGGACATTTCGGCGCGCTCGTCGTCGACGCGTCCGGGCGTGGCTCGCGGCTGCCCGACTGGCTCGCGCAGGTCGGCCTTGCGGCGCCGCGCGCCGAGACGGTCAGCTTCGATCTGCGCTACGCCAGCTGCTTCTGCGATCTGCCGCCGAACCCGCGGCGCGACTGGCGCGCCCTCTTGGTCTATCCCAAGGCGCCGTTCGGGCGGCGGGCCGGCTATATCTTCCCGGTCGAGGGCAACCGCCATCTCGTGACGCTCGCGGGATATTTCGGCGAAAGCCCGACCGCGGACTTCGCCGACTTCCGCGCCTTCGCGCGCACGCTGCCGCGGCGCGAGCTCCACGACGCCATCGCGGACGCCGCGCCGACGTCCAGGGTCCAGCTGTTCCATCTGCCGGCGCAGTACCGCAGACATTATGACCGCTTGAGCGATGCGCCGAGCGGGTTGATCGTGATCGGCGACGCGCTCTGCGTGCTCGACCCGCTGTTCGGCCAGGGCATGAGCGTCGCGGCGTGCCAGGCGCTGGAGCTGAAGCGGTGCTTCGAGCGGAGCGGCGAGCGGCCGGGCGCGCGCGGATGGGCCGCGCTGCAGGGCCGGATCGCGCGGCAGACGGACGTGCCGTGGCTGCTCACCTCGAGCGAGGCGTTCCGCTATGCCGAGACCGGGGGCAACCGGTCGCGGCTGTTCGCGCTGCTCCAATGGTATGCCGCCCAGGTGTTCGCGCTCTCCGCCCATGACGCCGAAGCGTATCGCGCCTTCATGGGCCTGATGCATCTGGTCGCGCCATTGCCTTCGGTGTTCCGGCCGCGGCTCGTGCTCGCGGCGCTGCGCCAGGCGGCGCGCGCGCGCTGCCAAGGTGTCGTGATGCCGGGAAACGTGCCTGCCGCGAGCCCGGCGAATTGAGGCGTGGAATCTAGTGGGCGCTCGCCGTGCGCTGCGTCGACAGCGGCAGGCGCCGCGGCGTGATCGCCTCGTCCGGGCGGTACTCCTCGTAAGGCTGCCAGCCGCGCCGGCTCCACGCGCGCGCCGCCGCGATGCGCGGCGCAAGCTCGGCGCTGAGCTGGCGCATCGCCGGGCTGAACGCGCGGGCAAACATCCTCAGCCCGCCCGCCGAGAAGCGCGACGTTCCGCCATAGGCGACGATCTTCGCAAGCGTGCGCAGCGCCCGCGGCGTCGTCGAGAGCTGCCGGTCGGCCCAGAACTGCAGCTCCTTCATCTGCTCGGACGTGATGTTCGGGTGATTCCAGACCAGATTGCGCGAATTGTACTTGCTCAGATTGCGGTCGAAGATGCCGTATTGCTGCTCGATCATGGCGCGTTGCGGCGTTCCGGGATAAGGGGTCAGCACCTGCACCTGGACGAGATCGATATCGAGCGCGGCGAGCTTGCGAATGTCCTCCTGGATCGACCGCACCGTGTCCTGCTCGAAGCCGAGAATATAGAAGGCCTGGACGAACAGGTTGTTGCGGCTCATGCGCTGCAGCAGATCGACCATGCAGTCCTGTGTGACCCGCTTCTTCGCGCCGCCGAGCGAGGCGTCGTTGAGGCTCTCGATGCCGAGATGCGCGCCGAGGAGCCCGTGCGCCAGCCAATGGTCGAAGTTGTCGGTCAGGGTGTCGACGCGGGTGAGCGCGAGCCAGCGCATGCCGTAGCCGTGCAGCAGCTCGACCACGTGCTTTGCGTGCGTCTTGAAGGTGCCGAAGTTCTCGTCGAGGATGTTGAGCGTGCGGATGCCGCGCCCGCGATAGACCCGCACGATCCGCTCGATCTCGGCCAGCGGAATCGGCGCGGGCTTGCCGTAGAAGTCGGGGGTCTGGCAGAAATTGCACGTCCATGGGCAGCCGCGCGAGGTATAGAGCGTGCCCGAGAGGATGACCGGCGCCTTGAAGCTGGTGCCGAGCACGCCGTAGAGCTCGGGATGCACGATCTCGCGCGGCGTCGCGTCGAGGCCGAGCGCCTGCGCGACCGCATGCTCGCTCCACCCCGTGAAGACGCGATCGAAGGCCCAGGCGATCTCGGGATTGTAGGCGCCGTAGTTGCCGGCCCACACTTCCTTCACGCCGCGGGCGCGGGCCTGCTGCGCCATGGTGAGCGCGATCTCGCTCTCGTTGATGTGGAACGAGATGCCGAGGACGTCCGGCGGCGTTTCGAGCGCGCGCTCGAAATCCTGCCGGCTGGGATATTCGAGCGTCTCGACCGGCAGGTTCGCCCCCAGGAAGCAAAGGCCGGGATGACTGAGGAACGAGAGGAAGAGCCGCACCGCGCCCGGCGTCTTGTTCCAGCTGTAGACGTCGGGCGAGCAGCCGCCGATCGGTTGCAGCGGTGAGGTCAACAGCACTCTTCGTCCGGGCATGCGCCAGCTCCCTGACTCGTGCAAGCACGCAGGATTTTCGAAAGCAGCTTTGAGCGGGATTACCGCGACTTCAGCTTCTTGGCCGGTTTCTCCTTGTCGTCATCGGACGACGACTGGAGCACGTCGTAGGTATTGCGAACCACATCCGGCATCTTCTCGAAGAAATGCGCGGCGCCTTCGGCGAAGCCACGCAACAGGCCGTTGCGGAAGCCGATCCGGGTCACGTCCTCCTTGTCGACTTCCTTGCCGGCCTTGCGCAGGGCGCTGCCGAAAGCGTCGGCGACGCCGCCGAACAGCTCGACCGCAGCATCGGTTCCGGTCTTTACAAAGTCTCTCGCCCGATCGCGCGACGACTTCTCGTCGTCATCGTCGCTCTTGGGAGCGGCTGATTCACGCGTGGTGGTCATCATCGGACCTCCAGTCGTTGCGATCGCCCTGTCATGGATAAGCATTGCACAATCGGATCGTCTTCGCAACGATAGATTGTACTAAAGTTCCAAGCATGCCACAGGTCACATGGGCCGGACCCAGCGCCTGGACACGCGCGGCAGGGATTCAGGCGTGTCCCAGCACCAGGTCGTCGCGGTGCACCATCTCGCTGCGGCCCTGGATGCCGAGGATGAGCAGGATGTCGGAGGAGGATTTGCCGCGAATCTTCTCCGCGTCCTCGGCGTCATAGGCGACGAGGCCGCGGCCGATCTCGGTGCCGTCCGGTCCGCGCACCAGCACCGCGTCGCCGCGCGCGAACGCGCCTTCGACCTTGATGACGCCGACCGGGAGCAGGCTGTTGCCGCGCCGCAGCGCCGCGACCGCGCCGGCGTCGACGGTGAGCGTGCCCTTCGGCTCGAGCGAGCCCGCGATCCATTTCTTGCGTGCCGTGACCGGGTTCGCCGGGGTGAGGAACCAGGTGCAGCGGGAGCCCTCGCGGATCGCGCGCAACGGATGCGCGATGCGGCCGGAGCCGATCACCATGTGGATGCCGCCAGTGGTCGCGATCTTGCCGGCCTCGATCTTGGTGTACATGCCGCCGCGCGAGAGCTCCGAGCCGGACGCGCCCGCCATGCCTTCGATCTCGGGCGTGATGCGCTCGACGATCGCAATAAGCTTCGCGCCCGCCCCGGCGCTCGGCGGCGCGTCGTAGAGGCCGTCGACGTCGGAGAGCAGCACCAGCAGGTCGGCGCTGGTCATGGTGGCGACGCGCGCGGCGAGGCGGTCATTGTCGCCATAGCGGATCTCGTTGGTCGCGACCGTGTCGTTCTCTTTGATCACCGGCACGGCACGCCATTCCAGAAGCTTGTCGATGGTGGAGCGCGCGTTGAGATAGCGCCGCCGTTCCTCGGTGTCGCCGAGCGTCACCAGCACTTGGCCGGCGGTGATGCCGTGGCGCGACAGCGCCTCGGTCCAGGTCCGCG
>Ga0187784_10003476_pt1 | contig 12729 bp, 8 predicted proteins | sample 1015_SJ02_MP15_2_FD_132964 | JGI IMG/M metagenome (GOLD analysis project Ga0187784, IMG submission 132964) | Tropical peat soil microbial communities from peatlands in Department of Meta, Colombia - 1015_SJ02_MP15_20_MG | ecosystem: Environmental > Terrestrial > Soil > Wetlands > Peat | place... | reverse complement strand
GGTTGTTTTGCTGGAGTGGAGCAACGTCGCGAATGGCTGGTTTGGCTATCAGGCGAGGTATTGGGCGGATGCGCTGTTCCCGAATCTCAAGCCGCAGGATTGGGTCGCCCTGGTGACCTTCGACATGAACCACCGGCTGGAAGTGGACTTCACGCAAAACAAAGACGAAGTTCGCGCCGCCATCTACCATCTCATGTTTCCCGGCTTCAGCGAATCAAATTTGTTCGATGCCCTGCTGGACACCGTCGACCGGCTGAAAGATGTGAAGGGGAAGAAATCCGTGCTGGTCTTGGCGAGCGGCAGAGATACCTTTTCCAAACACACTTTGGATCAGACTCTCAAACAGCTCCGCCAGACCGACGTCACGATATTCGCGGTGGGCGTGGCCAAACCCCTTGAGAACTATCTGGAACTCCATCAAAGGTTGGGCGGGTCCAGAGAAATGACCTTTCTTCAGGCCGAAAACCAGTTGAAGACGGTGGCGCAAATGACCGGCGGTTTAGCCTGGTTCCCGCAGTTCGACGGCGAAATTCCAAGCGATATGCGCGCCGTGGCGGAATTTCTGCGCCACCAGTACAGCATTACGTATTCGCCGACAAACCACGCTGCCGACGGAAAATACCGCAAAGTGAAGGTCGAACTGGTGGCCCCGGATGGCAGCCCGTTTACGGTCACCAACCAAAAGGGTAAGAAACAAAAGATCGTGATCTACGCCCGCGAAGGTTACCAGGCTCCCAAGGGCGGCGTCGGGGATTGAGCCGCTCGCCACAGCTCAATAGCCGCGGGAAAAATCCACGCGGTTCAGTAATTCGCGGCCATCGAACCAGCGGTCCAACTGCTCCATCAACAGGGAAGTCTCCCGCTCCCAGAGCCGGTCGCTGATCGCGCTCGTATGCGGCGTGATCAATAGATTCGGCGCTTTCCACAGCGGACTTTCCGGCGGGAGCGGTTCGCTGGCGGCCACATCAATAGCTGCGCCACCCAACTTTCCTGCCGCGAGGGCCCGTAGCAAAGCCGCTTCGTCCAAGAGTGAACCGCGCGCGACATTGATTAACCGCGCACCCGGTTTCATCTGCGCAATCTCTTCTTCCCCGATCAGGTGCCACGTTTCCGGCGTTTCCGGCGCGGCTATCACCACGAAATCAGCTTGCGGAAGTGCGGCCGCCAATTCCGCTACCGGCAAAGTTCTCTCCGCTAGCGGAGGGTCTCCCTTCCCGGAACGGCTCACGCACCACACGCGCATGTTGAATGCTTTGGCACGGCGCGCCAGTTCTTTGCCGACGGAACCGAACCCGACAATCAGCAGAAGCCGCCCATTCAATTCGGTCAGATGTTGTGGAAGGTCCCATAAGGCTTGCTGAGCCCACTGGGCACGGTCCTGCTGGCGCACGGAATCCGGAAAATTCCTGGCCAGAGCCAGCATCAGCCCGATCGCGTGCTCCGCCATGGGTGCAGAAAAAATGCCGCGGGGATTGGTCACCACCACGCCCGAATCGCGCAGCTCCGGGTACATCAATTGCGCCACGCCGGCGGCTGTGGAATGAATCCACTTCAGCCGCTTGGCGTCCTGGAGTTGCTGCGGCCGCAGCGAGTAGCCAATGAAAATATCCGTGTCCGGTAACTCCTCCGCCAGGCGCGTATAGTCCGGCAGGTGCACGACGCGCATCTGTGGCCAGCGGGTGCGAATCGCTCTGGCCATGGCGGGTTTCGGCCGCCATTCGGTGAACGGATGCCAGACGCAAATGGTCAGTTTGGTGTTTTCCGGTGCGCCGCGCTGTACATTCATTCTACAATCCATCCAATCGTACCCAAGACTAACATTGAGGTCCTTCGGCCCCAAAATCGGGCGCTTCAGGATGACAGAGCTTTGGAATTTGTGCCCCTACTGAGGCGCTTTTCCTCCGCTCATCGGCGCAGGCTAAACCTTCGGCTTCACGCGCAAATCGCGCCCGGTCATGTCGTTGGGCACGGAATCGCCCAGAATCCCCAACAAAGTCGGCGCAATGTCGCGCAGGGCTCCGCCGGGAACAACTCTCAAGTGTTCATCTTCCGTAACACAAATGAAAGGAACAGGATTGGTCGTGTGGTAGGTATGCGGCCCGCCAGTGACCGGATCAATCATGGTTTCCGCATTGCCGTGGTCGGCGGTGATCATCCAAGCGCCGCCGCGCGGTTTGAGCGTCTGATAGATGCGGCTGAGCCCCGCATCAACGGCTTCCACGGCTTTGATCGCGGCTTCCAGCTTGCCGGAATGCCCGACCATGTCCGCATTCGCATAATTCATGATGATGGCGTCAAATTCGCCTTTCTCGATGGCGTTCACCACGGTGTTGGTAATGCCTTCTGCGGACATCTCCGGCTTCAAGTCATAGGTCGCGACCTTGGGCGAAGGCACCAGGATGCGCTCCTCCCCGCCGAACGGTTTTTCCACCCCGCCATTGAAGAAATAAGTGACGTGCGCGTATTTTTCCGTCTCCGCGCACCGCAGATTCTTATAGTGCAGATCCTGGAACACTTGCGCCAAGATGTGCTCCAGTTTTTCCGGCAGGATCACGCACTTCAGCCAATCCCATTTCTTGTCGTATTTCGTCATGGCCACAAAAAAGAGATTCTTGGGGCGTTTGGGATCGGCAAACTTGTCGAAATTCGGCGCTTCCAGCGCCAAGGTCATTTGCCGTGCGCGATCCGCTCGGAAATTGTAAAAAATCACCGCATCGTCATCGTGAATCGGGCCAACTGCGGGAGCTGAAAACCCCTCGCCGCGCGTAATCACCACGGGTTTCACGAATTCGTCGGTCACGCCCTGTTCATAGCTTTTTTGCAGCGCCGCGACAGCATCGCTGCTCTTCATCTCCGCCTCGCCGTGAGCCACCGCGCGGTAAGCTAGTTCGACGCGTTCCCAGCGGTTATCGCGGTCCATGGCGTAATAGCGCCCGATCACAGTGGCGACTTCGCCGACACCCAGTTCGCGCATTTTCTGCTGCAACTGCCGCACGTAATCCCGGCCGCTGTTCGGCGGGGTGTCGCGGCCATCCATAAAGCAATGCACAAAAACCTTCTCCACCTTCCATTGCTTGGCCATTTCCAGCAGCGCAAACAGATGGTTGATGTGCGAGTGCACGCCGCCATCGCTCAGCAGCCCCAGGAAATGCAACTGGCGCTGGCGCCCACGTTCCATGGCTTGCTGGAACAGCGGCACTTGATCGAGTTGCTTGTTGGCGATGAGCAAATCAATGCGCGTGATGTCCATGTGCACGATGCGCCCTGCGCCGATATTCAAGTGCCCGACTTCGCTATTGCCCATCTGGCCTACGGGAAGCCCCACGGCAGGCCCCGAGGTCTGAATCAACGTATTCGGGAATTTGCGCAGGAGTTCGTCATATGTGGGTTTGCGCGCCAGAGCGATGGCGTTGCCCTGCGTTTCGGCTCGGTAGCCCCATCCATCCAACACAGTGAGTACAACGGGTTTTGGTCGTTTGGTCATAACCTCACAGGATACACGGCTTTTCTTGCCGCTGTCAGTATCGGCTGAGCCCTAATCGCAAAAGGTGATTGAAGGCTAGGCCGCAAATTCGCGCAGCGCAGCCAGAAGGCGCTCGACCTCTTCCATGGTGTTGTAATGCACCAGGCCGATGCGCAGCATGCCGCCCTGCGATTCCACGCCGAGCCTCTCGCTCAAATTTAGCGCGTAGTAATTCCCATCCCAGGTGAAAATTCCGCGCTCGCCGAGATAAGCGGCAATAGCCGTGGGGTGGTGATTCCCGATGCGCAGTGAAAGCGTGGAGCAACGTTCCGTCGCACGCTGCGGATCCTTGATGCCGTAGATGCGCACGCCGGGGATAGTTTGCAGCCCATCGATCAGCCGCCAGATCAGCCGCGTCTCGTGAACCCCTGTGGCGCAATACGCGGAAGCCAAAGCTTCCCGCCGCGTTTTTGCGTTGGGATCGCCGTGCCGGCCGAGTTCCGCAAGATACTCCACTGCCCCACCGATCCCGGCGAGCAATTCCTGGACCTGCGTTCCGGATTCCCAGCGCTCCGGCACCTGCTCGGTACAGGGGCGCACCTTATACGGGCGGAATTTCTGAAGGTGCTCTCGCTTGCCGTAGAGCGTGCCCATATGAGGGCCGAAGAATTTGTACGGCGAACAAACCAGAAAATCGCAATCGAGCGCTTGGACGTCGATCAGCCCGTGCGGTGCATAGTGCACCGCATCGATATACACAAGCGCTCCGGCGGCGTGTGCCAGCTTTGTGATTTCCGCCACGGGATTGATCGTGCCCACGGCGTTGGAGGCGTAACCCACGGCAACAATTTTCGTTTTCTCGTTCAGCTTGCGCTTCAAATCTTCGAGATCGAGTGTGCAGTCCGCTTCGCGAATATCTACCTGCCGGATGACAATGCCCTTTTCTTCCAGCGCCTTCCAGGGCGAAAAGTTAGCATCGTGATCGAGCGTGGTCAGCAGGATCTCATCGCCGGCTTTCAGTTCGCGAGCGAGCGCGCGCGACACGGCAAACGTGATGGTGGTCATGTTCTGCCCGAACACAACTTCCTCTTTGTCGCAGTGAAAGAAGTCGGCCATAGCCGCGCGCGTGCTCGCAATAATCTCGTCATTGCGCCGGCTGGTAAGGAAAGCGCCGCCCGTGTTGGCATTGGCGTTCATCAGGTAATTTTGAATCGCGTGCATCACTTGCGTGGGCACCTGCGTGCCTGCCGGCCCGTCCAAAAAGGCCGCAGGCTGGCCATGCACCTGCGTTTGCAACGAGGGAAATTGCGCGCGAACCCAGGCCGTGTCCAGCGCCGGTTGTGTTGCAGGATGAATTCCGGGTGTGCTCATGGCTCCTACCTTTTTCTGAAAAGCAATTCCATCTTCAAGATGTGTAGTTTCTCACAGAATAGCTTACTGCTGAGCCACGCGCAGAAAATCGGCCAACAGTCCGTATCCGGTCGCATCCACGCTGGGATTGTGTTCCACAAGGGACAATCCAAATACGTCAAGATCGAAGCGAATCGCGGAACTTGTTCCTTCAAGCCCCGCCATGGGATCCGACAGCAGCAGAAGTTCCGGGCTCACGCGGCAATCCACACCGTCGCCCCGGCGCTCCGCCCGGCAGACCAGCTTGTAGCGCATGCCCGCCGCGCGCACCGAACGAATCTTCTCCTCACTCAGTTCGCGGATACCCGTGCGCTGGACCTGCTCGATGCGCGTCGGCACGCCCATCAGCACCGTCGCAAGTGCCGCGACCTTGACGGCGGCGTCCCAGCCATCCACGTCCTGCGCGGGATCGGTTTCCGCGATGCCCAAGGTTTGCGCGCGCGTCACTCCGTCGTCGAAAGATCCTCCCTTCTCGATTTCCGTGAGCACCACGTTGCTCGTCGAATTGAGCACGCCGGAAAACCCCCGCAGGTCCGTCGCCGGGAGCCCGAGCGGAAATAACGAGAAAATGGGCACGCCATCCATCACCGTGGATTCAAACAGAAACTTCCGGCCGTTCTCCTTCGCCAGTGCCGCGAGTTCCGCGTAAGCATGAACCAGTGGCCCTTTATTGGCGATGACGGCATGGGCGCCGGTTTCCAGCGCTGCTGCCACATGGTCAATAGCCGGCTGGCCGGTTTCCGCATCCAGGGAGCTCGCCTCAAACAGCACATCCGCTTTTGCGCGCTCCAGCCATTCCCGCACGGCGCGCGCGGGTTGCGCGGGACTCGGGAAACGGTTATTCAGCGCGGCGATCGGGTTCAAGCCGTCCGGCTCGGCGACCCAGCCGATGCGCCGCGAGGCAATGCCGGTCAGCCGCCAGCGCACGTCGTATTTCCGGCGCATCTCGGTTTCTTTGGAGATCAATTGTCGCAGAAGGGCGCGGCCCACGTGGCCAAAGCCCACGATTGCAAGGTTGTAGGAAGGAATGTGCGGGCTCCTGCACTGCGAAAAGCCGGGGAACGCGGCAAAACGCCTTCCCTGGTCCCATTATTCTAATGCAATGCCGACAATTTCGCCGCCGCGGCGGAAACGTACTCTGCCTCTCCTTGCAGCACCTTGGAGACAACCACGATTGCTTCTTCGGCTTCCTTCCAGCGCTTCAGTTCCAGACCCTCGCGCACACCGGGCAAGGTTTTGGCTTCGTAGCCGGTGTACTGCCCCGGCGCGTAGATTTCGTGCTTGAACCACGGACGTCCCGTGAGTCCTTCCTCACGCGTAAGCTGCTGTTCGTTTTTCCCCAGCATGCGATTCAGCTCCGTGGCCGACGACTTGCCGAAATCGGCCTTGGCGCTCGCCAGCTCGTACGCCTTCTTGTAAGCTTCGGCGCTCTTTGCCAGTTCCGTCACGGCGTTGTCCAGCGGCGCAAAATTCAGGAACGGAGGCGCGCTTTCGATTTTCGGAGCGACTGTGGGCTGGCGCGGATCATTCACGGCCTGAAACACGCCCTCCTCGATCTCTCTGTTGCGCTCGCCGGTTTCCTCCTGCTTCTCTTTCAGAAGATTCTTGAGCTGTTTGACATAGGTCTGCATGGTCTCCGCGAAATCGGTGAACTCAAAGGGCAGCACATCCGCATCCGCCAGGCGCATCACCGCCGTGCCGCCGGTCTGCGCCAAGGCGCGTCCGTATACGAAATCCACGTCGCAGAAATGCGTGTACCAGTAAAAATCGTCGTAAATCGAATGGTAGATGCCGCCGCCATCTTCGCCGCCATAACCAATGTTGAGAGACGCTATGCCGGCGTGCTGCAAGAACGCGCCGTAATCCGACCCGGAGCCGAGCGCCCCCATGCGCAGGTCGGCGCGGCTGCGCGCTTCCTGCCGCTCTTCCGGTGTGCCCGCGGAAGCGATGGCGGCTAGCTGCTGGCGCTTCCAGACGGACATCTTTGTCTCCGGATCCTGGATGTCGCGCGCCACATCATTCATCAGTTTTTCCAGGGTGTGCGAGCCCTCCGCTCCTAAGTAACCGCGGGAGTTGCTGTCGGAGTTGATGTACGCAACGGCGTGTTCGCGCAAATCGTCGCCATGGTCCTCCACCCATTCCGTCGAGCCGATCAAGCCAGGCTCTTCCCCATCCCAGGCGCAATAAATAATCGTGCGTTTCGGCCTCCAGCCCTGCTTCACCAGTTCGCCCAGCGCCCGCGCTTCTTCCAATAACGCAACCTGCCCGGAAATGGGATCCTCGGCGCCATTGACCCAGGCATCGTGATGATTCCCGCGAATGATCCACTGGTCCCCCTCCGAGGATCCGGGGATTTTCGCAATGACGTCATAGATGGGCTTCAAATCCCAATTGAAGTTGACCTTCAAGTGCACCTTCATCGTGCTCGGACCGACACGATAGGTGATTGGCAGATTTCCACGCCAGCCAGCGGGAGGCACCGGCCCAGCAAGCGCAGCAAGCAGCGGCTGTGCGTCCCCGTAAGAAACCGGCATTACGGGAATTTTCGTGATCACTGGAACATCTTTCAGTTCCAGGCGCTTGGCATTCTTTGTCGCGGCCACTCCGGGAGTTAGCGGATCGCCGGGATAGATGGGATCATCGGCGACACTGCCGCGCTGCGCGCCATCCTTGGGACGGTAAGCGCCGGCGGGAAACGTCTCGCCTCGAAAATAACCGTCTTCGTGAGGGTCGGAGTAAATCAGGCAGCCGAGCGCGCCGTGCTCCGCGGCGACTTTGGGCTTGATGCCGCGCCAGGAATGCCCGTAGCGCGCAATCACGATGGCCCCCTTCACCGATACACCGAGCTTTTCCAATTGCTCGTAATCCTCCGGTATCCCGTAATTCACGTATACGAGTGGCGCGGTGACGTCTCCATCCCTGGAATACGCGTTGAAGGTTGGCAACTGCTCGGATTTCTGGTTGGAAGTGGGATCCTCCGGCAGGCCGGGCTCTTCGAGTTTTGCCGCGAATTTTGCACGGCAATCCATTCCGCCCGCGCCGCTGCAATCGAGCAACTCCACCTGCCGCTCCTTCGGCGTAGGGAAGAGCACGTCGTAGGATTCGATGTGCGTCTCCAGACCGAATTCCTTGAACTTCGCCGCGATCCACTCTGCGTTGTCCTTGTCATAGGGCGAGCCGACGTGATGCGGCCGCGCCGACAGGCGCTGCATGTAGGCGCGGAGATTCTCCGGGCTCGGGATGGCGCGCAGCTTCTCTTCCCACTGCCGCTCGATCCGCGAGGATTCAACGGAATAGCCGTACAGCGGCTTATCATCGGCGGCCACATGGACGCGAACAGGAGCAAGAGAAATCACCGCAAGCGCAACTCCGGGCACCAGCCACGGACGGTAAGTCATCTTCATTTCTTTTATCCTTTGGTCGTGAGGCAAGAATTATTTCCGATTCGATTGGACCCGTAAACAACCATATTGGTTCGCGGGAGGTAAAATCAACTGCTCGCCGTCCGTGTGACCCGGGTTTGGCGAATCCCGAGAACCGTGAAGCCGGCCAGAAAAAGCAGCACCGCGATGCTCAGCAAGCCTCCGCGAAAACTTCCCGTAGCCGTGCGCAAATACCCGATCCAGTAGGGGCCCAGTCCGCTGCCGAGATTCCCGATGGCGTTGATGAACGCAATCCCGGCCGCTGCGGTCTTGGCGTCCAGCGTTCCCGAAGCCAGCACCCAAAACGGCCCCATCATGCTGAACTCCGCCGCCATGGCGATTGTGAACGCGGCCACCGTGGCCGGGACCGTCGTCGCGAGCGCAGCAGCCGCGAGCGCGAAGCAGGTGATGAACGCGGGGAGTGCGACGTGCCAGTCACGTTCGCCCGTGCGATCGGAATGCGCGCCGACGATGACCATGGCGATGGCCGCAGCCAAATATGGAATGGCTGCCAGCAGTCCGATCACGAAAGAGCTAATCCCTGAAAGCGCTCTGACCACCGTGGGCAGCCACAGCCCGATGCTATAAGCACAAGCAACGGCGCTGAAGTAGACGAAGGAAAAACCCCAGACACGCGCACTCACCAGCATCGCCAAGATGCCGGCCGGCGCAGCCCGCTCCTTCGCCGCAGCGATTTCGTCTCTGCGCAACGCGGAGACGAGCCACGCCAGATCGCCTGCGGAGAGCCAGTGCGCCTTTTCCGGCCGGTCCGTCAGAAAGAAGTACGCCACAAAACCCAACAAAATGGCGGGGAGGCCCTCGAGCAGAAAAAGCCATTGCCAGCCTGCCAGGCCGGCGCGCCGGTGAAGTCCCAGCAGCGCACCGGAGATCGGCCCGCCAATGACTCCGGAAATCGGGCCTGCCATGATGAACAGTGCCAGGGCGCGTGCGCGCGCTGCCGCGGGAAACCAGTTGCGCAGGTAATAGATGACGCCGGGAAAGAAGCCCGCTTCCGCGGCGCCCAGCAGAAATCGCATCGTGTAGAAAGACCTTGCGGAGCCCACGAACATCATGGATGCGGATATTCCGCCCCACAGAATCATCAGGAAGGCGATCCAGCGGCGCGCACCAAATCTTTGCATGGCCATGTTGCTGGGCACCTGAAACAAAAAGTAGCCAAGAAAGAAAATGCCGGCGCCCAGCCCGTACACGGCATCGCTGAATTTCAACTGGCTCTTCATCTGCAACGCGGCAAAGCCCACGTTAATGCGGTCGAGATAAGCCACCACGTACAATAGAAAAAGAAACGGGAGCAGGCGCCATAAGAGCCGATGAATCACCGCTTCGCCTGAACTCGCGGATGCGGAAGGCGTGAGCCCGAAGTGCGCCAGGATTTCCGCAACCAAGTGCTCTGTGGGGAGCGTGACATCGAGATCGAGGGCGTTGCCAGGCTCTTCCAGCATCGCGAATTGATCCGCCAGCATGGACGTGCCCGCAAAATGCGCACGGCGTTCTTGAATCCACTGCTGGATGACCTCGTAGGAGCCCTTCAGGTAAACCACACGAAGGTCAAGGCCTGCGGCGAGGATCTCCCGGTAAGACTTCCTCAAAGCCGAACACGCCAGAACAGCATTCTGCTTTTGGCCATCGAGGCGCGCCAATTCCGCGTGCATCGCCTGCAGCCAGGGGATGCGGTCATCCTCGGCCAGATGAATCCCGCGGTGCATCTTGGCTTTGTTTTCCGGAGAGTGGAAATCGTCGGCTTCCAGAAACGTCCAGCCGAGTTGCGCACTCAGCTGCGAACCCACAGTGGATTTACCCGATCCGGCTACGCCCATGATGAGAAGGATCATGATGCCCCTGGGAAAAGGAAGAGTGTGTCGCAGGAACCGAGCGATGTCCAGCGGCAGGCCGGATTGATTCCCGGTGGGAAAAATAATCGAGCTTATACGCGGCGGAGGATGAAGTGCGAAATTTCCGGCGGGGCGCCCAGGCGCACCGGAGCGCCTACCGTTCCCAATCCACGGTTGACGTAAAGCGCGGCGAGGCCCTTTGGGGCGTTGGGCATCAACTTGATCGTTTCGCCCATGCGCTTGGGCACATCCGGCATCAGCAGCGGCCGGTGATAAAGCCCCGCAATATAATCGGTGATGAACTGCGCCGGGCTAAGGCTGACGTCCAGGATTTCCACCTTCACCTGCCCGCCGTGCGTATGCCCCGAAAGCGTCAGTTCAATGCCCAATTCCGCGGCGCGATTAAACGAATTGGGATTGTGGGAAAGGAGCAGGTTCGGAATGTCGCGGCGCACCAGCGGCTCAAGATTGTCCAGCATCTGTGTCTTGCGGCCGCTGGGCATGCGCTCGCGCTGGTAATCCACGCCAATCAGATTCAACTGAGCGCCCTTATAAGTGATGACCGCATTCTCGCGCCGCAGCAGTCTCATGCCTGCTTGGTGGTAGAGCTTTTCGGCAAGATCTTCGGCGCGCGCGTAAATCTCGTGGTTGCCATTGCATCCATAAACGCCCAAAGGCGCTCTCAGGTGGCGCACTTCCTCGACGCAATCGGCGAGGGAATCGTGCATGCCCGTGATGAGGTCGCCCGTAACCACGGCCAGGTCCGCGCCTACATCGTTAGCCATATCCACGGCGCGGCGCACCGATTCGCGCGTCATGTAGCCACTGAGGTGAATATCGCTGAGCTGAACAATTTCCAGCCCGTCAAGCTTCGGCGGCAGATTCGCCAGCGGAATTTCGACGCGCCGCAATTCATACCGCAAGCGTTCCGCGGCGAATCCGTACATCACGCTCAGAAACGGCGCTGCGCCTGCCACCACACTGGCCGTCTTGAAAAAAGTACGGCGCGAGGGATCAGGTACGAAATCTTCCGCCACCGCGGGCGGCGCCAGCGCCAAAGACAAGGAAGGAGGCGCAGGCTTGTGCACGCGATGCCAAGCCCACTCCAATGTGTGCACTGCTTTTACGCCGAAATACGCCAACAGGGCGCTGAAAAACCACAATCCCGCAAAAGCCTCAACCGGAGAATGAATTGGGAGGCCGCGCCCCTCATTAGGCCGAAAGCCGTCCACAATCGTCACAATGATCAGCAGCAGCCCGGCGAAATACATCAGCCGCACGCCTGCGCGTAGCCACATGCGGCCCCAGTTCGAGGTGACCCGCCAAAGTGTGCGGTACCAAAAACGCTGCGACAGAAACAGCGTGGCCAAAATGCCCAGCCCCACCGCACTTCGCAGCAAAACCCAAGTCCAATTCAACGCTGATTCTCCCTCAGTGACGAACCATTAGAATATCATGCCTGCAGCCTATTTCTGGCAGCTTGTGACTTACTCCGCACGAAAAGTAACCCGTCTGCTTTCAAGCTGTTGTAGCCACGCCCGGCAATTCCGGCGTATCATGGCAGGCTTCGGACGGCGGTTTCATCACTTTTCCGGCTCGGGAACAACTTCCCGCCGGCTTGTGCGTCTGATATATCGGTCCTCTGCCAAGAAAACTAAAGGAGAGAGAAATGAATAGAATCCCTGTGGTTGCCGTGGTTTTGTTTGCCGCGTGTCTTGCCGTACTCCCGATTCGCGCGCAAGACCCGAAAAAGGCTGAGCCGAGGCCCGCGCTCAGTCCCTCGGAAGCCGTGCTGGAGCAATGGAACGACATTGGGCGCAAGCTCATCGCCATGGCCGAGGATTTTCCAGAAGAAAAGTACGCCTACAAACCCGCCCCGGAATCCCGCACGTTCGGCGCGATGCTCCTGCATGTCTCGGCCTCCATGTATTACTTCACGGATTTCGCAGAAGGAAAGAAGCCCCGCTATCCGGACGATCCCAAGCAGGACAAACTGAAAACCAAGGCCCAGATCGTGGCCTTTGTGAAGCAGTGTGTCGCGGACGGCGCGGACGAAATCAAGAAGAAGGGCGACAAAGGTCTGACCGAGGTTGTCAACGATGGCGGGCCGCATCTCGACCGCCTCTACGATTTGGCCTATGGCCTGATCGAGCATTCCGGCGAACACTATGGCGCGCTCGTCGTCTATTACCGCAACAATGGCATGGTGCCACCGGAATCGCGCCCCAAGAAGTAATTCGCTCCACGCCACGTCTGTGCGGGGGCACGGCCCGCCGTCCCCCTGTGGGTTTGTCTTTGTGGGGGCGGCCTGCTGAAGCCGTCCGCAACCGACCCCACGCCACAACGGCAAGTGAGTAAGGCTCATGGCCGCAGTGCGAAGGGGGGAACGGAAAGGCGCCCATCTCAAAAGGCGGCCGCTACAAAGGCTCGGAAATGGAGGCAAGAATTCCGGGTTAGTCCGTCGATCCCGCCGCCGTCCCCGCAATCCCTGTTTGCAGGACTCTCTGCAACTCCTCCGCGTCACCAATCGGCGGCAAACAGGTAGTTCCCGCGCATACAATCGCTAGCGCCTTCTCCTTGG
>Ga0187784_10003475_pt1 | contig 12731 bp, 6 predicted proteins | sample 1015_SJ02_MP15_2_FD_132964 | JGI IMG/M metagenome (GOLD analysis project Ga0187784, IMG submission 132964) | Tropical peat soil microbial communities from peatlands in Department of Meta, Colombia - 1015_SJ02_MP15_20_MG | ecosystem: Environmental > Terrestrial > Soil > Wetlands > Peat | place... | reverse complement strand
TTTCTTCCTGCGAGAGTCCGAGCACCGGCTGCCAGGCTTGCAGCATCTGGTAGGCGAAAAGCTTGCGATCGGAAAAATTGAGCACCGGATCGATGTAGCGGACGTTGTGCTCGGCAAATACATCGTTCTCCTTGGTGAATGCCGCCTTCACCGTCTCGGGCGTGGCCGTTACCGTGGGGCAAGCATTCGCGCCAACAATCTTCACTAATGGCGAGTGCAGGACGTCGTACATCGGGAAGAAAATCGCATCCAGCGGTTTCTTGCGATGCTTTTCCTGGATCAGGTTGTAGACATGCGAGATTCCGATCTTGGCCGGGAAGCAGGGATCAATGGCGCCGCGGCTGGCGCCGGCGCGATAAAGTTCCGAGCTCGTATAGTCGGAGTAAATAATGTTCTCTGGCTGCACGCCCAGGCTCTCGAAATAAGCATTGAACAATGGTGCGTAGGTGTAAATGTTGAGCACGCGCGGAACGCCAATCCGCAGGTTCTTGCGATTTTCCATCAGCGCGCGCCGCTCTTTCGCGCCCTTGCTCCATCCCGACCAGCCTTTGGTGGGCAACGGGTCGGCCACCGACTTCGCGTTCGTCGGGCGGAAAACTTCTTTCGAGGCGTAGTCGACAAAATTGGGATGCTGATCGCGGATTTTGTCGAGTCCGGCTTTGATGTCCTTCATATCCTCGACATCTTCGACCGTTCCCTTTTCGCACGTGGCGATAATGAGACGTTGCTCACCCTGCATGAGGGGGACCTTGGTGATCTTATTGAGCGGGATGAGTTCCTTAACCGGTTCGGTGCGAACGTCGATGAAAGTGCGCAGGCAGTTGTTCTTGCAGAAATAGCAGCGCGTGGCCTCGTTGCGTGTGGTGCGATACTCGATTTTGCGCACGGCATCGAGGCCGACGAACGTCGTCTGCTGGCCTTTTCGCCACAAACGGAGAGACTCCTGCGCCGCACCGATCGCGCCCGATTCGCCGCAATGTTCGTGCACAATAATCTCGGGCTGGCGTCCCGAGGCACGGAAACTGTTGCGGATGAAATCCACTTCGGCCTTGACCACGGCCAGGTTGTTTTGTGTTCCACCCTGCAGGACGAAGCGCGAACCCAGGGCAGCAAGGTTGGGAATGCTGGCCACATAAAGAAAAACATTCTTCGGAAGCACTGCGGCCAGACCGGCGAGAATTTCCTCCGCCCGCCAGCCCTGGCGCTGGAAGTTCACAATATCGGACTGCATGAAAACGGCACAGCCGTATCCGAAAACCGGCATGGCTTGCGCAGAGAACGCCAGGTCGGCATATTGCGTAACGTCCAGTCCGAACCCCTCCACTGTCGATTGCAGGAAATATCCATTTCCCGCCGAGCACTGCGTATTCAGCTTGAAATCCTTCACCCGCCCGTTGTGCAGGATGATGATCTTGATGTCCTGTCCGCCCACGTCGACAATGACGTGCGGATCCTCGTAGAACTTCAAAGCCGACTCTGTGTGCGCAACTGTTTCCACCAGCGCCACATCGGCCTTGAGAACGTCCTTAAGAATGTCTTTGGCGTAACCGGTGGTCGCAACCCCGAGGACTTCGAGTTTCGCGTTCTGTTTTTCCACCTGCCCGCGCAGGCTTTCAAACATCTCGATGGTGTCCTGGATCGGATTGCCGTTCGAAAGCTGGTATGACTTGCAGAGAATCTCTCCGCTTTCGTTAAGCAGCACGGCTTTGGTCGAAGTCGAGCCGCCGTCAATGCCGATGAAACCGCCAACCGTGGAACCCTTCTGAAACACGGCCGGTGTGAACTTCTTGCGGCGGTAGGCTTCTTTGAAAACATCGAGGTCTTTGGGATCCTCGACCAGCCCCTTGCCGCCGGACTTGGCCTTCTCTTCCTGGCGGCCAAATTCGATGTAATGAATCAGGTTGTCGTAGCCGCGATAGCACCCCACGCAATCGTCTTCGGTGCGTCCGAACTCGACCGCTCCCAGCGCCGCGAAGTATTGCGCATTCTGCGGCACCTTGATCAAATCCTCGGGCTTCGCGCCTTCGGGAATCGCGACTTTCCGCTCCTGCCACATGCGCGGGATGTTGGCTTGCCAAGCCTCGCGCATGCCGCGAATAAAACTGTTGGGCCCGCCCAGCAGCAGCACATGCGGCCGCAAGGTGTGGCCGCGCGTCAGAACGCTGAGGTTTTGCAGCACGATGGCTTCAAACAGCGACGCCATCAGTTCATCCGGCGGCGTGCCCACTTTCTGCAGGCCGTTGATGTCGGTTTCCGCAAAAACGCCGCACTTCCCTGCTACTTTGTGCAGTTTGATGCCGTGATACTTCTGCTCGGCCAATTCGATGGCGGGGATTTTCAGCTTGGCGTTGATCTTATCGATGACCGCGCCCGTACCCCCGGCGCACTTGTCGTTCATCGAGGGAATTTTCTTTTTGCGTCCGCTTTCTTCGTCGTCCTTGAAGACGATGATTTTCGCGTCCTGGCCGCCAAGTTCGATAACCGAATAAACCTCCGGATGCAACTTTTCCACGGCCAGCGAAACCGCCGTAACTTCCTGCACGAACTTCGCCCCGATCTGCTCGGCAATCGCACCGCCGCCCGAACCGGTCATGAACATGCGCGCATTGTGCGGGTCAATACCGGCCTCAGCTCCCATCCGCTTCAAAAATTCCAGCGTTTTTTCCGGCTGCTTGGTTTCATGGCGCTGGTAGTCCTGCCAGAGCACCTGATCACTGGCCGCATCCACGACCACGGCTTTCACCGTCGTCGAGCCAACATCGAGCCCGACCAGAAACTTGATCGCGCGATCGTGGCCATGCACCGGACCGCTCTGCGGCCGGGGGTGATGAACCGGATGACGTTCGGGTTCGAGCGGCGCGATCTGAACTAGCTGCGGGCCCTTGTGCTGATGATCGTGCATGTATACCTTTCTGGCTTCCAATCAAAAGCTCTAACCACGCAGGGCACGGAGTTCACAGAGAGAATTCGAACGCGAACCTTGTGCCTCTGTTCAAATCTAACGTCAAAAGCCTTAACCGCATAGGACGCACAAAAAACCGCTGAGACCGCTGAGAAAAACTTGCGTGGATTTCTCGGCGATCTCGGCGTCTCAGCGGTGATCATTTAATCTCCCATCGCCGGGGCTGTCTCCACACGGATGCGCGACTTTTTCCAGAAGCACGTGTCTTTGTTGATCCGGTCGTTCACGTGCAATATAAACTGCGCGGCCGTGCCCGCGACGCCCTCGCGGTACGGCACGTGATAGAACGGCCGTTTCAACTCCGGATGCTCGTCGATGTAAGCGCGGATCTCATTCATCGTCTTCCCGGTTGACTTCAGGCACTGTTCAAATTCGGTCTTGGCCTTCACCTTGGCTTCGCCCAGCGCCATCTGCACACGGCTGTGCGCATTGACCTCGCCCTCGCCCGAGGTTTCAATCGGGAGGAAGATCATGTCCTTGAATTTGTTGATGACCGCGGATTGCACGCCATCGGACTGCGAAGAAGGCATGCAGCCGAACGGCTTCAGCGCCAGCACCATGTGGCAGAGTTTGTGCACCGTGTAGTAGACGTTCTTGCCCACTTCGAGGTGCCCTTCGCCGCCGCGCGCAAACTGATTGTAGAAAGGATGCGCAAGATCGGCTAATTCCGTTTGCGGCGCCAGATGATGCGTGATCCCGCCCAGGTTCTTGATCGTCCGGTGGTAGAAGAAACTCCACATGCGCTCGCCCGCACCGATTCCCCACAGCTTCTTTCGCAGTCCAATGTAGTTGGCGAAATTCTTCTTGACCTCATACCACTTGGGATCGCGATGCGGCCGATTCACCGGCCACTTCGCAATCGCATGCGCCTTCGCCTGGTACATCAGGTAGGCGACCCAGGTGGCGATCGGTTCCACTAACACCTGCGCACCCTCCCGCTCCAGGAATTCGAACATGTGGAAGTTGCCGTCACCTTCGGTGATTTGCGCCCAGAACTCGCCGGTGATTTTTACCAGCGGCTTCACGCGCGTGCGGTCCACTTCGATCAAATCCATCTTCTCCCGCGCCGTGCGCAAAGCATTCAGGTAATCCTTGCCCCACATGTGCTCGTGCCACTTGCCCAGCACGTTGAACGTATTGCGCAGGACCTTATTGTTCTTCACTTTCGGCTTGAGCCAATTGGGCCCGTCCTGTTCGATCTCAAACGCTCTGCGGTTCTTCAGGTCCTCGCACAAGCCGTCGACCGCTTCGCGGAATACGCGGTCCGTCTCGCCCTGGTTCACCTCATAGGGACGGATCTGGTAAATCAGATCGTTGAACACATCGCCCAGGTGCATCGCGTTCAGCATGCCAAAGCCAAAATCGATGGTGAACTTCAGCCCCGGCTCGCCGGAAGCCGCCTTGATTCCGTCGCTGTCTTTGAACAGCAGCACGCGGAAGCCATCGAACCCCGCATTCTTCAGCGCAAAACGATATTCCGCCTCATACATGCCAAATCGGCACGGGCCGCATGAGCCAGCCGTGAAAAAAACGTAATTGTCCAGGATCTGCTGCCGCGGTATGCCTTCTTTTTCCATGAACTGCAGATATTGCACCAGATTGCCCACCGTGAAATACGTCGGATTGCACTGGCCGTTGTTTCCGAATTCCTTGCCCGTCTGGAACGCCGCCACGTTGGGCACCGGCAGCTTTTCGCAGCGATACCCGCAGCCCTGGAAGACGGCGCGAATCAAGTCCTCGTGCTTCCATGTAAAACCGCCAAAGAGGATCGTCGTATGGTTGCGTTGCTCCGCCGTGAAAGCGCGCTCGACCGGACGGTGAAAGTGCTTGGGCTGATCCAGCCCGGCAATCTTGCGCAGGCGCGCACGCTCGGCCGCAAGCCGTTCTTTGATTTCCGAGTCATTTTCAATTTGTACGAGATTCGTCGCCATAGGGTCCTCCGGCTATCTGATGAACCACTGCGATGCCTGCAAACTTCGATTGTCGCATGGATAATGCGTCGTTGGTAAAAGCGTGACTCAGATTTTGCGTGAGATCGGGACGAGAGGTCATCCCTGCCAGTCGGGAAAGGCTTTCTTTGAACAAAATTCGAACTCCAAATCTTGGCTAGGAGGTTCGAGTTTACGCCAGCCGAATAAGGCGCAACTGCTTTTCCGCCGGCACCGGCGCTGAATCTATCTCAGATGCGAGTATCCTGGGCCCTGTTGCAAAAATTCCCCACACGCAGCCCGAAGCAAGTTGCTGGAACTAAAGGTTAAGCAATCTTCTAGCAGAAATTGCGGGCAGGTGCAAGCTGCTGGCAGCAATGAACAGGGTTCCACACTGAGTATTTCCACGATCATTAAAAGGGTCCTTATGCAGAGCGAAAGGTGATTATAAGGAACCTGGTGGCGGCGGTTGGACTCGAACCAACGACCTACGGATTATGAGACCGTCGCTCTAACCACCTGAGCTACACCGCCAACCTTCGCCGCGACCACGTTCCTCGAGTCACTCCAGTCGTTTCCGCCTTTAAGAACAGCCCAACCGGCCGGGACGCGAAGTCGCGCCCCACAGGATCAGACCCGCACCGGATCAATCCCCGTCGTCGCGCGTTTGTGATTGTAAATGGTGACTCGGAACGCACGCAATGCACATTGCCCGTGCCGAACGGCCGCACCAGGCCCATTGCCCGGAGCACGCCCCGAAGCCAACCCCAAGTCCGGCCGCCTAGTCCGAAGATTCGAACGCCGTCCTCAAAAAACTTGCCAGATGCCATCCATCCAGGTAACTGTAGGGAAACTCTCCCATAGAATAATGACCGCACGGTAGCGCCACGACTTTGTGGTCGAGGCGATAACGGGCAAACTCGGCAACCACCTGCCGCGAAAATTCCGGCAGAAACGTCAGATCGTATTTTGCGTAAATAATCAGCGACTTTCGCGGCCAGCGCGAAAATTTGTCAAAGTACACCATCGGGCTTACCGCTCGCCACACCTTACGCAAATCCTCCACTTCGATCGCCGTCTCCAGCGCCTCGCGAATATGCCTCGTCGACTGTCCGTGCCAGACCACCTCGGCAAAGTAAGTCGAAGCGTGATTGAACGCGGCAATGCGAATCCGGGGATCGTGCGCCGTCGCAATAAATGCGTAACAGGAACCCAGGCTGGTGCCGACAATTCCCAGCCGGCTGTAGCCTCGTGACTCGAGCCAGTCGAGGCACGAGCGCGTGTCGATGACACCTTGGCGCACCGCGTCGATCGTGCGCCCGATGTTGGCCGAGACCGCGTAGTCCGCGCGATGAACGCCAGCCGGCCGCCGAATATCGTGATACGGCATGCTGAGCCGGAGCACGGCGATCCCCAGCCAGTTCAAAACCCGGCAAAGCCCGCTGTACGCCAGCGCATCAGCGTTCCAGTGTGGAAGCAGCACCACTGCCCGCCGCCCGCGTGCGGGAAACCAGCGAGCATTCGCAAGATTGTTTTCAGGGAACGGAGTCTTCACGGCCGACGTGAACCGCAGGAACTCAGCCTTCGTGCCGCGAACTTTCTCTTCCAGCCTCGGATCGGGAACTTCGCGCGTGCTGAACACCTGCACCTCGCGCCGTTCCAGCCGAAAATCAGTAGGCGGTTTGTACGAGTAAAACGCGTCGCTGTGTTGGATGATGCGACGGTTGAGCTGGGCAAAATATTCGGCCAGTTCGCGCGGCCTTTCTCCCGTTGGCGCGCCATTTCGCCCCGGCCAGTCCGATGTCCATTCCACTCCCCACTCCAGAGGACGCACTACGCGGTTGTTGTCCACCGACGTGAGCCGCGTTTCCCAATCGTGCATCCACTGTGCGTATCGCGAAAGCATGCCTGTTCGCGACTATAACAAACGGCGGATAAAGAACCTTTCCGCCGACAGCAAATGGAGAAAAGCTCGCCTCGAACCGCTCCTGGAAACACTGAAGTTGATAAGGCTCGCAACAGATATAAGACAAAGAGCAATAACAAGAAAGAAAAACAAGCCGAAGGTCAATCGAACCAATTCCTAGCTGTAAACTCGCGGCACTCGCTGCGACAGTCCGCACAAGATCTCGTAGGGAACGCTTTCGCAGAGCCGGGCCAGCTCGACTGCATCCACACTCTTCTCGCCGCTCGCGCCGATCAGGATCACTTCATCCCCCACCGCAATTCCCGGTATCCGCCCCACATCCACCATCGTCAAGTCCATCGAAACTCGCCCAACCACCGGAGCGTATTCGCCCCGCACAATCACACGCGCGCGATTCGAAAGCAGCCTCGGGTACCCGTCCGCGTATCCCACCGGCAGCACTGCAATCCGGCTGCGCTCTTCGGTCACGTAGGTTCCCATATAACCCACCGCCTCGCCCGCGGCCACTTCTTTCACCGTGAGCACGCGCGTCTTCCACGACAACACGGGCCGTAGCGGCAGCGTACACTCGTTCGTCGTCTCCCCGCGGCGCATCGTGGGCAGCGAATATCCATACAGCAGGATTCCCGGACGGACCATGGTTTTCCACGTCTCCGGCCGGGCGCTCACTGCCGCCGAATTGCTGGCATGCACCAGCGGAGGATGAAACCCGCATTGCTCAAGCGTTTTCAGCGCTTCCTCGAACCGCCGCATCTGCTGCGGAGCGTCTTCGGTATCCAGCACTTCCGCCGAGGCGAAATGCGTGCTCACGCCTTCCAGACGAAGGTGCTCGCAACTGGCCAGCTTTTCGCAAAATTCGGGCAAAACTTCCTTTGGCGCGCCCAGCCGGTTCATGCCGGTGTCCACCTTCAAATGCACGGGCAACACGATCTGTTGCTTTTTTGCCGCCTTTTCGAGCCGCTCAATGTGCCAGCTCTCCCATACCGTCGGCGTCAGGTTATGAGAGACAATGCTGTCTTCCTCGCCCTTCCAGATTCCCGTCATCAGCAGTATGCGCGTCCAGATGCCGGCGCTGCGCAGCGCCCGCCCTTCGGCGGCGTCGGTCACGCCTAGCCAGGGCGCGCCTTCGGCTTCGAGCGCCAACGCACACTCCGTCGCTCCATGCCCGTACCCGTCGGCCTTCACCACCGCACAGATGGCCACATTCGGCCCAACATGCTGCTGCACAACTCGGAAATTCTCGCGCAGCGTCTCCAGCGAAACTTCCGCCCAAGTGCGGCCATCCAGGGCAAGCGACCGGCGATCCGGAAGAACTAAACGATCCAGGCGAGGCGCGTTCACTGTGCCGATTATATCGGCCACATCACCCCACATAGCTGGCGATTTAGCTTCACTTTTGAATCGAAAGGTCAATTCTCCGCCAGCAGGAAGTTCACCGTGATCTCGGTCTCCACTTCGATCGCCTCGCCATTGAGCATGTAGGGGCGATAACGCCACTGCTTCACCGCCTCGACCGCCACCGCGACCAGCATCGCGTGTCCGCTAAGAACAGACAGGTTCTCGATTGTGCCGCTCCTGCTGATGATGGCCCGCAGCCGCACCGATCCTTGAATGCGCGCCTGCCGCGCGAGCGCTGGATAGCTGGGCTGCACCCGGTAGACCAGGTCGCCTTCGGCCATTCGCGAGATGCGGAGTGGTTGCGCGCGCAGAGGTGGCGGAGCAGGCGCAGACACGGCCGGATTCCAAATAGACCCCGGCACTCCCCGGTCGAGAGTTCCGGTTCCACTGGGCACTCCGATCTCGCTCAAGCTGGGTGCTGCCGGCACGGAAATATCATCATTGACGCGCGCAATTCCAAGCGGGATCGTCCGGGGTTGCAACAGGTGCATCCCGCTTACGTCGGAAGCGCGGGCAGCTCGCTGCGCATTGCTTGCGGCCGGCGGCGCAGGCGCCGGCGGGGGCGAAAAGAAAGACGACCGAATCCATTCCAGCCGCGGCGGAATTTGTACCGTCAGCAGCGGAACAGCAAGCAGCACGCTCATTCCCAGCGCTTGCAGCGTGAACGACGCCAGCGTCGCCCAGCCGCGGCGGGCAGACCAGTCCCACGTAACTTCGAGTGCCTGAAACATGGCTTCCTCCAGAACGGGACCCCGCTGTCCATAAAGACACCTCGCAGGAACGATTTGCTCCAGAACTCGCAGAGCGACGCCACGGCGTGTTGCGTCGGGTGACCAAGGATCGGATGGGCAAGAAAAAGACCGCGTAATACGCGGTCTTCCGGTAAGTGGTGGGTTGTCGATCGGAAACTACCGTCGCCGACCCCAAAACCTCTATTGTTTCGGCGGAGTCGTCGCCGGCGGAGTCTTGGCAGCCGGTTTGGTTCCAGCAGTGCCACTCGTGCTCGTCGGTTTCGCCTGGGCGCCCGTATCCTTCGGAGGCGCAACGCCGGAAATGGTGTTGTACGCCTCCACAATGTGCTGCGTGATGTCCATCGATGGCCCGGAGACGATCACCGGCCCGCGCGGCCAGGGCTGCGAAGTGTCAATCAGGAGCCCGTATCCGTTGTCCGTTACGTATTTGGTAATTACCGGAGCCATCTTGGTCAGGATTTTGTTTCCGATCTCGCCCTGCTGGTTCTGGAAGTCTTCCTGCGCATCCTGTGAGGCGCGATCGAAGCTCTTTTGCTTGCCCTCGATCTGCTTCACCAGCTTCTCCCGCGCTTCATCGTTCAGCTTGTCCTGCTGCGCATTGAGCTGTTTCTTCAGAGCGTCGATTTCATCGGCCAGCCCCTTCAGCTCGTTCTGCTTGGGTTCGAACTTCTTGCTCAGCTCCTGGAAGTCGCGCTGGCCCTCATTCGAGGCGAAAATCGCCTGCTCGATGTTGATGGTGCCGATCTTCGTGCCGGTAGGCACGGCCGCTGCGGACGAAGCCGCCGCCGAGGGCGCGTTGGGCGGAGTCGAGGCTGCACTGTTGGCCGAAGACGGATTGGTCGCCTGGGCCAGAGCGATAAGGGAAAGGCCGAGTACAACAGCCGTTACGCGCACAAATTTGCTGATCATCGGATCGATTGAACTCCTTCGGATTTTCGGGAAACGTTGCTGCTTCCAGCCCGCCAGGCTTTACCAGTTGATCGCACTGAGCGATCAGGCCTGTACCCAGAACGCGCAGGCGCATACCAGGCCCGGCTCTTCACGCCACGCAATTGGCGTGGTGGATCACCCATTTTCTTCGATTGGGTGGGACAAGCAGATTATACGGAGCCTATGGGAACAGCGTCAAACCAATCCCGTCCAATTGGCAGGATGCGCCTTCGTGGTCAATAGTGGAACCGCCAGCGAAACTCCCCATAAATCTGCCGCGGATCGTTCCAGTGGAAGCCGCCGAACGTCAGACTGTTGTCCAGTTGCACGCGACGGTTCGTCACATTAACTCCGGTCACCGAGACGGAATACTTTTCGAATTCCTTGCCGAGAGCCAGATCAAATGTTGTGTGAGCGGGCAGGTATTGGGTGGAGTATTGGCCCGGGAGGGTCTCAAATTGCGTCTGATACTCCCCGTTGGTGAACCCTGAGCCGTAGTAAATATTTGTCGAGGCGTAGCTGTGCCACGGCAAACTCGTGTTGTAGCCGAAGTTCAATGTGTTTCGCTGATCGTGGTCCACGGGACCAAGTCCCGGCGGAATACTGAAGACCAAGCCGCCAGTGATAGGTGAAGTGGCCTGCGCGATCTGGTTGGCATAGGCCAGATGGAACTGCCCACGCTGCCATAGCCGCGGCGAGCGCAACGTGAGTTCCCATCCTTGGATAAGAGCATAGTCCCAGGTGATGGGCCAGAAAATGTTCGACGCGCCGATGTTGTTGTGGTCGAGCCAATTGTTAGCCTTCGTCTGGTACGTGTCGGCATCCAGGATCCAGCCACGCACCGGAATCACCACGCCATACTGCCATTCCCGGTCGCGCTCGCCATGCAAGGGGGCGAAAGAGCCGAACTGTAAGTTCTCAAGTGGGCTGGTAGCCGTCGAAAGGGGTGGCGCCTGATAGTAGTAGCCGTAAAAGCCGCGAAAGACCCAGTTTAGCCGTGGAACGCGAATGGCCACTCCAAAGCGAGGGTCAGCGTCGGTCTCTGAAACCGACCCAGTAACTGCCGACGTGGGTGCCCCAGAGCGAAACTCCGTTACTCGCACTCCGGCCATTAAGGTCAGCCATGAGGTCACTTTGAATTTGTCGTTGATGAATTCTGCGGCAACACCTCCATTCACGCCGATAGAGGAGGGTTCGATGGTGGGATAGTCAACGCCCTCGTATGTGCTCCCGACCTGCGAAAAATAGTTGTACTGGTGCTGATAAAAACCATAGACACCAGCCTGGACATCGTTTTTCCAGACGTTCGAATTCACTGCTATCTGTCCACCGACATAATTCGCCGTCTGCGTAACGTTGGAGGTCACTGGAAAATCATTCGCACCGCCAATGTAGTCCGCTCCGTTGTAGTGATAGAACGGAGAAGCCGTGATCAGTGTATTCGGGTTGAAGGTGTGAACCCATGAGAAGGTGACATAGCCGTCGGGTTCTCGCTCGGCGTCATGCAAACCAAAACTCGGCGGCTCCCCTGACTGCACCAAGATATAGTTTCCTGACGAGTTGGGATCGGGATCGATGGGGATCTGGAAATAGTCGCGCCGCAAGGAAGTGACCACCCGGTATTGGTTCTTAGGGTCGGGATTGAAGATGAAGGACGCAAATCCCCCGAAGCCATTGCTGGCATCGTTGACCACCTGCCCGATCGGCGTCTGAAGGCCGTAGTCGCTGCGGTATCCGTTCAGGCTGGAGTAGTACGCAAAGCGCTGCGTGTGGCCTCCACAACTGAGCTGGTCGTTGGTCTGATAGAAATTCCCAGCGCTGATGACGAGGTCGCACTCGCGATAACGTTCGAACCCAGTTCGTGGCACGATGTTGAAGATTCCGTACGTCCGGTCTCCGTAATCAGCGTCGTAGCTTCCGCGCTGCACTTCAAGGTAATCAATATCCTTGGGGTCGATCTGCGGTCCCAGGTTGTTGGCGATGTTCGTGTTCGGAACGGGCACACCGTCGATCAGCCACTCGACCTGGTGTCCCCCTCGCATGTGCAGCATGTCGTGCGTCACATACGCCGCCGGCACGTAATCGGTGATCATTTCCATACCGTTCGTTCGGTCCGCCCCCGGCGTTTCGCGAATATCCTCGCGATTCAGCATCGTCGTCGGCGTAACGCTCTGCGTGCTCACCTGCACAGGAGTCTCCGAAACCAGAACGGTTTGTTTTTCACCCGCAATCGGCAGCTCAAAATGCACCACAGGGCTTGTGTCGGACTGGACCGTCACCTGTTGCTGCGTTTCCTGAAAGCCCTTCGACGATACGGTGACGATGTAAGTCCCGATTGGCACTGAGCCGAATTCAAAATCCCCGCTACCACTCGAATTCTGAGACCTCGTCCAGTCCGAATTTTGCGCCTTCAGCGTAACTTGGGCGCCCTGGACCGGCCGGTGCTGTGGATCATGAACAATGCCCCGCACCGAACCGAAAATCGTGGCAAACGCGACGGCAGGGATCATCAGGACGGCAGCGATCAAGATCAACTTGAAATGAGTCATTTTCTCCTCGGTGATTCACTGGCCATGGATGGGTCGAACCTGTAACGTTGAACGCCTTTCAGCGACTTTCGGATGCGCGGATCAAGACATGACGGAACAAACCCTTGGCCGAAGCACAATGCCTTGCTATCGGCAAGCAAAAGGCTGCGTCAGTCTCGGTTCGCGATGTGAGCTGGCGAGTTGGCTGCTAGCCGCGAGGAGGAGCGCGGGCCGAATCTGGACCGCGGAAAAAATAAAATACGTGACCCGAATCGCCGCGCAGGCCAAAGGCTGGCTGATCAGGCT
>Ga0187784_10003474_pt1 | contig 12733 bp, 10 predicted proteins | sample 1015_SJ02_MP15_2_FD_132964 | JGI IMG/M metagenome (GOLD analysis project Ga0187784, IMG submission 132964) | Tropical peat soil microbial communities from peatlands in Department of Meta, Colombia - 1015_SJ02_MP15_20_MG | ecosystem: Environmental > Terrestrial > Soil > Wetlands > Peat | place... | reverse complement strand
TGCTCCATGGTCACGTAACTGAACATCGCTGACTGCTTGTTGTCTTCTCCACGCATACCTCTTGTGTAAACTACCTCGCTGTGGAGAAAGAGTGACTACCCTGGAACTTTTTCCGCAACCTGTGAAGCCGTGCCCTTTCAAAGCAATTCCTTCCCGCATTTTGAAATGCGATTGCCCTGCCAGTTCACCGTGGCCTTAGAGCGGTTCCACGATCGGTGCACAGCGACGGGGGCTGGAGCAGATCAGGAAATGGTCTAAGGAAAGCGCATGGCCTCGAGGAAGCGTCCCTCAGGGGCTAAAGCCCGCGTCTTCGGCGCCGTTTTCGGCACGAGTAAACTCGTGCCCTTGTTACAAGACCTCTACCGGGGTACAGCAACCCGAGTTCTGCCCTAAGGAAAGCGCATGGCTTCGAGGAAGCGTCCCTCAGGGGCTAAGGTGTGTGCGTGAGAACTCGGGTTGTTTCGAAGGGCTGATCGCCAAAGGGCCCGCGGCTGAAGCCGGGGCGATGATTTGCGCAGAATTCAGCAGCCTAAAGGCTGCTGCTCCCTCCGATTTGCCCGCGGCCAGGTGGCCCAACCCAGCCCAAGTTCGTCACGGTTCCGGCCAAATTTGACGATTTTGGTGCTGGTTTTTGAGCGCAAGTGTTTGTTTCTCAGTGCTGGTCGTTGCAAAAGTCGATGTAGTGCAGACCTACCCTCTTGATTTCAAGCCCGAAGCTGTCAAGATGCGAGCAGCATGTTTCTGCGTTCGCACCGGCGACTGAAGGACGGCAAGCCGCATGCGTATTTCTCGCTGGTGGAGACGGTACGCACGCCGGACGGTCCGCGGCAACGCACGCTGTGCTATCTGGGCGAGCTGAACGGCTCGGCACGGTCGCGCTGGCTGAAGACCATCGAGGTCTTCAACGAGCAGGGCGAGAGCCGGCAGTTGAAGCTGTTTCCTTGCGAAGTCGCTCCGCCGGAAGATGACGCGCACGTGGCGCGGGTGCTCATGGATCGCGTGCGGCTGGAGCGCACGCGGCGCTTCGGCGAGTGCTTTCTCGGCCTGGAGTTGTGGCGGCGGCTGGAACTGGATGGCCTGTTCGCGTCTCTGCTGGACCGGCCCGAAGATGATGCCGATGTGCCGTGGTCGCAGGTGGCGGCGCTCGTGGCGATCAACCGTCTGTGCGCGCCGGGCAGCGAGTTGGCCATCGAGCAGCGCTGGTTTCCTCAGACGGCGCTGGACGATCTGCTCGGCATCGACGCCGGCAAGATCAACGACACGCGTCTCTATCGCTGCCTGGACCGCCTGCTGCCGCACAAGACGAAACTGGAGCAGCATCTCCGCGAGCGTTACGGAGAGTTGTTCGCAGCCCAGTTCGATGTGCTGCTCTACGACTTGACCAGCAGCTATGTGGAAGGAGCGGCAGAGAAGAATCCCCTGATGCAGCGCGGCTACTCGCGCGACCATCGGCCCGATTGCAAGCAGTTGGTCATTGCGCTGGTCGTCAACCCGGAGGGCTTTCCGCTTAGCTACGAGGTTTTCGACGGCAACCGCGCCGACGTGACCACGCTGGAAGCCATGGTGCGCCTGGTGGAGCGCAAGTACGGGCGGGCGCGGCGGGCGTGGGTGTTCGATCGCGGCATCGTCAGCGAAGAGAACCTGGCGCTGCTGCGCCGCCGCGGCGGGCAGTACCTGGTGGGCACGCCGCGCAGCAAGCTTCGCGAGTTCGAGCGCGAACTGCTCGGCGAAGGCTGGCTCCAGGCGCGCGCCGATGTCGAAGTCAAGCTGGTGCCGGCGCCGGGCGGCGAGGAGACTTACATCCTGTGCCGCTCCACGGCGCGGCGAGAGAAGGAGCAGGCCATGCGCAGCCGTTTCTCGGCACGCATGGAAAGGGCGCTCACCGCACTCCACAAGCGCGTGGCTGCAGGCCAGTTGCGTGACCGCGGCAAGATCGAGCGGCAGTTGGGCGCTATCCAGGCGCGTCATCCGCAGGTCGCCGATCTCTACGAACTGCGCGTGATCGAGCAGGACGGAAAACTGGCCGTCCAGTGGCACGCGCGGCCCGAGCGCCGCACCTGGCAACAGGTGCGCGAAGGCGCCTATTTGCTGCGCACCAACCTTGCTTCCTCCGATCCGGAACAGCTGTGGACGAGCTACATCCAGCTGACCGAAGCCGAGGCCGCTTTCCGCGCCCTCAAGAGCGAGCTCAGCGTGCGCCCCATCTTCCATCAACTCGAACACCGCACCAAGGCCCACGTGCTGGTGGCCTTTCTCGGCTACGCCTTGTGGGTGACGCTCAAACATCTGCTCCGGGGCAGCGGGTCGAAACTCTCGCCCATGCAGGCGCTGGCGACCGCGTCCACGCTGCACAGCGCCGACATCGTAATGCCCACCACCGATGGCCGCCAGATCCGCCTGCGCCGCGTCACCACGCCCACGCACGAGCAACAGACCCTCTTCGACCAACTGCACATCCACATCCCCGACCGGCTCAATCTCGATCGAGAATGTAGTGCAGACTTCGCCATCGCCTGAACTGATTCCAAATGGCTTAATGCCCCCCTAACCCAAGGCGTGACGAACTTGGGCCAGCTCTCACGCAGACACTAAAGCCCGCGTCTTCGGCGGCGTTTTCGGCACGAGTAAACTCGTGCTCATGTTACGAGACCCTACACTATTTCCTAATCCGCCCTAAAGTCGCGCCCTTTCACGAGTCCTTACACCATGTGCCAATTTGCTCTAGAGTGGTGTCCCTGAAGTTCGTTGCATACGTCGCGCCCTTGAAATGCAGGTCCCTCGGCTGCGTTTGGCCGAAAGAGCGGCCAAACTCCGCTCAGGATGACCGCGATATTTGTGTTGCGAACTTCAGTTACAGGACACTAGAGCAAAACTACGCTTGCTGTATACCGAACAGGGGCTAAAGAAGCTGCGGAAAAACCCCGAACAAGTGGCGAAGACGGCAAAATCAGCGCAGCAGGGGCTAAAGCCCAGCGAGTTGGCGGGCGAATTCTTCGGCCCGGCTAAAGCCGTGCCCTTGTTACAGAGCGCGCCCCCGATTGAGTTTTTCCGCGGCCTGTAAAGCCCAGAGCATGGATCGAAGCCTTCTTCGGCCCGGCTAAAGCCGTGCCCTTGTTACAAAGCTCCGACCGGTATACAACCACTCTGGTTTTGCTCTAATACTACAGTCGTAGTTGCTGTTTTTTGGGGGGCAGATTGAGGGTAGCACTGTCCCACCCTAGCCGCAAAAACAAAGGCGCGGCGAGGGTGGGGCACCCGCAGTTTTGAGAAAGTCAAGCAAACTACAACTAGATGCCGGCGCGCAAAATGAGGCGCACGATAGTCAAGGACCGGCGGACTCAGGCGCCCCAAATCGGAAGGGGAGCAGCGCAATCCTTCACGCAGAGGCGCGCTACTCCTCGCGCAGCAGACTCACCGGATCGACAGACAGGGCTCGCTGCGCGGGAATCCAGGTGGCCACCAGGCCAAACAGCGCCATCACCGCCACCACGCCGGCGAGCACAACCGGATCGCGCGGCGTCGCCTCATACACCACGAACGCCAGCACCTGGCTCAACAGCACGCCGAACGCCAGCCCTGCCGCCGACCCGATCCCCAGCAGCGCCAGCGCCCGCCCCAGCGCCGTTCCCAGCACCTCGCGCCGCTTCGCGCCCAAAGCAATCCGAATCCCCAGCTCGCGCAGACGCTTGCTCACGGAGTACGCGGCCATGCCAAAGATGCCCGTTATGGACAGCAGCGCCCCCATCAGCCCGAACACCCCCAGCGAGACAGTCGCCAAGCGCGACGGGAAAAGGGCAAAATCGAGCAGGCTCGTCCAGGTCTGGATGGTCACCGCCATCCCGGAATCGAGCTCCCGCAGCTTCTGCCGCATCGTTGCCGCCAGGTCGGGCGAGCCTTGCCGCGTCTTGACCACCAGCGTGGTCTGGCCCCACGGCCGCTGCTCGTTGGGGAAGAACACCGCCGGCGCCAGCGCCTCCGTGATGCTGGAGTACTTCCCGTTCTCCACTACCCCCACCACCTCGACCAGCGTCCCATCCTCAATCCGGAACCTCCGCCCCAACGCTTCGGCCGGCGATCCAAACAGAATTCGCGCCATCTCCCGATTCACCACCACCACGCGCGGAGCCGAGAGATCGTCATGCCAGGTGAACCCCCTCCCGGTCAGCAGCGTCGTTCCCGAAGCCGCGAAGTATTCCGGCGAGGTGGGAAAGTAAAACGGCATCGCTGCCGCATGCGAGGTCTGGAGGTCGGGCGACTGCTCCCGAAATACGTTGTATCGCTCGACGTTCGTCACCAGCGGCGGTACATTGATGGTCGCCGCGCGTTCCACTCCGGGAATCGTCTCCACGGCTTCGATCATCCGCCTGTGCATTGCCGGCACCTGCGGATCCGGGTATCCCGCCGCACTCAAATCCACCGTCCCCAGCATCACGTTTTGCGGTTCGAACCCATAATCCGCGTGCAGAGCCCGCTCGAAGCCGCGCACGGCGACCAGCGACGAGGTCACCAGTAAGGCGCAAATCGCGATCTGCACCACCAGGAGCACGTCCCGCACGGTCACCCGCCGCCCCAGCCGCGCGCTGGCTCCCGTCTTGACAATTTCGTACGGATTCGCGTGCAGGACCTGCCTCGCCGGCACCATCGCGAACAGCAATGCGCTCACCGCTGCCAGTCCCAGCGCCACCACGTACACCTTCACGTCCGGCGTCGCCGGAACGTGCACCGGGAAACCCGGGAAGGGCTGCCACAGCGCCAGCCGGTGCAGCAGAAGCATGCTGCCCGCCAGACCCACCGCGCCGCCGGCCACGCCCAGCAGGATGGCCTCTGTGAACAACTGCCGTAGAATCAGCTTCCGGCTCGAACCCAGGGCCAGCCGCAGCGCCACCTCGCGCGAGCGATCGGCTGCCCGTGCCGCAAACAGGCTTCCCAGGTTGGCGCACGCCGCCAGCAGGATCAGCCCCGCCAGCACCATCAGGACGGCCATGAACTCGCCGGCCGGCTTGCCGATAAAACTGCCCATCAGCCCTGGCCGCGACAGCGCAATGCTTCGGTGGCCCACCTCTTTCGGGTAGGTTCTTTCCAGATATGCCTCCACCCCGTTCAGATCATCCACTGCCTGCGCAGGCGTGATGCCCGCTTTCAGGTGCCCCAGCGCCTGGAGCACCCAGCGATTGCCGCGGTCCGTCAGCCCGTCCCACCCGTTCACCTCCGGCGTGTCGACCAGCGGCACATAGTAATTGGGCTCGAAAAACAGAATCGCGCCGTGAAAATCCGGGGGCGCCACCCCGATCACCGCAAAGGGATGCTTGTTCACCAGAACCGTCCGCCCAATCACGCCGCGGTCGCTCTGGAATCGCGTATTCCAGTATGCGTAGCTCAGCACGATGTACGGCACGCTGTTCGGCCCATGCTCATCCGCCGCATGAAAGAACCGCCCCAGATACGGCCGAATCTCCAGCACGTCGAAGTAGTTTCCGCTCGTTTCCGCTGCTGTCGCCTGCGCCGCATCGTTCCCCTTGTCCAGCACCGAGCCAAACATGGTGTAAGCCGCCAACCCCTGGAAGCTTCGGTTCCGGTCTCGCAGGTCCACGTAGTTCGGATACGAAATCGCCAGCTCGTCTTGCCGCTCCACGGCGTAAAGGCTCTTCGCGTGCGGGACCGGCAGCGGACGCAGCACTAGCGCGTTCATCACCGCAAACACCAGAGCGTTGGCGCCGATGGCAAGCGCCAGGGTGATGATCGCCGTCAAGGTGAATCCCGGCGATTTCCTCAATTGCCGCAGTGCGATTTTGAGCTCAGTGAACATTCGTGGCCCTCCTGAAGGGGAGCTTCACCTCGAACGTTGCACGCGCCGTTCCAGTCAATCGTTCTCAAACAAAAGGAGTTGTCGCGAGGGTTCGAAATCGGCGGTGTGCGAAATCAGCGCCGTCTGTCCGGAATCGAACATTGCGACCCGTCTGGCGAAGCCGTAAGGCGACTTGAGGTTATCATGTCGGTTCAAAGCGCCGCACTTGAAGCTCTGGATGTGGAGTCGGCATGTGGGACCCGAGGTGAGTTGGATCACGTTAGTTCCCAAGCGCGGGTTCGCCGTAGGCTTAGAACCTGTTAAGAAACTCGTACTCAAGTTACGCAGGGCCTAAAGAGGCTGCTGAAAAACCCGGAACAAGTGGCGAGGGCGGCAAAAATGGGCGCAGGGCTGAAGCCCCACACTCATTTGGCGGCACTTACGGCCCGGGACCCAGAGGGTACCCCGCCGTGCCCTTATTACAAAGCCCGCTCCGATTGAGTTTTTCAGCAGCCTGTAAAGCCCCGGGTTCATTTTTATGGATTCGAACCTGTTCAGGTCTGTGGTGTCCCAGGTTAGGCGCAAAGACAAAGACGCGCCGAACCTGGGGCGCCCCCAGGAGGGTGCAAGATCAAGCGGTCGGAGACCTAGGTCGCTGACCGTATGAATTCGAACCTGTTCAAGTCTGTGGTATCCCAGGTTAGGCGCAAAAACAAAGACGCGCCGAACCTGGGGCACCCCCAGGAAGGTGCAAGATCAGGCGGTCGGAGACCTAGCCGACGCAGGGGTCTTCCGCAGTGGGCTCTGGAGCCAATGGGCACCGGCGCAGGCGAGACAGGTGCAGAAGGAATGCGGCAACGGCGAGGAGATTCAAGACTGCTTTTCCATAGAGATCGATAAGCTTCCAGGCGCTGCTGCCGAGGAATTCTGTAGCCATGCAAAAGAGTGTTGCGCCGAACGTAAGCGCCCAACGATGGGCGTCGGTCCAAGATGCGGAGCGGGTGAGGCGCCCAAGCAGCAGGTAGACGAGCACGGCCCACGCCATGCCGCCGGCCATGACCGCGCCGGAGGCGATGTGCGGTTCTTTAGGGGCAAAGACAAAGCCCATCAGCGCGCCAAAAGGGGAAACCGAGAGCGAAGGCCAGCAGCACGACGAGCCAGGGAGGCGGCGCGCCGCGTGCGGGATGGGGCTTTCCGGTTCCGACGCGGCGCGCGAAATACGCAAGAATCGCGAGGGTGAGGGCGGGACGCCATCCGCCGCGCTGCGGCGCACGGGTTACCGATTCGGTTATCTCGCTCATGATTTTGAACCTCATTTCTGGACAGATAATGTCTTATCCAGTAAGAGTCTTTTGCAGTAAGGTGATTGACATGTCAAGCCGGAAAACAAAGACCCTCATCCCGTCCCTGCGCCGCGCGGTGCGGCTCTTCATCGCCGGCGCCAGCTTTCTGAGCCAACGCGCGGCGGATGCGCTCGGCCTGCATCCCACCGACATGCAGTTCCTGAATCTGCTCGATTTGCTGGGCCCCATGACGCCGGGGGCGCTGGCGCAGTGGAGCGGGCTGAGCTCGGGCGGCGTGACGGTGGTGCTGGACCGGCTGGAATCGGCGGGATACGTGCGCCGCGAGCCGAATCCAGACGACCGGCGCAGCGTGCTGATCCGCCTGCAGCGAAGGCAGCAAAAGCGCGTCGATACAAATTACAAAGGCGCACAGGAGCAGTTTGCCGAATTGGCAAAGAAATTCTCGGAAGCAGAGCTTGAAGTCATCCTGCGCTTTTTCACCGCGTCGAGCGCGGGCCGCGCGCCGCTGCTGCAGGGCCGCCCGGCGAAGAAGTGAGTTGTGAGGAACCATCACCCTCTGGTTTTAGGAGCTCAAGTGTGTGCGTGAGAACTCGGGTTGTCTCGAAGGGCCGATCGCCAAAGGGCCCACGGCTGAAGCCGACGCGATGATTTGCGCAGAATGCGGGGCTGTGCCCCGGCTTACCTACGAAATCACACGAACACGGCACAAGCTATTGCTCGATCCGGCGTGCGAGATCCTGCCGGCTCGTGTAGAAATCGGGAGAACCGGCAGAGATTTTCCTGCCCACGCACAAATTGCATTCCACCTGCGAGACAAAACGGCGCGGGCCGGGTTAGGTAAGATGAGGGAAACCCTGTACAACTGGCCAGGAGATCAGCTATGGCTTGTTCGAGTGTCTCTGAAGAGAATCTGAGATGCAATGCAATGAGGCAATTTGAGGAATTGGCGGGTTGGCGCCGCATTCGCGGCGTTAGCGGGTTGGCAGGTTGGCGCGAGCGGGCACGTTTCATGGATGGAGGCCGGAATCGCCGGTGGAGGACTGTCAGCGAGGCCTCGGCCGCCGGTGCGCTCTGCCTCATGCTTGGCTTGAGCGGCTGCGGCGGAGGCTCGTCGACCCCACCGCCACCCGCCAGCTACTCGCTGGCCGCATCGGCGCTGAATCCGGCATCCATCACCGCCGGGAATAAATCGACTTCGACCGTGACAGTGACGCCGGCGAACGGATACACGGGCAGCGTGACGCTTTCGTGCGCGGCGAGCACGGGCGCAAACGCGCCGGTATGTTCTCTTAGTCCCAACCCGGTCACGGTGAGCAGCGGCGCCGCCACATCCACGCTCACCGTTTCGACAACGATCAACACGCCGGGCGGAAGCTACGCCTTCAGCGTCACGGGAAAGGACGCGAGCGGCAAGGCGCCGAGCAACGGGGCGCAGTCTCTGGCCTTGACGGCAGCGGCGGTGATCCAGCACGTCGTCGTCATCTTTCAGGAGAATCGCACGCCCGACAATCTCTTCCAGGGATTGTGCATTCCGCCGTATGGCAGCCAAAGCGCCTGCGGGACCGGGGCGGATCAATACGACATCGCCCAGCAGGGAATCGATTCGACCGGACAGACGATTACCCTCGCCCCCATCGACCTGGGCACGGCGGGCTCGAACCCGCAGAATTACGATCTGAGCCACGCGCATTCCGCCTTTGTTTCGATGTACGACGGGGGCAAGATGGATGGGGCCAACTTGATCCCCTGCTCGCCCGCGGCCGATTGTCCACCCAATGCGCATCCAAATCCGCAATTCATGTATGTGAGTCCGGCGGACGTCGCGCCCTACATCGCCATGGCGCAACAGTACACCTTCGGCGACCGGATGTTTCAAACCAACGAGGGACCCAGCTTTCCCGCGCATCAGTTCATCTTTTCCGGCACTTCGGCCCCGAGCGCGCCCGGGACGCAATACGGCACCTACTTCGCGTCGGAGAACCTCACCGGCGGTTCCGTTGCCGGTTGCATCGCTACGGCCGGAACCACCGTCACCATCATCGGACCGAACGGCGTCGAAGTCAGCCCGGGGCTGTACCCGTGCTACGACCATCCGGCGATGAGCGACCTGCTCGACACCGGGACGGTGACTTGGCGCTACTACGCTCCCTCGGCGGGCAGCATTTGGACCGCGCCGGATGCGATTCAAGACGTATGCCAGGCGCAAACCGTCAACGGCGTGCTCACCTGCACCGGCCCCGACTGGACCAGCAACGTGATCATTCCCCAGACGCAAGTCCTAACAGACATCGTCAATGGACAATTGCAGCAGGTGAGCTGGGTGATTCCCGACGGCGCGCAATCCGATCACGCCGAGAGCAACAACGGCAGCGGCCCATCCTGGGTGGCGTCGATCGTCAACGCCATCGGCGACAGCCCTTACTGGGCCAACACCGCGATCATCATCACCTGGGACGATTGGGGAGGCTGGTACGATCACGTGGCGCCCACGGTCGTCGACGACGGCGTCAGTTGGGGATCGGGGTACGTGTACGGCTTCCGCGTGCCGCTGCTGGTGGTTTCGCCCTATGCCAAGGCCAGTTACATCTCGCATACCACGCACGACTTCGGCAGCATCCTCAAGTTCATCGAGACCACTTACGGCTTGCAATCGCTTGGCTACGCCGACGCCTACGCCGACGATCTTTCGGATTGCTTCGACCTGACGCAAGCGCCCATCGCTTATCAGACCATCGACGCTCCGCTCGACGCCGCGCATTTCCTCAACAGCAAGGCAGCTCCCATCGACCCCGACGACGACTAGTCAGGTCTGTGACCGTGTGAATTCGCACCTTGGCATCCGGGTAGGCCGCATTCGTTGCGGAGCGCATAGCGAATGCGAACTCGGTATGTTCAACAGCGAAGGAACTGTTGAACTAACGAGCGCCAACCGTCCCAATCGAACCTAAATAGCAGCGTTCCGGGGGTGGCAAGTGTTACGCAAAGTGATTTAACTCATGTTGGGTAAGCGCCGCCGGTGGATCCGCCTGTAACGTAGTGGGTCACTTTGAAAAAACGTCCCTCAGGGGCTGAAGCCCGCGCTCTTTTTATGCGACTTACGGCACGACTAAAGTCGTGCCCCTTCAAAACAGACCTTGTTCAGAGCTTTCTTAGCGCAGACATTGAGGGAGGCGGGATGGTCGACATTTTTCCGCGACAAGATTGTGGCGGCAGATTCGCACATCTCGAAACGGCAGTTGCAATCGTTCTGTGGTCTGCGGGCGGCCGGCTGGAGCGAGCCGAGTGTCCCGATGTTGGACAATTCCGGTAACCGTCCCGCCCGCGCGCCGATAAGTCCGCAGCGGCGGGTGAGAATCCCGAGCGGAATCGCCGGGCTCCTGCATCCTTCGTTCCGTGCGCCGCGATGGGTTACGAACATGCACGATGGAGTCGTCCCTGTGTGGGACCGGACGGAAGGTCACCCGGCCCAACCTCAGGATCCAACAAGGCCCGCGCGTCCGGTTCACGTGGATGTGGAACCGCTGGGCATCGCTTCGCGCGGTGAGCTGATCTCGCTGTCGACTACCGGCGCGCGTGTCGCCCTGGACGCCACGGTTCTAATCCTGAGTCCCGCGTCGCTTACCATCGCCTTCCAGGTGAAAGGCACCGTGTATTTGCTCAGCGGCGCCACGCAGCGCAGCAACCGCGACGGCAGCATCAGCTTCGCATTCGACTTTGTCACCCGCCAGCGAGTAGCGGCGCTGGCCGGTCAACTGGCCGAGGCCGGGGTGCTGGACCCGGCCTCCGTGCCGGCTCCGGCCGAAACCGACGTTGCTGCCCCCGGCCCGTCCGGAAAACAGGCCGAGCTGCTTCGCGAGTTGCGCCGCGTGCGCCACGAGCCCCCGCCGGGCGGCATCGAGCGCCGCATGCAGACGCGCTACGACATGGGCGTCCAAGCCGCGCTGGCGGTTCTGCAGACCGGCAATGTGCTGGATGGCGAGTTGCTCGAGATCAGCTTGACTGGCTGCCGCGTCTTTACCGACGAGCCCAACCGCAATGCGGTCCGCACCCCGGTCGAGGTTCAGTTCGTCGGCTGCGGTTTCCCGTTGCGGCTGGGCGGCGAGATTCAGATCAACCGCGCCCAGCACGCGGCGGGATTGCTCTTCCACGACATCCGCCCGCGCATCCGCGAGCGGCTGAACCTGCTGCTGGACGAGCTCGACGAGCGGGACCGCAAGCTTGCCAGGGGAACGCCGCCGCAGGCATAGGCCTCCCGATGCCGGGGGCGCCATTGACCTGAAGTCGCCGCACCAGATCTCTGAGGCAAAGGTCTTCCGCGCAATAGGAAAATATATGTTACCATTCTCGGGATGGGCGAGATCTGCGAGTACCTCCGGCCGGATGGGCGCAATCTGTTCGGCGAATGGTTCGACCGCCTGAACGCCGAGGCGGCATGCAAGGTGACGGCGGCTCTCTACCGGCTGGGGTTGGGGAACTTCTCGAATGTCAAAGGCGTCGGTGCTGGAGTATTCGAGTGCCGCATCGATTTCGGGCCGGGATACAGAGTTTACTTCGGAAAAGACGGCGAGCAAATTGTCATTCTGTTGCGCGGCGGTACGAAGCAGCGGCAAGAGGACGACATCGTATTGGCGAAAGCGTATTGGGCGGAATACAAGCTGGAGAAAAGGAGCAGGCCATGGCGTTGACAAGAGATTTCCGGCAGACGGTGCAGGCGCGAGCACAACGCGACGCAAAGTTCCGGCGTGGTTTGCTGCGCGATGCGATTGAAGCATTGCTCTCCGACGAGGCCGGGCTGGGACGCGAAATCTTGCGCGATTTCATCAATGCAACGGTGGGGTTTCCCGAACTGGCCGAGAAGACGGGGATTCACGTGAAGACGCTGCACCAGATGTTCGGGCCGCGCGGGAATCCGACGGCCGCGAATCTGTTTCGCATAATCGCTTGCCTGCAGGAGCAGGAGGGCGTGCGTTTGAGGGTGGTGGCGTAGGGACCGCTTGCGCATTACTCTTAGCGTAAAGTGAAGGCGCGAGGTTTTTGAGCGCAGTGACGATCCAACTCAATGCCGAGCAGGAGCGCGTAGTTGGACAGGCCATTCGAGCCGGGCTGATTCGCGGGCGCGACGACGTGGCCGAGATTGGCATAGCGAGCATCCGGCAGAGACTGAAGACGCATGATGCGGTCCGCCGTGCGCAGTCCGCCGAAGAGTGGTCGCGTGAGCTGGCTGCCTGGAGCGAAGGCCACGGTACGGCGGCTCCGTTGCTTCCGGAAGCTGCCATTGACCGGGAATCCACGCAACCGGCTGTCACGACGCGCAATGGAGTGCCGCTCCTTCCGGTTCGCCCAGGCGGGCCGGGTGCGACTTCGGAGTTGGTGCGCCAGCTACAAGAAGAGCTCGATTAACGCGCGACCGACTCGACATCATTTGCCTGATCGCTCTCCCAGGTCTCAAAATCGGGACCATCGGGTACCCGGCAAGCGCGGCCTCAGGCAAGCGGAAGCGGGAAGGATTCTCGGGATTAAACAGCCGCACGTCTCGGCGCTGATGCGCAACCGCGCCGGGTCATTTTCGGTGGAGCGCCTGATGGACTTTTTGACGGCGCTTGGGCAGGACGTGGAGATCAGCGTGAAGCCGGCACGGGGACGC
>Ga0187784_10003473_pt1 | contig 12733 bp, 9 predicted proteins | sample 1015_SJ02_MP15_2_FD_132964 | JGI IMG/M metagenome (GOLD analysis project Ga0187784, IMG submission 132964) | Tropical peat soil microbial communities from peatlands in Department of Meta, Colombia - 1015_SJ02_MP15_20_MG | ecosystem: Environmental > Terrestrial > Soil > Wetlands > Peat | place... | reverse complement strand
TTGTGCCCTTTAATTGCACACTGGAGATGGTCTGAGACTCCCAGCGCGAGCACGTTGGCCACAATTCGCCTTCCCCTCAGCACCTTGATCCACTGTTGCGTGGCAAGACCTGCGAGAACGACAACGGCTAACCCGGCAAGGGCGAGACTCCAGGTGAGACGGCGAGAACCGCCCAAGTGGCCAGGTTGGATTTCTCTCAGCCTGCCTTGAATCGCCAGGCGCAATTCTTCAGGCGGGCTCTCGTTCAATGCCGCCCTGCGCAACGCGTCACGTACCCTAGCGCGAGCTTCCAATTCTCGTGAACACCCTTCGCAACTCTCCAAGTGCCGCAGAACATCGCTGGTGGTTTCGACAAGAAGTTCGTTGCTGAGATATGCATCGAGCTGCCGGCGTATCCGTTCGCACTGCTTGGAGTCGAAGTTGAGGACGCTCATACCGATTCACCCGTACGCGCCCGGTCATTGTCTGGCCGGATCCCATAGGAGCTGGCCACATCGGCCAGCTCTTGCCGCAATAGCTTCCTTCCCCGGCTCAGTCGCGACATCACGGTGCCCAGCGGCAGCTTCATAGTTTCCGCGATCTCTTTATACGAGAAGTCCTGTACGTCCGCAAGGAGCACTACTTCGCGGAACTCGATCGGCACCCTCCCCAGTGCCTTGAGCACGTCTTCATCCCGGATTTCCTGCGGAACCGGGGCTTCAGCTATGATGCCGTCCTGATCTTCAGGTTTCTCGAACGATTCCACCTTAGCCGCCTTTGCCCAGCGCCGCCGAAAATGATGCAGGCGATGAAAAAGGATCTTGAATAGCCATGCCCGGCAGTTCGTTCCCATCTCGAAACGATGAAATGATTTCCACGCCTCGAGATAAACTTCTTGCACCAGGTCCTCCGCCTCCGCCTTCTCCTGAGCTAGAAGCCGGGCCATCCGGTAGAGGGCAGGGAAGTGTGCCATCGCCGCGGCTTCGAAGTCTTCCACGCGGACCTTGGGGTGAAAGAACAAGTCGATCTCCAGCGTCGTGAGACTTTCAGCGTGGCAGCCCGATGAAGAACGTCCGCGAGCTGTCATTCTGAGCCCTTCGCCCGTCATCCTGAGCGCAGCAAAGGATCTCGTTCTGAGTGCTCAGGGTAAACTCCGCGAAGAATCTCGGCAGTTGCAGTTTCAACCAACTGCCGGGATCCTTCCTTCGTTTCACTCAGGACCGCCTGCGGCTTCCCAGGATGACAGCCTCAATGCTTCATTCGGCAGCCTGCTACGTCTGAACCGCCATTATACGACCGCATGCGCGTTATGGCCTCTCATTATGCTAATACCAATTCCGCAGATGGGTATTCCCGTCGGCGTCATTCCTGCTGACATTAGGTTGACTTGGCCGTGCCTCGGGCATAAGATGCCTATCGAACGCGGGCCCACTCTCATGGCCGCCACAACCTTCTTTCACCACCGCAGCCGGGGGACAATCGCTCTGGTTGGGGTCGTGCTCATTGAAGTGGTTGGCGGTGCGCTCTGGCTTCACAAGTTCCGCAAAGTTCCCGCCCCGCCCACACACATCGTTCTGCTCACCAACTACCCCGGCCACCAGCGAAACCCCAGCTTTTCACCTGACGGCAATCGGATCGCTTTTGTGTGGGACGGAGAGGAGCAGGACAACTATGATATCTACGTGAAACAGATCGGCAGGGAAAGGGCGCTGCGGCTCACAACCGACCCAGCCACCGACGACGACCCGGCTTGGTCGCCAGACGGCCGCTACATCGCCTTTTGCCGATACCGCGTGAAGGGCAAAGAAGAAATTCGCATCGTTCCTGCTGCGGGCGGCTCGGAGCGTAAGCTGCTCACGCGGTGTGCATACGTCGGTGGGCCCTTCGGCTGGTCCCCGGATGGAAAATACCTTGCCTATGATGACTGCACAACCAAATATGGCCCCCAGACCCTCTTCATGCTCGCCGTAGACAACCCCGAGGACAAACGGCCCTTGACCGCATTCGTTGGGCAAACGATGGAAGGCGGCCCTCAATTCTCCCCCGACGGGAAGATGGTAGCTTTCGTCCGCATGGATGGTGGAAGAGATATCTTCTTGGTCCCTGCTTCAGGTGGCGAGCCCAAGCGCCTCACCTTCGACAACGCCCAGTTTTGGGACTTGAACTGGACCCCGGACGGGGCTTATATCCTTTTTGCCTCAGATCGCCTGGGTGGACGCCCCCGCCTATGGAAAGTCCGGGCCTCAGGCGGCCAACCGGAACCGTTGTCAGTTGGTAAAGACGCGGCCTCCGATTATGCCCTTTCGCGCGACGGCCACCGGCTGGCGTACTCGTACTGGGAGATTGAATCGAACATCTGGCGATATCAGGTCCCCGCGACAGGGGGACCGAGCTCGCCGCCTACGAAATGGATCGCCTCGGCTGGCCGTGACGAGTCTCCACAATTCTCGCGGGACGGTAAGAGGGTTGCTTTCGTCTCGGCCCGGTCCGGCAGTAGGGAGATTTGGGTTTGTGACAGCGATGGCTCAAATCTCCGGCAGTTAACTTTCCTTGCGGGCCGCTCCGGAACCGCTCCTCGCTGGTCTCCTGACGGCCGGGAGATTGCTTTTCAATCCCCTGACATCGTGGGTGCCCCTATCTATGTTGCGAGCGCGGAAGGTGGTGAGCCGCGCCGCCTGACGACGGGCCGCCAAAAGGTCGCGGGTCCATGTTGGTCGAGGGACGGGAGATGGATCTATTTCGGCTCCGACAGGACTGGCCCTTGGCAGGTGTGGAAAATGCCATCCAAGGGAGGCCCTGCGGTGCAGGTGACGAAGAAGGGCGGCACCGGAGGCTCAGAATCTCCCGACGGCAAAACGCTTTACTACGCCAAGGGGTTGACGGTTCGAGGCCTTTTTAGGGTTCGAGGCCTTTGGAAGGTTCCGGTGGAGGGCGGGAAAGAGACCCCAGTTCTCAAGCAATTCTGGGCGGGGTTCTTTGATACTTGGTGCGTAGCTCGTGAGGGCATCTATTTCTACAACGTCGACACGGACACTATCGACTTTTTCACCTTTGCCACGCGCCAGACAACGCAAATTGCCAAGCCGGAAAAGCGGGGCGGACCGCTCACAGTATCCCCCGACGGCCGTTGGATTCTCTTCAGCCAAGTGGACGTAGATACCAGCCACATCATGATGGTTGAGAATTTCCGTTGGTAGATGGCTGAGGTGAATGCGGAGGGCGGACTTGCCACGGGATGTGGAACTGGGCAAATAACCCCTCACCCGCCTGCGGGCCGTAGCGGGCTGTGCGCCCTGAGCGTCCGGTGCCCTTCGCACTGCGGCCCAAAGCCGCTTTCCGGCGACGGGTCGGCGGGCGTGGGCCCGTCGCGCTCCGCCCTGCACCGGACGGTGCGAGGCTCCGGCTGAAGAAAACGCCGGCAGCGCGACACGCTCTCCCCAGGGAGAGGGCTCTCGATTCTTTTTTCCACGCTCCCGCCCGTGCCTTTTCACTCGTCACTTCCGTTCGGGATCTGTTTCTGCCTTCTGCCTTGAAAACGCGCTGTCATTCTGAGCGCAGCGAAGAATCTCGCTCTGGTCCGTGATGAAGCGAAAACGAAAAGATCGGGGCAAGATTCTTCGCTGCGCTCAGAATGACAGGGTTTTCACGGTTTCCGCGTGCCCGTCAGCCGACGGGCGTGAGCGACTGCTTTCTGACTTCTGACTCCTGACTCCTGACTCCTGAATCCTGTTTTTCGTCACTTGTCACTCGTCACTCGTCACTGCTATGTTAAATGCCCTGAAGTCTGCATGCTGAGAGGTGAAGGTTGATGGCCGAGGGTTTTTTCTAAGGAGCCTGTGTGGCAATCAGTTGGCTTGACCTCCTGGTGGTGGTCGCCTATCTCGCCGCCATCACTATCTTCGGCGCACGTTTCCGCCATCGCCAAAAGACCTTGCGAGACTTTTTTTTGGGCGGACGGCGGCTGCCCTGGTGGGCAATCTCCTTTGCCATCGTCACTGCCGAAACCAGCATTCTGACTATCATCAGCACACCCGGTATTGCGTACCATTCCAACCTAGGCTTCTTGCAACTGGTCTTTGGATACTTGGTGGGCCGGGTGGTGGTCAGCTTGGCGCTCATTCCCCGCTACTTTGCCGGCGAGATGTTTACAGCTTACCAGCTAATCGAGCAGCGTTTCGGCCGGGTTCTGAAGGTCTTCACTGGGGCCCTCTTCCTCACCACGCGCGCTTTAGCCGAAGGCGTTCGTGTCTTCGCCATTGCCATTGTCATCGGGGTCATTTTCAAGAGCGGGGTATTCACGTCTCTGCTCATAGTCACCGCGCTGACCCTTTTCTATACCTTTGAGGGCGGGCTGACGGCGGTGATTTGGACCGAGGTTATCCAGTTGCTCATTTATCTCACCGGCACGGCGGTGGCGCTGGCCCTCGCCTTGCACGCCATCCCCGGCGGTTGGGCGGAAGTCGCCCGACTGGCCCACGCCGAAGGAAACAAGCTGGCGGTTTTCGACTTCCATTTCAATTGGCATGAGCCTTACTTGTTCTGGTCGGGTTTGGTGGGCGGAGCGTTCCTAAATACGGCCAGTCACGGCACCGACCAGTTGATCGTTCAACTCCTGCTGGCCGCCCGTAAGCGGCGCGAGAGCCAAGCGGCCCTGCTCTCGAGCGGCCTGGTCATCCTGTTGCAATTCACGCTCTTCCTGGTGGTCGGCGTGGCGCTTTTTGCTTTCTACACGCACTTTCCGCCGCCGCACGCCTTCTCGCGCGCGGACCAGATATTTCCCGCTTTCGTGGTGACGCAACTGCCGCGCGGCTTGGCGGGTTTGCTGATCGCGGCCATCATCGCTACGGGCATGGCCAACCTTAGTGCCGCCTTTAATTCCCTCGCGTCTAGTTCAGTGATGGATTTTTATAAGCCGTTCGTTCGTCCGAACGCCGGCGAGAAACATTACCTTGCGGTCTCCCGTGGCATGGTCCTGGTCTGGGGCGGCGTGCTCGTGGTGATCGCCTTGCTCGTGCAACAACTTCAGCGCAGCGCCCTGGAATTGGCGCTGACCGTCGCCAGCGTTCCCTACGGCAGCATGTTGGGTATTTTCCTGTTGGGGGTCATGACCAAGCGCGCGAATGGCCGCGGCGCATTGACCGGTGCCCTCGTCGCGCTGGCCGTCATGGTTTTCGTGGTAGCTTACTCGTCCCTCGCCTGGACATGGTATGTCGCCCTCGGGACCGTGGTGACCTTTACTGTAGGATGGGTGGCGAGCTTACGTAGGGAATAGGGAACACGGAATAGGGAACACGGAATAGGGAACAGGGAATAGGGGGACAGGGACCAGGGACGAGGGGCCAGAGAATAGAGAGCCCTCCTCTGGGTGAGATCACGTCTCTTGAAAAACGGATTATGATAGGCTACAATTCTACCGTTTTAGGGCACGCGGGGGTCTCGGGCGCGCCGCCTGATGCCCCTTTCCTTTAGCGTAGCGCTGACCTTCAGGTCAGCGGGTCAGGAAACGCGCAAAATGTCGTTCCCCCAATCGCGGAGTCGGGGGCCACGGTCGGAGTTCACTACGAATGTTCGGGGAACGAAGCGAGAATGTCTATGAAAACAAAGGGTGGCGCCTTATTATTCCACCGACAAAGCGAGAATGTACTTGAAAACAAATTACTTAGTCGATGATTCCGGGAATGTCTCTGAAAATAAAGGTAGTTATCCATAACCCATGCAGCAACGTCGGGAATTGGTTAAGGGATTGAGTGTTTACGCCGCCACCTCGGTGGTGGCTGGGACCATGATTGGCGGGGGCATTTTCGTAGTGCCCAGCATCATGCTCCGCCAACTGGGCGCTCCCCTACTGGTGATCGTGGTCTGGGTACTTGCCGGCCTGCTCAGCCTGTTGGGGGCGTTCGGCTACGCGGAGCTGGGGGCGGCGCTACCGGAGGCGGGCGGCGAATACGTTTACATGCACCGGGCTTACGGATCAGGAATGGGCTTCCTTTACGGCTGGACGCAGTTTGTGGTGGCGAAGAGCGGCTCCATTGCCGCCATCGCCGCCGGCTTTTTCCTTTACCTCGCTTACTTTTTCCCCGGTTTAAACGAGGTGCTTTGGCAAGCGCCGCTGCGGATCGCCGGCCACTCTTTGACATTGCAGTTAATGGGCCGGCAAGTGGGCGCGACGATTTTGGTGCTGCTGCTTTCCGGGTTGAACATTCTGGGCGTGCGCCGCAGCGGGCGCGTCCAGACCTTTTTTACCGCCGCCAAATTGCTCGTGCTGTTCACGCTGATTGTGCTTGGCCTGACGCTCGGCCACGGATCGTTCGAGCACTTCCGGACTCATGTTCAGAGCGGGGTCCAGGGCGGCTTGTTCACCGCTTTCGGCGGGGCCACGGTCGCCACGCTGTGGGCTTACGACGGCTGGAACAACCTGAGCATGGTAGCCGGCGAGGTCGAGAATCCGCGGCGGAATATGCCCATTGCTCTCATCCTGGGCACGCTGCTGGTGATTGCTGTTTATGTTTTGGTTAACATCGCCTACTTTTACGTTTTGCCTCCCGCCTCCATTGCCTCGACCAACACCGTCGCCGCTGATGCTGCCCGGCAATTCATGGGTAGAGCCGGAGGGGCGTTTATCGCCATCGGCGTAATGATTTCTAGCTTCGCAGCGCTGAATGGTTCCATTCTGTCGGGCTCGCGTGTTCCTTACGCCCAGGCTCGCGATGGGCTTTTCCCGCAATTCCTGGCGGGCGTGCACCCTCGCTTCCGCACGCCCGCGGCTGCTATCGCCGCTCAAGGCGTCATCGCCGGCCTCTTCGCGCTGACCGGCCAATACAAAGGCCTTTACACCAAGGTGATCTTTTCTGAGTATCTCTTTTACGCCCTGGTGACCGCCGGCATTTTCATCCTGCGGCGCCGCGCGCCCGAACTCGAGCGTCCTTACCGCACCTGGGGATATCCATTCATACCGGCAATTTTCGTTATCCTGTCAGTGGCGGTGCTGGCAAACACTCTGCATGACCAATGGTCGGACACAGTGTGGGGAGTGGCACTTGTAGGCAGCGGCATTCCCGCGTATTTTCTTTGGAAGATTTGGAGACGTTCAAGATGATCGAGGTCATGACTTCCCTCCTCGGCGGAGGAGGGGGTAGGCGGCTGGGGGTTGAGGACCCCGCATCCTGGAGTCTGGCGGCTGCGAAGGGGCGAACCGAGCTGGGACGTCGAAGGCATAGCCCACGTGGCCCAAGGGTCTCCGTATCCTCCGTGGCCGAAGAGCCTAAGCACAGAGTTCACTGAGACGCGCTGTGCGCTCCGTTTGGCATCCGTGGAATCTGGCGCTCCCGGTGTCCAGCCGAAAATGTGGGTCACGCTCAGCCCCTGGGGAGAGGCCTGCCATTCCAAGCCTTTGCGCCTAATTTCCAGCGAAAGATGTGGGACATGCTCGGAGCGAGTTGCTGTACTCGAAGCGCGCCCCTGTAACTTTGCTGCCGTCTGGCCATCAAAACGAAATGTGGGGGAGCTGATGAGAATCAGGAAAACACGCTTGACGCATCTAGTAGAACGCACCTCCGCTCTTGAGCTCCACGGCTCTGGCCTGTATCGCTTCCGGTCTTTGGCCTGCCCGCTCGTCTTTTGTCTTATAGCGGCCGCCGCCAGCGCCGCAGATGGCCCGGTTCCTCCCTTTGCCGGTGCGCCGCCGTCCGCAGCATCCAAGGGCATGCAGACCGCGGTGCTGGCGGGAGGGTGCTTCTGGGGTGTGGACGCTGTGTTCAAACACGTTAAGGGAGTTGAGAGCGTGGTTGCAGGCTATGCCGGAGGAAGCGCGGCGACTGCGCACTACGAGGTTGTAAGTGTGGGCAGCACAGGGCATGCCGAGTCAGTGAAGATCACCTTTGATGCAGACAAGATCGCGTACAGCGACTTGCTCAGAATCTTCTTCTCGGTGGCCCATGATCCCACCGAGCTAAACCGCCAGGGTCCGGATACGGGAACGCAGTACCGCTCGGTGATCTTTTTCGCGAATGACGAGCAGAAGCAGATTGCTTTGGCCTATATCGCCCAACTCAATAATGCCAAGGTTTTCCGAAGGCCGATTGTGACTCAAGTCGTCCCTCTCAAGGCATTCTACCCTGCCGAGGGGTATCACCAGAACTTTCTCGCGCTCCATCCTGATAACCCTTACATTGTCTACAACGACCTGCCCAAGCTGCAAGAACTTCGAAAGCAGTTTCCCGCACTGTCCAGACCGTAGCAACGGATTCCCGCTTGCACGGGAATGACTACGGCTTGGGACGTCTGGCCTCTTGAATTGAACGTCGCGCCGACCCTGCGTCTGCGGGGTCGGCTCGCGATAGCGCATTCGACCTAACGCCGGCCCCAGGGGGATGTTGCCAGCCATAGGCCGGCGTTACAGTCTGCAATTCAATACAGGACACTAAACAGATCACTCTGAGGACACAACGGGTATTCCGTTTCCCTCATAGCGCTTGGCCATCTCTGCGAGAGGTGTGGGAGCGTAATCGCCGGCGTGACCAGCTTGCCCGAATTGCGTCATGCGCAATGCTACGACCTTCTTCATCGCATCGCGGGCGGGCTTCAGGTAGCTGCGCGGATCGAACTCCTCCGGCTTTTCCGCAAAGACCTTGCGGATAGCGCCCGTGATGGCCAGCCGGTTATCAGTGTCCACGTTGATCTTGCGCACGCCGTTCTTGATGCCGAGCTGGATTTCTTCGATGGGCACCCCCCAGGTGGGCTTCAGTTTGCCTCCGTACTGGTTGATGATGTCCTGCAAATCTTTCGGGACGCTGGACGAACCATGCATGACAAGGTGGGTCCGGGGCAGCCTCTTGTGGATTTCGATCAGGCGGTCCATCTTGAGCGTTTCCCCGGTGGGCTTCTTAGTGAACTTGTAGGCGCCATGGCTGGTGCCGATGGCGATATCCAGCGCGTCGACGCCGGTCTGGCGAACGAATTCAACCGCCTGCTCGGGGTCGGTGAGATGGCTGAGGCCATCGAGTCCGGCGCCGTGGCCGTCTTCGATGCCGCCCAGGCAGCCGATTTCCCCTTCCACGGTGGTCCCTTTGGCGTGCGACATCTCCACGACTTCACGTGTCGTCTTCACGTTGTACTCGAAGGTGGAGGGCGTCTTGCCATCCGGCATGAGCGAGCCATCCATCATGACGCTGGTAAAACCCATGGCAATGGCCGATTTGCAGGTGTCCACGCTGTTGCCGTGGTCGAGGTGCAGCACGGTGGGAATCTCGGGGTAGAGTTCGGTGGCGGCCAGCATCAGGTGATAGAGGAATCGGTCCTGGGAGTAGCTGCGCGCCCCACGGCTGGCCTGAACGATCACCGGCGACTTGGTTTCGCGAGCCGCCTCCATGATCGCCTGGATCTGCTCCATGTTGTTGACATTGAAAGCGCCAACCCCATAGCCCCCTTTCGCGGCTTCGTCGAGCAGTTGACGCATGCTTACGAGTGGCATATCAAATGATCTCCTTAGATTTTTGCGGATTCGATGATCCGGAATTTCAAATTCGGAATTTCAAATAGCAATCGGGATTTTCCCGGCACACTTCGGCGAACAGAAAACGTTACACCAACTGGCATCCCTTTGGGAAGCTCGGCGAATGGGGGAGCGGACGGGCTCAAGGAGTTGCTCATGACCGAGATATGCAGTCTAGGCCGGCCCCGATTTTCGAATTTCGAGTTTCAGCTACTCCGATGGCGCAAAGTAGCCCGGCTTGGAGCGCACTAGCAAACCCTTCTGAAGGGGCTCTATGGAGATGCTGCGGAAACTCCCGTCGTGGGTTTTGTTGGTGGAGACGTACGCCAAACTGTATTGGCTGCGGAGTTCGCGTGCGATCTGCTGGAAATCCGCGGCGGTCTCGTTGGCGGTCTCGTTGGGCTTGAAGGGGAAGAAGGCCCGGCCTCCGGTCTGCTCTGCCAGGCGCCGCAAAACTTTGTCCCCATGTTCAGGCATACCCGTCACGTTAGTGCTGATGGCGTAGAGGGTCACTTCGGCGTGCTGCGCCATGGCTAACGCTTCCTCGCGCGTGTGTTCGCTCTGGTTATCCATGCCATCGCTGATAATGATTATCACGCGGCGGAGATAGGGCTCCGGAGGCGGAAAGACAAGCATCTTCTCACGGCAAGAGACATAAATGGCGTCGAAGAGCGTGGTCACTCCGCCCGCCATCAGGCTACGTATCGCCTTCGAGAGTTTTCCCAGGTCGTCGGTGTAGTCTTGCGCCATCTGCGGTTGCACATCGAAGGCCTCCACAAAGGCCAAGTCTTTTCCCGGACGCAGCGTGGTGGTGAGGAAATCGATGGCGGCTTCCTGCTCGAATCGCAGGCGATCACGAATGCTCGCGCTGGTGTCAATCAAGACGCCAATGCGCAAGGGCAGATCCGTTTCCCGGCTGAAGTAACGGATGGTCTGCGGTTTGTTGTCCTCGAAAACGCGGAAGTCCTCCTTCCCCAGACCCTTCTCGAAGCGGTTCCTCTTGTTGGTCACCGTAATGAGGACGTTGACCAAGTCCACCCGGACCTTGATGTTGTCGGCAGGAACCGAGGTCGTTCCCGCTGCGGGAGTGGGCGCGGTCTGCTGTGCGGGGAGGGAGCCAACCAGCACAAAAAACGCGAACCAGACAATGAAAAGCTTCTTCATCCTTCTGCTCTCTCCCCTTGCTGATTGTTGATTGTCGATTGCCGATGGCCGGTTGTCGATTGCCTGATCGACGGTTACGGATTGCATTTGACGGCGGAGCAATTCGCAAAAAGCACTCTCAACCAGCAGTAATATCTCGCCATCGAAAGTCGTCGGTCGTCAATCGACAATCGTCAATGCCGGCTACCTCCTCCGGCCCTGAAGTTTCTCGCGCATTTCGCGTTCCGTGCGCGCCTGCTTCAAATCCCTGAGCAAGCCGGACAGAGATTCCTCAGGTTCCTCTAACCGCAACTCATCTGCCTTCTTCCGTACGTAAGGCACGGCACGGACCAGCATGGCGATAATGAGCGCACTGAGGATGGTTGCTATTACTCCCAGGATGACGTGTGATTCAAACACGTTGACCCACGCCACAATCAGCAACGCCAACAGTCCCAACCCGAGCGCGGCGGCAATTCCAGCGGCATAATCCGCCACCCAAAAGAGCCATGCTTTTCTCATTGCACCCGCAACCTTACTCTAGCTGGACCCGATTGGCAAGCCCCGCCACGCGGCATGACTGCAACCAGAGACTGGGCCTTCATTGCCGATTGATGATTGTCGATTGCCGATTGACAGCGGAGGAATCCGGCACAACGCTTTTCCAATCGGCAATCGTCAATCGAAAATCGGCAATTTCCCTAGCCACTAACCACTAGCCACTGCCCTTCTCAGTCCCGCGCGCCAGGCAGCGTTCAAAGCGTGCTCGAATTCGGCGCGCGTGAGGCGCCTGTTGATTTCGGCGTGGTCGAATCTTGAGACCTTTCCCGCGGGATGGTACTGGCCCATGACGTTCACGTAGGTCTCAGGAGAGAGTTCATTCGCGATCCACTGCATCACCGCTTGCGTGCCTGCCACATCTTCGGGCATCACCAAGTGGCGGACGAGCAGGCCGCGCCGGGCGAGCCCATTATGGGCGATCTCGAGGTCCCCCACTTGGCGATGCATTTCCTTGAGCACACGGCGCGCCACCGCGGGATAGTCCGGAGCCCGCGAATATTTACGCGCCATTTCCGAATCCCAGTACTTGAAGTCGGGCATATAGATATCCACCAGCCCGTCAAGCAGCGCCAGGGTCTCCATGGAGTCATAGGCGCTCGTGTTGTAAACGAGCGGCAACCTAAGGCCCCTTTCGATGGCGAAAGGCAGGGCTTCGACGATCTGCGGCGCCACATGCTCTGGAGTGACGAGATTGATGTTATGGCAACCCTGGGCCTGAAGCTCCAACATTATGGCAGCAAGCTCACGCGGTGGCGTCGGCGTACCCCGCACCTGCCAACTGATATCGAAGTTCTGGCAAAAAACGCAACGCAGGTTGCAGCCCGTGAAGAAGATCGTGCCGGAGCCCTTCCAGCCGCTCAGGCAATCTTCCTCGCCGTGATGCGGAAAGTGGCTGGAGACGACAGCGTGACGGCCTGTCTTGCAGACGCCAAACTTGTCCTGTAAGCGATTGACCTTGCAGCTTCGCGGACACGCGCTGCAGGCCTGCAGCAATCGGAGGGCCCGCTCCACCCGGCCGCCCAACTCACCACGAGCATAAGTCCGCAGGTAGACGGGCTCAGAGCAATCTGATTTGGAGGTGGTCATCCCCACCAGGAGCAAGCTTCTCACCTTTTCTGGACAGCGCCTGACCAGCCTGCGGCGCGACTCGTTCAGGCCACCGTGCTCAGGGTGGGCCGGTGGTTTCTCAATACTCGCTCCACTTCCGAAAAGTTGACCGGCTCCGCCAGATAGTCCGCCGCTCCCAACTGCATGGCTTCCAGGTAGCAGGTCATGTCAAGGCAGCGCGCCGTGACCAAGACCGGCAAGCGCCGGTTGATCTCGACCGCCCGTTCCACTACGCATCGCCCTTCAAAGCCGCGGCCCCCTTGACTGACCATAACGAAGTCGAAAACTCCTGAGCCCAGGCAGCTCAGACCCTCCTCGTAGCAGGGGCAGGCCCGTACCTGATACCCCCGCCTTTCCAGAAGGTTGCCATAATAGCGAAGAGCTTCGGGATCCTCGTGGACCAACAATGCTCTGCCACGCTGTGTCCTATGAGCAAGAAAAGGCAGTGCCCTG
>Ga0187784_10003472_pt1 | contig 12736 bp, 8 predicted proteins | sample 1015_SJ02_MP15_2_FD_132964 | JGI IMG/M metagenome (GOLD analysis project Ga0187784, IMG submission 132964) | Tropical peat soil microbial communities from peatlands in Department of Meta, Colombia - 1015_SJ02_MP15_20_MG | ecosystem: Environmental > Terrestrial > Soil > Wetlands > Peat | place... | reverse complement strand
CTCAGCAGAAGCGCAAGGCGCGGATCTTGGTGGTCGACGACGATCCGGGGCTGTTGCGGCTCCTGACCATCCGGCTGCGGGCCGAAAATTACGAGGTCGAGGCGGTCGAAAGCGCCGCGGCGGCGCTCGCCGCCTGCACACGATTCCGGCCGGATCTGGTGATCACGGACCTGCGGATGGATCAGATGGACGGGATCGGATTGCTCAAGGAGCTACAGAGTCGCTGGCCGGGCCTCAAGGTGATCATCCTCACCGCACACGGCACCATTCCCGATGCGGTCCATGCGACCCAGAGCGGCGCCTTCGGCTTCTTGACCAAGCCGGTCGACAAGCAGGACTTGCTCGACCACGTCCAGAAGGCGCTCAAGGTATCGGGCTTCGCACACGTCGACGAGGATTGGCGTGCCGCCATCATCACCCGCAGCCAGTTGATGGAGGACAAGTTGGCGCAGGCCAACATGGTGGCCGGAACCGATGCACGCGTGCTGATCACCGGCGAGAGCGGCACCGGCAAGGAATTGCTGGCGCGCGCGATTCACGAAGCGAGCCCTCGGCGCAATAAGCCCTTCGCATCGGTCAACTGCAGCGCGATGGCCGAGAATTTACTCGAGTCCGAGCTCTTCGGGCATGAAAAGGGGGCATTCCCCGGCGCCGTGCACTCGCAGAAAGGCCTGTTCGAGAGCACCGACGGCGGGACCCTGCTGCTCGATGAGGTCGGCGACATGCCGATGCGCCTGCAAGTGAAATTGCTGCGCGTGCTGCAGGAGAATCAGATTCGTCCCGTGGGCGGCGCCGAGCCCGTTGCCATCAACGTGCGCGTGATCGCCGCGACCCATCGGGATCTGCATCAATTGATGGTGGGCGGGCAATTCCGTGAGGATCTGTATTACCGCCTGAACGTGGTGCACATCGAAGTGCCGTCATTGAGCCGCCGCCGAGAAGACATCCCGTTGCTGGTCGCGCACTTCCTCGAGCAGATCGCCAAGGAAAGCGGGCAGAGGAAGATCTACGCTCCGGAGGCCGTCGAGCTCCTCGCGACCGCCGACTGGCCGGGCAACGTGCGCCAGCTCTACAACGTGGTGCGACAGAACGTCGCCCTGTCGCAGGGTGCGATCATCACGGCCGAGCTCGTGCAGCAGTCCCTCGGAGGCAACCCCACGCGGCTCCCATCCTTCGACGAGGCGCGCGATGAGTTCACGCGCAACTATCTCTCGCAGATATTGCAAATCACCGCCGGCAACGTGAGCCAGGCGGCGCGGCTCGCCAAGCGCAACCGTACCGACTTCTACAAGCTCCTGTCACGGCATCAGTTGCAGCCGGACGATTTCAAGAAGGCCTGAGGCCCCCTCAAAGAAAGAACTCCGCGACGCTGTCGATTACCGCATCGAGCTGCGCCCGAGTGAGCTCCGGGTAGATCGGCAACGCGAGCGTCTCCGCAGCCGCTCTCTCGGCGTGCGGGAAATCCCCACGCCCGTATCCGAGGTAGGCGAAGCACTCCTGCAAGTGCAGCGGCACCGGATAGTAAATCTCGGTGCCGATCTGCCGGTCGGCCAAGAACCGTCTGAGCTCGTCTCGACGCTCGACCCGAACCACATATTGATTGAAGATGTGGCGGCCGGCGGGTGGCAAGGAGGGGGTGACGAGGCGTGAGCCCAAGTCGGCGCGTGCAAAGGCGTGAGTGTAGTAAGCGGCATTTCGTTGCCGGGCCTCGGTCCAACTGTCGAGGTATTTCAACTTGACCCGAAGCACGGCAGCCTGCAGCTCGTCGAGGCGAAAATTGCCTCCGATGAGCGCGTGGAAATACTTGGGCTCACCGCCATGGACGCGCAGCACGCGCATCGTTTCGGCGAGCTCCGGATCGTTGGTGGTGCACAACCCGGCATCGCCGAATGCGCCGAGATTCTTGCTCGGAAAGAACGAGAAGCAGCCGATGTCGCCCATCGATCCTGCGCGCGCGCCGCTCTTGTATTCCGTGCCGATGGCCTGTGCGGCATCCTCGATCACCCGCAGTCGATGGCGCCGCGCCATGTCGAGCAACGGGTCCATCTCGGCGGCCCGCCCGTAGAGGTGCACGGGCATGATCGCGCGAATCCGCCCGCCGGTGCGGCGGTGAACGAGCCCCTCGGCGTCCGGCTCGCACTCCCGCTCGAGGAAGGCCTGCACGGCCGCAGGTGAGAGATTGAAGGTCGGGGCGTCGATGTCGCAAAACACGGGTCGAGCACCGGTTCGCGCGATGGTTCCGGCGGTGGCAAAAAACGTGAACGGCGAGGTAATCACCTCATCGCCCGCACCGATCTTGAGCGCCATCAGCGCGAGGAGCAGCGCGTCGGTGCCCGAGGAGACGCCGATGCCGGCGGACACCCCGCAGTAGCGTGAGATTTCTCCTTCAAGGGCGCGCACCTGCGCGCCCAAAATGAATTGTTGGCTGACGCAAATCTCCTCGATCACCGACATGACCTCGGAGCGAATTTGCGCAAACTGAGCCTTAAGGTCGAGTAATGGAACCTGCATCATGCGCCGCTAGAATAACATCCGCGCAACGCCGATTTAACATTTGCACCACGCGATTAGGGAGCAATCGATGGTATTGACTCGGGAAGGCGAGTATTTTGTAAAGCTTAGCCACGCCCGAACGGCGCTACGCGGGTAGGTCGTGGCTCTGGCAGACACAAGATGCCCCAACCGGTCCTGGTCAAACGAACCTTTCTCATCGCGATCATGACCGCCCTACAGGCGGTGCTGCCGGCTCTCGTCGCCGTGGCGTGCCTCTACGCGACGATCATCGCGTTCGGCAGCAGGTTCGACCCCCGCTCCTCGGGCATCGCCATCGTCGCCGTGGTGTGCCTCGTGCTGGTACAGCCGCCCCGCGAGGTCACCACGCAGTTGAGCTCGGGGCGACTCGCGGCGGTCATCGACGTGATATTCCGCTGGTTCTTGATACTGGCCGTGCTGCTCGCCCTCGCCTACATCACCAAATCGCCGTTGCAGACCTACCCTCGCCGGGTATTTCTGACCTGGTCCGCCATCACCCCGGCGGCCCTCATCGTCGCGGTGCTCGTCATGCAGGAGCTGATGCGGCGCTTTCTGATGAACGCATTCGATGCGCGCAGCGCCGTCATCGCGGGATACAACGAGACCAGCCTCGAGCTCGCGCGGCGGCTGCAGAAGAACCCGGAAATGCGCACGGAGATCGCGGGATTCTTCGACGATCGCAGCACCGCGCGGCTCGGCATCGAGTCCGATTCCGCCCTCATCGGACCGTTGAGCGATCTTGCCGCGTACGTGAAGGAGCACCGCATCGACGTCATCTTCGTCGCCCTGCCGATTCGGCACCTGAAGCGGGTGATGAACCTGTTGGACGATCTGCGCGATACCACCGCCTCGATCTACTACGTACCCGACGTATTCGTGTTCGACTTGATCCAGGCGCGCTCGGGAGAGATTCACGGCATCCCCGTGGTCGCCATGTGCGAGACGCCGTTCTACGGTTACCGCGGCGTGGCCAAACGCCTCACGGACGTCGGTCTCTCGATCGTGATCCTGCTCCTGCTGTTGCCGCTCCTCGCGACCATCTCGATCTTGGTCAAATACTCCTCCCCGGGGCCTGTGATCTTCAAGCAGCGTCGCTACGGACTCGACGGTCAGGAGATCGCGGTCTACAAATTCCGCACGATGAAGGTGACCGAAGACGGCGCGCAGATCCGTCAGGCAGCGAGAGATGACGATCGAATCACCCGAATCGGCGCGCTCTTGCGACGCTCCTCGCTCGATGAGCTGCCCCAGCTCATCAACGTGCTTCAGGGCCGAATGAGCTTGGTCGGTCCCCGCCCGCACGCGGTAGCGCACAACGAGGAGTATCGCAAGCTCATCAAGGGCTATATGGTGCGCCACAAGGTACTGCCGGGCATCACGGGTCTCGCGCAGGTCAACGGCTGTCGCGGCGAGACTTCGCAGCTCGAGCAGATGGAGGCGCGCGTGAGTTACGACCTCGATTACCTGAGGCACTGGTCGCCGATGCTCGACCTCAAGATCATTCTTCTCACCGTCGTGAAGCTGTTTCGCGACGACAAGGCCTACTAGCCCGCGCGCGGCTCGGCATCCGCGCACACCTCGGTGCTCATTGCGGTAGTTGGCGCCGAGCGGCCGGGATCATGCCAGCAGGCACAGGCCTGCGGAAACGAACTCCTCGTGAAATCGATAGGATCCGACGAGGGGCAGCGCGGCCTCGCGAGGCAGCTCGGCGAAGAGCCGCAGCGGGCGCGTCGGCGCCACGGCGAACGACCCGCATGCAACGCCCCATTCGCGAGGTATCACCTGAAGGTCCGAGAAACTCAACGACTCTCGGGCGATGGGGTACTGGAACTTGTAGAAGGCCTCCTTCGCCGAGAAGACGAGCGTTGCGGCGGCCGCCCGGGAGGTAGGCTCCAGCGAAGAGATCCATGCCAGCTCCTCGGGACCACAGATGCTGCCCCAGAGGTCCGCTTTGACGGCGCCGGCGATCTCCGTATCCAAGCCGAGGGATAGGAAGCGCAGGCGCGGGGCGATCACCGCCGCGCAAATGCCCTTCGTATGGGTGATGCACCCCACCACGGTCTCGGGCCATATCGGCCGGCGGTCGGATGCCATGCGAAGCGCAAAGTCGCGAATTCCGAGCTCGGCGAGGGCGCGCCGCGCACAGAGTCGCCCCGCGGCGAATTCTTGGACGCGTTTGGGCACCGCGCTCGCGACCGCGAGAGCCTCGGCGGGCAAAAGGAGCGATGCGGCACCGGGTCCGCGCAGCTCTGCCGCGACGACGCCTGGCGGGAACAGGCTTGCAAAGCTCGGCGAAAGCGTCGCTGGATTGGGATCGGGCGCCGGCGCCTCACTCGACGGCGCAGATCGTGCGGCCTGCGCGGCGGCGCCTGCGGATTCTTCGAACTGCGGCTTGATCGACACTTTACGTATGGCTTCCTTTTGGCAAGCCTTGGGCCAAATCGTTAAAGTACCACGATGACATCACTCTGGGACTGCGTGGCGCATTCGAGCGCGGGGGTGAACGGCTCGTTTCACGCCGCCGGCGCCTCGATTGCGCTGCGCGAGCTCGCGAGCGGGTCGTGCCTCGCGGGAGGCCCGGAGTCTTTGCGGGGACGCTCGGTACTGCTCGCCATGCACGAGCAGCTGAGCACGGCCATCGCGCTCCTCGAGCTCGACGGCATTGCACGCCGGCTCGTCCTTTGCACACCCGACTTGAGCGCCGAGACCCTCGCCGAAGTCGCCGCAACCGCCGAGGCCGACGTGCAATTGCCGGATCTCGATCCGCGGCCGGTGCCCGCGGCCATCGAGCGGCGATCGAGCGTTGTCACGGAGTGGATCCTGCTCACCTCCGGCACGACGGGAAAGCCCAAGCTGGTCGTGCATACGCTGTCGAGCCTCGCGGGGACCCTGCCCCGGCAATCGCCGGCACCTTCCGTCGTCTGGAGCACGTTCTATGATATCCGCCGCTACGGCGGTCTCCAGATCTACCTGCGCGCGCTGCTCTCGGGTGCGCCGCTGGTCCTGTCGAGCCCGGAGGAGTCGACTGCAAGCTTTTTGGCGCGCGCTGCGGCGCTCGGCGTGACGCACATCTCCGGCACGCCGTCTCACTGGCGACGCGCTCTCATGAGCGGCGCGGCGCATCTACTCACGCCCGCCTACGTGCGCCTGTCGGGGGAAGTCGCCGATCAGGTGTTGCTCGAGCAGCTCAAGGGCACCTATCCCCGCGCGCGTGTCGCTCACGCCTTCGCGTCGACCGAGGCCGGTGTCGCTTTCGACGTCAATGACGGCCTCGCGGGCTTTCCGGCCGAATTGATCGACGTGCCGCGCGACGGCATCGAGATGAAGGTGCAGGACGGGACCTTGCGCATTCGCTCGCGGCGCAACGCCACGCGCTATCTCGGCGCCGCGGCGCACGATCTCGCGAGCGGCGACGGCTTCGTCGACACCGGCGACCTGGTCGAGCTCGAGGACGGGCGCTACTACTTCAGGGGCCGCCGCGGCGGCATCATCAACGTCGGCGGCCTCAAGGTCTATCCCGAGGAGGTCGAGGGCGTGCTCAACGCCGACCCGCGCGTGCGCATGTCGCTGGTTCGCGCGAAGCGCAATCCGATCACGGGCGCCATCGTCGTGGCCGATGTCGTGCTCGAGGACTCCGTGGGCTCATCGCTCGACGCTCCCCAAGCCGAAGGCATCAAGAACGAGCTCCTGCAGGCGTGCCGGCGCGCCCTGCCCGCCCACAAGGTGCCCGCCCGGCTGAGCTTCGTGCCCAGCCTCGAGCTCACGGCCGCAGGAAAACTGGTGCGTCCCGGTGCTTAACGTCATCGTCACCGGCGCGAGCCGCGGCCTAGGACTCGCGGTGTCACGCACGCTCACCGCCGCCGGCTACCGGGTCATCGCCGTTGCCCGCAACGGCAGCGATGAGCTCGACGCCGCCGCCCGATCCGCCCGCGAGAGCGGGAGCGGTGCCATCGAGTTCCGGGCGTGCGATCTATCGGCGCTCGAGCGTATCGGGCCACTCGTGCGCTCCGCGCGCGCCGACTTCGGGCCGATCTACGGACTCGTCAACAACGCGGGTCTCGGCACGAGCGGTGTGCTCGGCACCATGCGCGATGCGGACATCGAGCGACTCGTGCGACTCAACACGCTTTCCCCGATCCTGCTCACCAAGTATGTGGTACGCTCGATGATGACGGAGCGCAGTGGCCGCATCGTCAATATCGCATCCGTGGTCGCCTCGACGGGCTACTCGGGACTCTCGGTCTACAGCGCGACCAAGGCATCGCTCGTCGGCTTCACTCGCTCGCTCGCCCGCGAGGTCGGCCAGCTCGGCATCACCGTCAACGCCGTCGCGCCCGGCTTCATCGACACGGCGATGACTCACGAGCTCAGCGACGAGCAGCGCGATCAGATCGTCCGCCGCAGCGCGTTGAAGCGCATGGCGGACGCCGAGGACATCGCGCGCAGCGTCGAGTTCCTGATGGGCCCGGGCGGACGCAACATCACGGGCATCGTGCTCACGGTGGATGCGGGAAATACGGCGTGAGAACGCCGTCGCTGCCGTGTGGAGGATAAACAATACTCGCTATGTCCGGTTGAGTTGAACACGAATTGCAAGAGTCGAGTGAGGTGACTCCTGAGTCGATGACTGTGAAAGAGCTGCTTGGGTTTGCAAGGTTCCGGGCAGATCTACGGCAGTGAACGTCGTTTTGACCTTGATCGTAGTCAGTGGAGCAGTTCTCTGTACGGCGGCTTGTTTGCGAGTATTTCCCGCTGTCTCAAGAGCTGTCTTCGCAGACGAGCCTAGCGATCGGTATGCGTCGCTCGACGGACTGCGCGGGATTCTCGCCTTTTCGGTATTCATTCACCACTGCCACCTCGCCCATTCACTATCCGCAACCGGTCGGTGGGCTACGCCGAGCAACTTCGATACCTTGATGGGCAGAGGCGCCGTTGCGCTCTTTTTCATGGTTTCAGCCTATCTGTTCTGGGGGCGCGTCTTGCGGCACGGCGGGCGACTCGACTGGATTGCCTTCTTTCGAGGCCGGATTTGCCGAATCATGCCGATGTATTGCTTCGCGGTTCTTGCGCTGTTCGGCATCATTGCCGTGGATAGCCGCTTCTCTTTGAATGTGCCCGCGCCCGCGCTGATGAGGCAGGCGGTCGCTTGGTTCGGGTTCTCAGTATTTGGGCTGCCCAATATCAATGGCATCGCCCATACCAATACCATTCTGGGTACGATTTGGACCTTGAAGTACGAATGGGTCTTTTACGTTAGCCTTCCGGTCGTCGCGTTCATCTACACCGTGATCAGGCGGGCGTCGCCGATCTATGTCGCCGTGTTTCTTCTGTCGCTTCCGGGTGCCGCCGCGAGTTGGTTCGGCTTCTTCGCCACGGGAGGCGTGTCGGTGCATTTGCTCCGCGACGAGCGCCGCATGACAGTCACCCTGTGGTCCCTGGCGGGAATAGTGGGACCAATCATATTGTGCCTCTGGTATCACGATGTTCAGGGTCCGATTCAGGCTTTGCTTCTTCTGCCGGTCTTCATGGCCGCTATGCAGGCGCGGGGACCATGGGCGGTGCTGTTGTGGCGGCCAACGCGGTTTCTCGGCCATATCAGTTACAGCGTCTATCTGTTGCAGCTCCCGCTGATTCACGTCTTCACGGGACGATTGATTGGTTCTGAGGTTTACGGGAGCCTGAAACCGGGCCCATTCTACGGTACTGTCTTCTTGATGGGTCTTGGGGTTATCGCCATATCCACGGTTACCTACATTGCAGTCGAGAAGCCTTTTTTGAAAATGAGTTCTCAGTCTGCCACTTCGAACTGAAATCGAATGTCATTGCTAATTCGCGTCGCGACCGGATACGAGTTCCCGCGATTGCACTCGAGCACGACCGAAGAAAGTCGACTACTTTTCCTCTGGATGCAAGGTCCAGCGCAGCCACTCCGAGGTGATGGCCATACCACGCGCGAAATCGAAAGCCGGGCGGTAGCCAAGGTCGCTTATGGCGCGATCGATTTTGACGCGGCATCGCGCGCGAAAGAGCGCCATCAACTGCGCGTTCGGCGTATAGATGGGCGGCGGCGCGTGGCGTCGGTAGAGGCCGTAAAGTTGCTTCAGTCGCGCTTTACCCGACGGGCTCAAACGGGGCTTCGCCCACTGCGCCAGATCGTGGATCGGTCCCCACCGCGTGACGCGCTTGGGATCGCGAAGCAGCAGCTTAATTGCGGTAAGTGGATTCGCGTCGCCGTGCTTCAGCTCATCCGTCGAGGCAAGGCGTGGCCCTGGTCGGCCGATCGCGTCTGCAATGCTCCGATAGAATGCAACCCAGCTCACGGGTTCTGGTCCGGATACGAGGTAGCGCCGACCGCGTGCTAGCGGCACGACTGCAGCCCGTAACATGCCTTGGCAGACGTCGTCCACATACACGGCATTACAAAGGCCTCCCCCGTATTCGGGAAGAACGACGGTGCCGCTAGCGAGCTGGCTTGCCGGATATAGTGTCCAAGGCTTGGCATAGGGACCGTAGACGATCGTGGGAAGGATGATGACTGCGTCGAGGGCGCCGGTCTGTACCGCCTCCAAGACTTTCGCGTCTATGTCCAACTTCATGTCCGAATAGCGGATGCCCGAATGCACAGGTGTGATCGACTCGTCGAGATCACCGTCACGTAGAGGCTCATACACACCGAAAGTCGACACGTGCACCAAGCGCGCTTTGTGGCGAATGCACGCAGCTATGAGAGCCTCAATACCACTGATATTCGATTGCCGGTCACCGCGATCTACCGCGCAGTGAAATACGATGCTGCAGCCCTCCACGGCGCTCGCTAATGATTGACGATCGCGCAGATCTCCTCTGATCAGCGTTATGCGCTCGAGCCCGAATCGCGCGAGCGCCGCCGCGCGACCATAACTTCGCAGCATCACCCGCGGCCTTGCGCCACACTCCGTGAGCAGCCGCTCTACGAGCCGTCCGCCCAGGAAACCAGTGCCGCCGGTGACTAGAACATTCGACCTTTCGAGCCGAGGAGCAATGTCCGCGATGTCTATCGCATTTTGAGCGTAGTCAGGCATGCTGTCTGCAGGTGTAGTGAATCCAAGGCTTTTCGAGGCGCTGCCGCTTCGCGTAACAACGCTCGATGAGCTCTACCGACTGCGCGGCAGCATCGCCCGTAACCACGTTTGCCGATTCTCCGGACGCATAGGCGCGAAACTGCACGAGTTGCACCAGCATCAAGTCAGCCCAGCTGATCACCTTGAACGGCGGCGCGCCAATATGCGTAGAACGGTATACGAGCATGCCCGGGGACCCCTGGAGGAAATTGCCCGACATCGAAAGCGATAATTCACCCTTCTCTGTGTAGAGCTTGAGCTGATTTGAAAGCAGTCTCCCACGAGTCAGTTCCACTTCGCCTTCGAGACCCGACAGCCAGCGCATGCGCACGAGGCAATTCACCTCGACGCCGTCTTCGGCGTCGACATCGTCGAAATATTCGACCGTGCTCGGCACTCCGAACCAACATATGATTTGGTCCATCGTGTGGGCGCCCGTATCGACCAACACGCCGCCTCCGGCGAGCTTCTTGCGCCACATGGTATCGGTCGTGAGCGGCCAGCTGTATTCGAATCCCTCGCGGATGGTAAATCTGCACAGCCGACCAAACGCAGCGGCAGCGATTGCCTCTTTGAGCCAGCGAGTGCCCAAAGCCTGTCGACGTTGTAATGCGACCGCGATCCGACCGTTCCCTTGGCTCGCGGCGCGATTCATCGCCGCGCAGGATGCGGCGTTGAGAGCCATCGGTTTCTCGACCAGCACGTGCTTACCTGCCCGCAGCAATTCTACGCACAGCGGTTCGTGCATCGCATGTGGCGCCGCCACTATCGCTGCATCGAAAGAGTCTAATGCCTCGCTTGGGCGTTCAGCCTCGAGCGGTCGGATTCCGAGGAGCTTGGCAACTGAGCGTCGCCGCTCCGCTGAGGTATCAAAGAGTGCCGTGGGCTTCCACTTCAAACGTTTTAAAGTCGGCGTATACCGCTGCTCCACCATAGCGCCACAGCCTACGATCGCGATCCGAATATGGAGCCCCTCAAAACATGATAGTGACGGAAAAGCGACCGTCAAAATACAGTCTTTGCAACCCGCTTACAAGCGCGCTGCATGTGTGTGCGATTCTGAGCCAGGAAGATAACGTTCCGCCTCGGCGAATTTCAGTCACATGGGAAGATTCGTTGCGAAGCGACGCCGCGGCACATGCGACCGGTATGAGACATAACCAGAAAACGCAGTGAATGATGTTGGCTTACAAATCGCGCGCGTGCCGTACGTCATCGTATCGGACTGGTATCGTGCTCACGGTGGATGCCGGCAACACGGCGTGAGAGCGCAGAGACGCCTTGCCGGCACTTCATAAACGAATGCGCCCCTCCGTGATCGCCGCGTAGATCGTGGGGTCGAGCGGAACATAGGCGTCCTTCCGAGGATCGTCGAAGTACAGGGGGCTGTGAGCCAGGGCGGGGTCGAACCCCAAGCGCAGCAGGTCCTGTTTGCGGGGCTTGAACGTACCGGTGGACTCGAGGGCCGGCAGGATCCGCACGAACACGGGGCGCGCGTAAGCAGGCAGGCGCTCGGCGACTCGTGCGTGAAACGCCGCAAGATCGAATTCGCTTGCGACCACGAGAGCGGCCATTCCCGCACGCCCGTCGGCGTGCGGTACCGTCACCCCGAATACGACGCCTTCCTGGACTCCCGGGATGGCAGTGAGTGCGGTCAGAACTTCCGCAGTCGAGACGTTCTCACCCTTCCAGCGGTAAGTCTCGCCGATGCGGTCGACGAAGTAGTAGAAGCCCGCGGCATCGTGCCGCATGAGATCTCCTGTGCGGTACCAGGCATCACCCGGCTTAAACACGTTCCTCAATATTTTACGCTCCGAGGCTTCCACGTCCGCATAGCCCTCGAAGCGTCCGGCACGGGCGTTTTCACCGTCAGGGATCAGGCCGACGGCCTCGCCGGCCTCGTCCACGCCGCAACGCTCGCAGAACCCCAGAGCGTTGCGCAGCGGCTCGCCGCTGTCGTGGTCGAACCGCAGAAGCGTCACCGGCAGGCGGTGCGCCAGAAACGGAGGGATGCGCCCAATGGCACCGGGCTGCCCCTCGCAGTTGTAGAGCGAAAAGTTGCCCTCGGTGGAGGCGTAATACTCCAGGATGCGCGGAATTCGAAAGCGCGTCCGGAACGTCTCCCACACTTCGGGCCGCAAGCCGTTGCCGCAGGCGAGGCGTAGCGAGTGCTCGGTTTCCCTCGGCTGCCGGGGCGAATTGACCAGGTAGCGGCAAAGCTCCCCGATGTATTGAAACAAGGTGCAGCGCTCGTCGCGCACATCGCGCCAGAAATCCGACGCCGAGAAACGCGGGCGAATTACCACTGCGCCCCCGCCGACGAGCATCGCGCCTATCGCCACCACACCGCCGACGCTGTGATAGAGCGGCAGGCAGTTGTACATGCGATCCGCGGGGCCCGCATCCAGGAGACCCGCGAACCACTCGCTCCAGCGCAGCAAGCGGTAGTGCGTGACGGTGGCTGCCTTGGGCAGGCCGGTGGTACCGGAGGTGTAGATGTAGAGCGCGGTCGCATCAAGCGTCGGCGCGGGATAGTCAGCTGAGGACAGCGCATCGGGCGACGTGCGCGTGAGCATCGGCTCGAGCGGCTGAAAATCCTGCGCGCTCGCCCCGTAGACCCAGATGCTGAGACTGCGCCTCGAACGGGAGCCTCGCTCGAGCCGCGTACGGAGGGCAGCGAGCGTCGGTGCAAGCTCGGCGCCCACCACGATCAGCGACGGGGCGACGATCTCGATCGAGTGCGCCAGCGCATCGCCCGAGAGGTGAGTGTTCAGAAGCGCCACGGTCACGCCGATACGCGAGAGCCCGAGCCAGACCGCCGCGTATTCCGCACAATTCGGCATGAGGAGCGCCGCGACATCCCCTGCAGCAAGTCCCCGCGTGAGCCCGAACCGCGCATACTGGCGAGAGCGCGACGCCAGCTCGCGGAAACTCAAGCGTCGGTCGCTCGATATCAGGGCGGGCGCTGAACCGAGCTCGAGCGCCTGCCGGTCGACCAGCACCGGCAGCGTGCGCTCGAGGTCCTGCTCGATGTCGGCCGTGCGCGCGAGCGCCCGGATCCAGGCGTCGCGGGCGAATTTGGCGTCCGCATCGCTTCTCATGGG
>Ga0187784_10003471_pt1 | contig 12738 bp, 13 predicted proteins | sample 1015_SJ02_MP15_2_FD_132964 | JGI IMG/M metagenome (GOLD analysis project Ga0187784, IMG submission 132964) | Tropical peat soil microbial communities from peatlands in Department of Meta, Colombia - 1015_SJ02_MP15_20_MG | ecosystem: Environmental > Terrestrial > Soil > Wetlands > Peat | place... | reverse complement strand
GGCTGTTCGGCAAGCAGGGCGGGCTCTGCGGCGGCAAGGGCGGCTCGATGCACATCGCCGATCTCGACCAGGGGATGCTCGGCGCCAACGGCATTGTCGGCGGCGGCCCGCCGCTGGTGATCGGCGCTGCGCTGACCGCGAAGACGCTGAAGAACGGTCATGTCGCGGTCGGCTTTACCGGGGATGGTGGCTCCAACCAGGGCACCACCTTCGAGGCGCTCAACATGGCCGTGGTGCTGCAGCTCCCGGCGGTCTTCATTTTCGAGAACAACCAGTACGGCGAGGGCACCGGGTTCTCCTATCATTGCGGCAGCAAGGACATCGCCGGCCGCGCCGCCGGGTTCGGCCTGCCGGCGGTCAAGGTTAACGGCGACAATTTCTTCGAGGTGCACGAGGCGGCCCATGAGGCCATCGAGCGCGCCCGCAATGGCGGTGGCCCGTCGGCGATCGAGGTCGATACCTGCCGCTTCTATGGCCACCATTCGGGCGACGCGCAGCTTTATCGCGGCAAGGACGAGGTCAAGGCCCTGCGCGAAGAACGGGATTGCCTGACGCACTTCCGCAGCCGCGTGTCGCAGGCCGCGCTGCTCGAGACCGATGCGCTCGATGCGGTCGACGCCGAGGTCAACTCGATGATCGACCAGGCGATCGCCGACGCCCGCGCCGCCGCGCCGCCCGATGCGGCGCAGTTGCTCACCGACGTCTACGTCTCCTACTGAGCGAGGCCGCCATGCCGCAGAAAACTATCCGCCAGGCGCTTAATGAAGCGCTCGCCCAGGAGATGCGCCGCGACCCGACCATCATTGTGATCGGCGAGGATGTCTCGGGCGGCGCCGGCACCGAGGGCCAGCGTGACGCCTATGGCGGCGTGCTCGGCGTCACCAAGGGCCTCATCGGCGAATTCGGCGAGGCGCGGGTCATCGACACGCCGATCACCGAGTCGGCGATCATGGGCGCCGCGGCGGGCGCCGCCGTCACCGGTTTGCGCCCCGTCGCGGAGCTGATGTTCTCCGATTTTTTCGGCGTATGCTTTGACCAGATTTTTAACCAGGCCGCCAAGTTTCGCTACATGTTCGGCGGCAAGGCCAAGACCCCGCTGGTCATCCGCACCATGGTCGGTGCCGGGCGCAGCGCCGCCGCTCAGCACTCGCAGAGCCCGTATCATGTCTTCACCTCGGTGCCGGGCCTCAAATGCGTCGTGCCGTCAAATGCCTATGACGCCAAGGGGTTGCTGATCCAGGCGATCCGCGACGACGACCCGGTGATCTTTTGCGAGCACAAGCTGATGTACGATTTGCGCACCGAGGTACCGGACGAGCCCTACACGATCCCCTTTGGCGAGGCGAATATCGTGCGTGACGGCGACGACGTGACCGTCGTCGCACTCGCCCGCATGGTGCACTACACGAATACGGCCGCGGACGAACTCGAAAAGGACGGGATCGAGATCGACCTGATCGATCCACGCACCACCTCGCCGCTCGACGAAGACACAATCCTCGAAAGCGTCGAGCGCACCGGTCGCCTCGTCATCGTCGACGAGGCGACGCCGCGCTGCTCAATCGCCACCGACATCGCCGCGCTGGTCGCCGACAAGGCGTTCGACGCGCTCAAGGCGCCGATCCGCCGGGTGACCGCGCCGCACACGCCGGTGCCGTTTGCCCCCGACCTCGAAAAGCTCTACATCCCGAGCCCCGAAAAAATCGCCGCCGCGATCCGCGAGGTGCACGGGTACGGCAAATGACGATCACCGCGATCACCATGCCCAAATGGGGCCTGACCATGACCGAGGGCAAGGTTCTCGGCTGGCTCAAGCAAGAGGGCGAAGCGGTGGCCGCGAGCGACGAATTGCTGGAAATCGAGACCAGCAAGATCACCAACGTCATGGAAGCCGGCGAGACGGGCATTTTGCGCCGGGTCGTGGCGGCTGAAGGCGCGACCCTGCCGATCGGTGGGCTTCTCGCGGTTGTGGCGCCGAGCGAAACCCCGGACGCCGAGATCGACGCTTTTGTCGCCGGGTTTGTCATGGCGGAAGCCGCCGACCCGGGCGGCGACGAGCCCAATCCGACGGCGCCGCGCGAGACCGAGGTGGGCGGCAAGCGGCTGCGCTATCTCCACCTGGGTCAAAGCGACGGGCCGGCGATCGTGTTCATCCATGGTTTTGGCGCCGACCTCAATACCTGGATGTTCAACCAGCCGGTGCTCGCCGAAAAGCGGCAGACGGTGGCGCTCGACCTGTCGGGGCACGGCGGTTCGACCAAGGTGCTGGACTTCGCGCTCGATCCCGCCGGGTTCGGTGCCGATGTCGACCATGTGCTGACGACGCTCGGCATCGATCGCGTACATCTCGTCGGGCATTCCATGGGCGGCGCGATCGCGATCGCATTCGCCGCGGCGCAGCCGGCTCGTGTCGCGAGCCTGACCCTGATCGCCCCCGCCGGGCTCGGCCGCGAGATCAACGGAGCGTTTATCGACAGCTTTGTGAAAATGGAGCGACGGCGCGAAGCGCAGGAAGTGCTGCGCCTCCTGGTCCATGCCCCGGAGCTTGTGAGTCGTGCGATGGTCGAGGATGTCCTGCGCTACAAGCGGCTGGACGGCGTGGTTGAGGCGCTGCAGGCGCTTGCCGACGGCTGGTTCCCCGCCGGCGCGCAGCGCTATCTGCTGATGGATCGCCTGGCGGCACTCGCCACGCCGGCCCAGATCATCTGGGGCCGCGAGGACCGGATCCTACCGGCGGCGCATGGCGAGGCGCTGGCCGGCAAGCTACCGGTACACATCCTCGACAATGCCGGCCATCTGCCGCACATGGAAAAATCCGCGGAGGTGAACCGACTGATCGCCCATTTCGTACAGGGGTAGAACGCGCCACCAGGCGGGATGCCTTCACCGGAGCGGCGGCATGTTGGAACTCATCGCGATCGTCGGCGGCGTTGTCTTGTTATTCTACCTTCCCTACGAAGCCAACAAGGTGCGCAACGGCTGGGTGCGCAAGCGCTTCAAGGGCGCGCCCGAGGATTTCCCCGCCGCCTACGCCAAGGCGCTTAAGTCGTTCATGATCACCGGGATCGTCCTCGGTTGCGCCGGCCTGGTGCTGGCGCCGCTCACCCCGGAGGAGGGCGAGTGGGTCTTCAAGCTGCTGGGCGCCGCGATCTGGTTTGGGGTTGCCGCGGTCGCGTATCACCAGCGCCGCAAGTTCGCGCCGGCCCAGCCCGCGTAACCGCCGTTTCACCAATCCCGGCGATAGTGGCAAGAGCGGCCGGTTCGTATTAAAAGAGCGCCCGCGACAAACCGGCGCGGTCGATCGCTGTTCGAGCATCGCCGGTTGTTGCCCAGACATTGGACCGGGAGAAAAGCGGTGCGCGTCGCGACAGTCGAACGCAACACCAAGGAGACGCGGATCAAGGGCCGCGTCGATCTCGACGGCACCGGCGCGAGCGACATCGCGACCGGCATTGGCTTTCTCGACCACATGCTGGATCAGCTGGCCCGTCACAGCCTTATGGACATCGAGCTGAAGGCTAAGGGCGACCTGCACATTGATTACCACCACACGACCGAGGACACCGGCTACGTGATCGGCGGGGCGGTGGCAAAAGCCTTGGGCGATCGCGCCGGCATTCAGCGCTGGGGCAGCGCGATGATCCCGATGGATGAGACGCTGACCCGGGTCAGCCTCGACTGCTCAAACCGGCCCTACCTGGTGTGGAAGGTCAATTTGTCGAAGCCCAAACTCGGCGAGATGGATACCGAGCTGTTCAAGGAATGGTTCCAGGCGTTTGCGCAATCGGCCGGGGTAACGCTGCACGTCGAGAACCTTTATGGTGAGAACAATCACCATATCGTCGAATCGTGCTTCAAAGGGTTGGCGCGCGCCTTGCGTCAGGCGGTGGAGATCGATCCGCGCCGCGCCGGCACGGTGCCGTCGACCAAAGGGACGCTGAGCGCCTGAGGGGCATGTTCCTATGTTGACCGCGATCATCGATTACGGATCGGGCAATCTGCGCTCGGCGGCAAAGGCATTCGAGCGCGCCGCAGGGGAGTTCCGCGGCGACGAGCGGGTCGTCGTCACCAGCGATCCCGATGAGACGGTCCACGCCGACCGCATCGTGCTGCCCGGCCAGGGCGCCTTTGCCGATTGCCGGCGCGGGCTCGCCGCAGTGCCGGGGCTGGAGGCGGCGATCGACGAAGCGGTGATCGCGCGTGGCCGGCCGTTTTTCGGAATTTGCGTCGGCATGCAGCTGATGGCCGATCGCGGCCTCGAATTCGAGGTGGTCGACGGGCTTGGCTGGGTCGGCGGCGAAGTCGTCGCGATCGAGCCGGCCGACCCGTCGTTCAAGATCCCGCATATGGGCTGGAACGAGCTCGTCATGGAGCGGTCACATCCGGTCTTCGACGGCGTCGGTGACGGCACCCACACCTATTTCGTCCACAGCTTTCATCTCGCCGTTGCCGACCGGAGCGACCTCGTCGCGACCGCCGATTATGCCCAGGCGCTGACCGCAGCGGTCGGACGCGAGAACATGGTCGGCACGCAGTTCCACCCCGAGAAAAGTCAGGCGGCCGGCTTGCGTCTAATCGCGAACTTCCTCCGTTGGCGCCCCTAGCGGACTGACTGACATGAGCGACGTAAGGGTAAAGGCAAAGGTCACAATCGAGCGGTTGACCCAGTGCTCGGGCACCGATCTCGACGATCTCTGCGAGGCAACCGAGCAGGCCATCATCGAGGGTGGCGGATTCGGCTGGCTGAAGCCGCCGCCACGCCAGGTGCTCGAGAACTATTGGAAGGGCGTGCTTCTGATCCCCGATCGTCGGCTGGTCGTCGGCCGGCTCGATGGCACGATCGCCGGATCCGCGCAGCTTTCGAAGGCGCCGCGCAACAACGAGGCGCAGCGGTTCTCGGGCACGCTGACCAGCGCCTTTGTCGCGCCGTGGGCGCGCGGCCACGGCCTAGCGCGCGGTATCGTGCTCGAAATCGAGCGGCTGGCGCGCGAGGAGTTGGGCCTCGTGGTCCTCAACCTCGACCTGCGCGCCACGCAGCGTGCCGCGATTAGCCTATACGAAGGACTCAACTACATACGCTGGGGTACGCACCCCGACTATGCCTGGGTCGACGGCAAACCCGTGCCCGGCCACTATTACTACAAGCGGCTCGACGAGCAGGGCTCGTGATCCTGTTTCCGGCGATCGACTTGAAGGAAGGCTCATGCGTCCGCCTGGTACGCGGCGAGATGACGAGCGCGACCGTGTTCAACACCGACCCGGCTGCGCAGGCGCGCGCCTTTGCCGCGCTCGGCTTTTCGTGGCTGCACGTCGTCGATCTCGACGGCGCCTTTGCCGGCGCGTCGGTCAATGGCGAGGCGGTGCGCGCGATCCGCAAATCCGTTCCCCAGATGAAGATCGAGCTGGGCGGCGGGATCCGCGACCGCGGCGCGATCGACGCCTGGCTTGATGTCGGCATCGACCGGGTCGTGCTCGGCACCGCGGCGCTGCGCGATCCATCGCTGGTGCGCATGGCCGCCAAGGACCACCCCAGCCGCATCGTCGTCGGTATCGACGGGCGCGACGGCAAGGTCGCGGTCGAGGGCTGGGCCGAGACGAGCGAGATCGGCGTTGTCGAGCTCGGCCGCCGTTTTGCTGGTGCCGGGGTCGCGGCGATCGTCGCGACCGACATTTCGCGCGACGGCGTGATGACCGGCGTCGACGCCGCCGCGATCGCCGCTTTTGCTCGCGAAGTCGACATCCCGGTGATCGCCTCGGGCGGCGTTGCCTCGCTCGACGACATTGCGGCACTGAAGGCGCGTGAAAAGGACGGCATCGCCGGCGCGATCATCGGTCGCGCGCTCTATGACGGCGGCATTGACGCGCGGGAAGCGCTGAGGATCGCCGCATGCTGAAGATGCGCGTTATCCCTTGCCTCGACGTCAAGGATGGCCGTGTCGTCAAGGGCGTCAACTTTGTCGATTTGACCGATGCCGGCGACCCGGTCGAGCAGGCCCAGATCTATGACCGCGAGGGCGCCGACGAGCTGTGCTTTCTCGACATCACCGCGAGCCACGAAAACCGCGACACAATCTATGACGTTGTGCGCCGCACCGCAGACCAATGCTTTATGCCGCTGACCGTTGGCGGCGGGGTGCGCACAGTGGATGACATCCGCCGGCTTCTGTTAGCCGGCACAGATAAAGTGTCGATCAACACCGCGGCGGTCGCCCGACCGGAATTCGTGCGCGAGGCCGCCCAGAAGTTCGGCAGCCAGTGCATCGTCTGCGCGATCGACGCCAAAGCGACCGGCCCCGGAAAGTGGGGCGTCTTCACCCATGGCGGGCGCAACCCGACCGGCCTAGACGCGGTCGAATGGGCGTGCCGTCTCGCCGATTACGGCGCCGGCGAGATCTTGCTGACCTCGATGGACCGCGACGGCACCAAATCGGGTTTCGACATTGCGCTGACCCGTGCGGTCGCCGACGCGGTGCGTGTGCCGGTCATCGCCTCGGGCGGAGTCGGCACATTGGATCATCTGGTCGAGGGCATTCGCGACGGCCATGCGACCGCGGTGCTCGCCGCCTCGATCTTCCATTTTGGTACGTTCCGCATCGGCGAGGCGAAAGCGTATCTCGCCGCCGCCGGTGTACCGGTGCGGCTGTGACCTTCAACGCGCTCGGCGAGGCGCTGGCGCGCTTGTGGGCGACGATCGAGGCGCGACGCGGCGCCAGCCCCGACACGTCGTATACGGCGAAGCTGTTCACCGCCGGCCCGGCCGAGGTCGCACGCAAGCTCGGCGAAGAGTCGCTGGAAGCGGTGATCGAGGCTGTGAAGGGCGATCGAGCCGCGCTCACCCGCGAAAGCGCCGATGTGATCTACCACCTGTTGGTGCTGTGGGCCGCCGCCGGGCTCTCCCCGGACGACATTGCCACCGAACTGACCCGGCGCGAGGGGACTTCGGGCATCGAGGAAAAAAAGAGCCGCGGCTAACCCAGCACCGACAGCGCGTGCTTGACGACCTTTTTGGTCAGAGTCGGGAAAGCGTAGTCCTTGAACTGTTCGGGCCGCGCCCAGACACCCTCCGGCGGCGAATCGGTCGTGGCGGCGAGGATTGTCAGAGCGAGCGGGAAATGGGTGAAGCCGTGATGCACGGTGCCGGGCAGCCTGGTCCACGTCGCCTTCACCGGAGCGTGGGTCAAGGCCTCGGCGTCATCCCATGGCGATTCGCGCCACGGCGTCGATGGCACCTCAATCATCCCGCCGAGCAGGCCTTTTTCCTCGCGACGGCGCAGCAGCACCGCGCCGTCCGGCCGGGTCAGCCAGAAGACGATCCCCCGCCGCACCGGGCGGTCGAGCTTCTCGGCGCGAGCCGGCAAGTCCTCGGCAAAGCCGCCGGCGCGCGCGGCACACGCATCGCGCCACGGACACAGCACGCAGCGCGGCCGACGCGGCGTACAGATTGTCGCGCCCAAATCCATCATCGCCTGGGCGAAATCACCGGCGCGTCGGTCCGGCACCAGCTCGCGCGCCAGCATGCGCAGCTTGGGCTTCGCCCCAGGCATCGCCTCGCGCATCGCGAAGAGCCGCGTCACCACCCGCTCGACATTGCCGTCGATCGCGGCTTCGCACTGGTCGAAGGCGATCGCGGCGATCGCCGCCGCAGTGTAGTCGCCGATCCCGGGCAAGGCCCTCAGCCCCGCGATATCATCGGGAAACCGCCCGCCATGGCGCTCCGCGACGACCTTGGCGCAAGCATGGAGGTTGCGCGCGCGGGCGTAATAGCCGAGCCCTTGCCACTGATGCAGCACCTCGTCGAGCGCGGCCGCGGCCAATGACAAAACTTCGGGCCAGCGCGCCACGAATCGGTCAAAATAGGGCGCGACGGTGACGACCGTCGTCTGCTGCAGCATGATCTCGCTGAGCCACACACGGTATGGGTCAGGCCGGGCGCCGGGCGCGGCGCGCCAAGGCAGGTCGCGGCGATGGCGGTCATACCAGGCGAGCAGCGCCGCTGGATTGGGTCGGGGTAACGACATGGATGAAGCGAGTCTACCGCGGGCCGACAGTACAGGCGAGCGCCGGGCCGGCTTTCGCGCCGCCGGCGCGAGCCTTGCCTGCGTCGTCGGGCCGATCGTCGCGCGCCATGGCGGCGGCATCCTCGCCCGGCTGAAAACCGAGTGGACGTCGATCGTCGGGCCCGAGATCGCCGCCGCGACTTGGCCCGAAGCGCTGGCGCGCGGCGGCGCGCTGAAGCTCCGAGTCGCGCCGGCGAAAGCGCTCGAGCTGCAGCATCGCGCGCCGCTCGTCATCGAGCGGATCAATCTGTTCTTCGGTCGCGACGCGGTGACGAGGCTGGCGCTGGTTCAAGGACCGCTGCCGCTACCCCCGCCGACTCGCTCGTCGCAAGAGCGGCCACTGCAAGCCCGCGAAGCCGTCGCGCTCGACAATCAGCTCGCGACCATCGCGCGCCCGGAACTGCGCGATGCGCTAGCTCGGTTGGGCCGCCGGGTGATCGCCGCGGGCGAGTGAGCATGGCGGTGATTGCAGGAGCCGATTTAACTCTCTAACATCAACATCTGGTAGCAAGGATCCCTTTTATGCGGGACATGTGGTTTGCTGTGATCGCGCTGTTGGCCCTGGCCGGGCCTTTGCCGGCCGTGGCGCAGGCGGCGATGACGACGCCCTCGACGGCGGCAATGGCGAGCGCCCTCAAGCTCACGCCGGACGACCGCATTCTCGGGAAACCCGATGCGCCGGTGACAATCATAGAGTACGCGTCGTTGACCTGCCCGCATTGCGCCCACTTCGCGGTCGATGTGCTACCGAAGCTCAAGGCGAAATGGATCGATACCGGCAAAGCGAAGCTGATCCTGCGCGACTACCCGCTCGACGAACCGGCGGCGCACGCCGCGATGATCGCGCGCTGCGCCGCTCCGGAGAAATTCTATGCGCTAATCGACACGTTCTTCAAAGACCAGCAGCAATGGGTGCTCGCCAAGGATCGCGAGGCGGCGTTGCAGCGCCTGGCTCTGCTCGGCGGCATCAGCAAGAGCGCATTCGATACCTGCCTTGCCGACAAATCGGTCGAGGACAAGGTGCTGCAAAGCCGCCTCACCGCGACCAAGGATCTCGACGTCGAGGCGACGCCGACCTTCTTTATCAACGGCGTCAAGTTCGACGGCGCCCCTGAAGAGGAGCCGATGGACACCGCGATCGCACACGCCGCCCAAGGACACTGATCCGCGCATGCAGGTAGAACGGCTCCGTCTCGCCGGATTCAAATCGTTCGTCGATGCGACCGAGCTGCCGATCGAGCCCGGGCTGACGGGGATCGTCGGCCCCAATGGCTGCGGCAAGTCCAACCTGGTCGAGGCGCTGCGCTGGGTGATGGGCGAGGCCTCGGCACGTCGGCTGCGCGGCGGTGAGATGGACGACGTGATCTTCGCCGGCTCGGCGACGCGCCCGTCGCGCAACATCGCCGAGGTGTCGCTGACGCTCGATAATGCGGCGCGCGAGGCGCCGATCGCCTTTAACGACCGCGACGCGATCGAGATCGTCCGCCGCATCGATCGCGGCTCCGGCTCGGCCTATCGGGTCAACGGCCGCGAGTCGCGCGCTCGCGACGTGCAGCTCCTGTTCGCCGATGCCGCGACCGGGGCGCACTCGGGCGGCATCGTAAGCCAAGGGCGGATCGGTTCGCTCATCTCCGCGAAGCCGAGCGAACGCCGGCTGCTGCTCGACGAGGCGGCCGGCACCGCCGGTCTCTATCAGCGCCGCCACGAGGCTGAGCTAAAGCTGAAAGGTGCTGAGGACAATCTGCTCCGTGTCGACGATGTGATCGTGACGATGATGACGCAACTCGACGGGCTCAAAAAACAGGCCCGCCAGGCGCAGCGCTATCGCCGGCTGTCGGAGCAGATCCGCCGCACCGAGGCGCGGCTCATGGAGGCGCGCTGGCAGGAAGCCGTCGCGGAGGTCGAGCGCGGCGCCGGCGAGCTCCGCGAAGCCGAGCGCGCGGTCGCCGCGGCGACCGAGACCGCCGCCAGTGCCGAGCGCCGCCGGGCCGAGGCCGAGGAGGCGCTGCCGCCATTGCGCATCGCCGAGGCGTCTGCCTCGGCTGCGCTTCACCGCCTCACCCACGCGCGCGAGGCGCTCGACCAGGAGCTCCAGCGCATCGCCGCCGCGCGGGAAGAGGCGGGACGCCGTCGCGAACAACTCGCGGGCGACATCGCCCGCGAGGACGAGCATGTCGCCGACGCCGATACAGCGCTGGCCCGGCTGGCCGAAGAGCAGCGGGGGCTCGAACGCAGCGAAAGCAGCGACGGCAAGGCGCGCGACGCGGCGGCCGCCGCGCTCGAACGCGCCGCCGCCGAGCTCGCCCGCGCCGAGATTGGCTTGCAGCAGATGACCGAGGCCTGCGCCACCGGCGAGGCGCGCCGCGTCGCGCTGGAGCGACGGCGCGGTGAGCTTGCCGAGCGCCGCCAGCGGCTGAGCTTGCGTCTCGACGAGAGCGAAGCGCAGCGCCGCAGCCTTGGCGACGCAAGCGTGCCGCGAACGGCGATCGACGAAGCGGCGGCTGACGTTGCTGCCGCCGCGGCACAGGCCGAAGGCGACCGCGCCACCGCCCATCAGGCTGCCGAGGGGCTGACCGAAGCGCGCGGCGCAGAAACCGAGGCGGTCGACACCGCACGCGAGGCCGAACGCCATCTCGCGCGGCTCAAGGCGGAAGCCGACGCGCTCGCCAGTATTCTCGCACCCAGCCCCTCGCCGGCGGGCGGGGACCGGCCAGCGGTGCTGTCGCTGCTCGACGTACCGACGGGGCTCGAATCTGCTGTTGCTGTGCTGTTTGATGACGAGCTGGCATCGCCGCTGCTCGACTCGTTCGACGACGCGGCAAACGGCTGGATGGCGCTGCCACCGCTTGCCGCGCCCGCCGCGCTGCCCGCGGGGGCAGAGCCGCTCGCCAAGGCCATCGGCGCGCCGCCCGCTCTCGCCCGCCGCCTAACACAGACCGGCCTTGTCGCCGGCGAGGCCGAGGGGTGGGCATTGCAGTCGAGCCTCGCCGCTGGGCAATGCCTGGTCGATCGCGAGGGGCGGCTGTGGCGCTGGGACGGATTTGTCCGCCTCACGCCGGGCGATGGCGGCGCTGCCGAACAGCTGCGCCAGCGCAACCGGCTCGTCGCCGTCACGGCAGAGATCGCCCTGGCTGAGAGCGAAGCGCAGGCGAGCGAGACCGCGGCGACCGCGGCGCGCGCTCGCTCCGGCGAAGCGGCCGCCGCCGACCGCGAGGCGGCCGCGGCGCTGCGACACGCCGAAGACGCGCTGGCACAAAAACGCGCTGCAGAGGCCGATCTGTCGCGTCGCGCGCTGGCGGCCGAGGCGCGCCTTGCCGCGCTCATCGATACCGCGGAGAAGCTCGCCGCCGAACTGAGGGAGATCGATAGTCAGGCGACCGAGACCGCGCGAAGCCTGGGATTGCTGCCCGATCCAGGACTGGCGCGCGCCGGGCTCGACGGCGCGCGAGCCCAGGCCGCAGCGGCGCGGCGCCACGAAAGCGAGGCGCAGGCGGCGATCGCCAGGCTGGCGCAGGAAAGCGAGTCGCGGCAGCGGCGCATCGCGGCGATCGGCGCCGAGAGCCAATCCTGGCAGCAGCGGCGCGAACGCGCCATGGCGCAACGCGGCGCGCTCGGCGAGCGCCAGACGGTGCTGGCGGTGGAGATCGCCGCGCTGGCCGCGCGTCCGGCGCAAATCGCTGTGGAGACCAGAGGGCTGCGCGAGCAATCGGCTCGAGCCACGGCGACGCATCGTGCCGCCGCCGATGCGCTGGTGCTGGGTGAGACACGGCAGCGCGAAGCCAATGATGCCGCGCGCCAGGCCGAGCACAGCCTGTCGGCCGCGCGCGAGGCGCGGGCGCGCTGCGAAGTGCGGCGCGACGCCGCCAGTACGGCGATCGACCGGCTCCGCGACGATATTCGCGACCGGCTCGCGACGCTGCCCGAAGCGCTGGCAGAGCTAAGTGACGGCGAAGACAAGGCGGCCCCTCCGGCGCAACTCGATGCCAGGCTCGAGCGATTGTCGCGCGAACGCGAGGTGATCGGCCCGGTCAACCTGGTCGCGGAGCGCGAGGCCGAAGCGGTCGAGGCGCGCGTCGAAAACCTGCAACACGAACGCAACGAGCTGACCGGGGCGATCGTCCGGCTGCGCCGCGGTATCGCGGCAATCGACCAGGAAGGGCGCAAGCGGTTGCAAGGGGCGTTTGAGACGCTCAACGGTCATTTCGCGACGCTGTTCCAGCGACTGTTCGGCGGCGGCCGCGCGCATCTCGCGCTGACCGACGCCGAAGACCCACTCGATGCCGGGCTCGAGATCATGGCAAGCCCGCCCGGCAAGCGGCTGCAGGCGCTGTCGCTGTTGTCGGGCGGCGAGCAAGCGCTGACCGCGATCGCGCTGATCTTCGCCGTGTTCCTCACCAACCCGGCGCCGATCTGCGTGCTCGACGAGGTCGACGCGCCGCTCGACGACGCCAATGTCGACCGGTTTTGCGAACTCGTCGCCGAGATCGCCGACGCGACCGCGACCAAGTTTCTGGTCGTGACCCATCACCGCATCACCATGGCGCATATGGACCGGCTATTCGGCGTGACGATGCCGGAGCGCGGCGTGTCGCAGCTCGTCTCGGTCGATCTCACGCGCGCTGCCGAGTTGCGCGCGCCCGCCTATGCCGCCGCGCAATAGGCATAGCAGCCAGACCATGGG
>Ga0187784_10003470_pt1 | contig 12738 bp, 11 predicted proteins | sample 1015_SJ02_MP15_2_FD_132964 | JGI IMG/M metagenome (GOLD analysis project Ga0187784, IMG submission 132964) | Tropical peat soil microbial communities from peatlands in Department of Meta, Colombia - 1015_SJ02_MP15_20_MG | ecosystem: Environmental > Terrestrial > Soil > Wetlands > Peat | place... | reverse complement strand
GAAGGACGGCATGCCGATCTACGTTCTCCTTCGGGACCCGGAACGTCTCGGCAAACCCGCCCGGATCGAGGTTGGTCTTCGAATAATTGGGGCAGAACGTGAGATCCCCCCGCGCGCACACTTCGCATGCGTAGCACGGAACGTGATGATGAACGAAGACACGGTCCCCGACCGTGAGCCCGTCCACGCCCGTCCCGACGGAGGCGATCCGTCCCACCGGTTCGTGGCCGAGGATGCCCGCGGTCCGGTAGTTCCCGCGGGCCTTTTCGAGATCGGTGCCGCAGACGCCGCACTCGGCGAGCGAGACCGTTACCTCACCGGGACCGGCTACAGGCGCGGGCCGGTCCTCGAGCTCGACGGAGCCGCCGGTCGCGAGTCGGCCGAACTTCATTCGCGGGCGCGCGCGGCTCCAATTGCGGCGTCGACGATCTCGATCGCCTCGTCGATCTCTTCCCGCCGAACGATCAGAGGCGGGACGTACCGGATGGACGACTTGCCGCACGGGAGGAGGATGAGCCCGCGACGGTACGTCTCCTCGATGACCCGGTCCCGGAACTGGACCGCCGGCTCCTTCGTGCGTCGGTCCTTCACGAACTCGGTGGCGGTCATGAGTCCGAGGCCCCGGACGTCGCCGATCTCGGGGTGCTGGCGAGCGAGCTCGCGCAGCCGGGAGAGGAGGTAGTCCCCCTGCACCCGGGCGTTGTCGAGGAGGCGCTCCTTCTCGATCACGTCGAGGGTTGCCATGGACGCCGCGACGGCAAGGAGGTTCCCACCAAACGTGTTCGAATGCGACCCTTGGACCGTGTAATCCATCGCGTAGGGAAGGATGACCGCGCCCATCGGAAGCCCTCCCCCGAGAGCCTTCGCCATCGTGATGATCTCCGGCACGACGCCGTGGTGTTCGATGGCGAACCACTTGCCCGTCCGGCCCATTCCGGCCTGGACCTCATCGTCGATGAGAAGGATTCCGAACTCATCGAGGATCGACTTGATCGCCCGGTGCCATCCCGGAGGCGGGACGACGTACCCTCCCTCGCCCATGACGGGCTCCGCGAGGAACGCCGCGACGTCCTCCGGCGGAATCGAGGTCTGGAAGTAGAGCTCTTTCAGGATCTTCGCGCAGTACAGATCGCAACTTGGGAACTCGAGCTTGTACGGGCATCGGAAGCAGTAGGGTGCAGGGATGTGCATTCCCCCACCGACGAAGGGAGCGTATCGGGCTCGCTGAATGGGCTTGGACGCCGTCAACGAAAGCGAGCCCATCGTGCGGCCGTGGAACGCGCCGAGGAGGCCGATGACGATCGGCCGCTGGCGGTTCCACCGAGCGAGCTTCAGCGCCGCCTCGGCGCTCTCGGTGCCGCTGTTCGTGAAGAAGACCTTCTTTGGAAACTCCCCCGGGGCCAGCTTGGTGAGTCGTTCAGCGAGCCGGATCTGATTCTCGTAGTAGAAATCCGTCCCGGCAAAGTGGGTCAACCGGCCCGCCTGGTCTCGAATCGCCCGAACGACGTCCGGATGCGCATATCCCACAGATTGCACCGCGACCCCGGAGGCGAAGTCGAGGAGCCGGTTTCCGTCCACGTCGGTAATCCAGACCCCGCTGCCCGACGCCGCGACGACCGGTGAAGTCTTGGTGGTCGTCATGAGATACTGTCGGTCCAGCCCGACGATCCGTTGGGCATTCGGACCCGGGATCGGCGTGCGGAGGATTACCCCTCGGCGGGCCGGTTCGTGCAGCTCATCGGGATGTGGGGCAACCGTGGAGGGAGCGGGCTCGCTCATGAACTCACCGAATTCCCGAGTGCGGCGGAAACGTAAAAGCGTTCACCGCGAGCCCGTCCCTTTCCGCGTCCAATGGAACGACTCCTTTTATGCCGCAATCGCCGGGTCGAGGTGCGGACATGGAATCCCGACCGGGACCCGCAGGTCTCGACGAACGCGAGGCCGAGCAGATTCACGAGATCGTCCCGGCCCGCGCCGTGCTGACCGAGCTCGCCCGGGGGTTTCTTCTCGTCCATGAGACGAACCCCGAGGCCGCGGTCCGGTTTGCCGAGACGTTTCTCCGGGAGCAGTCCGGCCGGCACCCGGTCGCCCGAGCGGAGGCCGAGCCCCGGCCCAGCCGAGCACGGTTGGTGCTCGGCCGATTCCCGCGAGGCGCCGTAGAGCCCTCGGCATCCCCGAAATCCCCGGGATCGATCTAGTTCACTGGTGCGCGAGCCGTCTTCGGACGGCGAGATAGGCGGCGAAATCCTTCGGAAAGCTCCTCTGCGTCAGGCAAATACGCACCCCGGTTGGGTCGCCGAAGAGTGAACCCGGGCAGACAAGGACCGAGGCCGCGAGGCACCTTCGGGCGAGGGTGTCTCCGTCCACGTTCGGCACCCGGTCGAAGTAGGTCGGTCCGACGGGCGAATGCGCATCGGGAAGCCCGGTCCGGAGCGCGGCCAGGTTGGACCGGACGATCGCCGTCACTTCTCGGCGGATCGTCGCTCGAGCACGCAGGCACTCTAGGGCGCCCGCAACCGAATACCGAGGGAGCGAGTCGTAGAGTAGCCCGTGAAAACGGCTGAACTTCTCCCGCTCGTCCTCCGGGGCAACCACCCAGCCGACACGAAGATCGTCCGCCGCGTAGAACTTCGTGAACGTACCGGAGACCCAGCACCCCGGTCGATTGCGGACCGAAAGGGAAGGTTGCCCCGAGAATTCCCGGAACGTCTCGTCTACCACCCAGTCCTTCGCTCCCTCGATCCAATCCTCGAGCTCGGACCGCGGCCAGAGATCACCCTCGGGATTGCGCGGCAGGCTGGTGATCGCGATCGTGACGTCGCCCGCCTTTTCGGTCGGCACCCAACCGAGGGATCGAGCGGTGTCGAAAATGGGTGGGTACTCTGGATACCGGACTCGACATCGACGAGACCCGCCGAGTCGGTGACGGGCGAGAAACAGGAGGATGCTCGCGTTCGCCTCCGTCGCCCCTGGGGTGAGAAAGATACGTCGCGGATCGACTCGATGATCCCGAGCGAGAAGAGCTCGCAAGGAGTCCTCGGAAGCCTCTCGGACCTGCCGACGGGTGGGAAGCGGGTGCCGGACCGCCCCCTCCATCCCGCTCGAACCGAGTCGATGGCGACACTCCGAGTGGTCGTCGATCCAGTCCGCGAGAGGGAATCGCATGAGCCCGTCAAGCCCGAATGGTTTAGGAGTTCCCCCCCGTCGCGGCGGTCCGTCCCAACGTCTCGACCGGTCGCCCGTGCAAGCGAATCCTCAAAAGTGAGTTTCGCGCCGTATCAGGCAATGCGCTCCGGCGAAGCGTCCGCCGCTTCGGTAGAGGTCAGCGCCAATGGGCGGGTCCTCGCGTTGTCAAGCGCCTGGTTCTCCGACGGCGAACGGCGTCGAAGGGACGCACGTCGCGCGGGGCGATGCGTGGAGTGCGGGTCTCCGCTCGCGAGCCATCGGTCCCCCTACTGTTCCCGACGGTGCCAGTGGAGGTTCCACGGCCATTACTTCTGGGATTCCGCACGGTCCTACACGATGTTGCGCGACCGGTATACGTGCCAGATCTGCGGACGACGCAAACGGGCCCGTGAGCTCGATGTCGATCACATCGTCGAGATCGCACGCGGGGGTGCCGCACTCGAGTACTCGAACCTGCAAACGGTCTGCCGAGCGTGTCACCGCTTGAAGACCGCGGAGTTCCTCCGCGCACAGCGTTCCACCCCGCGGTCTTTGGACGCGTAACCATCGTTCACCGCACCTTCATCTCCCCCGACGGTGCTCGGGATCCGAGGTTCACCGATGAAGGTCGGGATTCTCGGAAGTGGAGAGGTGGCCCTTCGGCTCGGCACATCGTTCATGGCGGCGGGACATGACGTCAAGCTCGGCACTCGCCATCCGAATCAGCCGCAACTGGTCGAGTGGACGGCGAAGGCGGGACCGAAGGGATCGGTCGGCTCCTTCACCGATGCCGCGACCTTTGGTGAGGTGGTCGTTCTCGCCACGCAGGGGGTCTCCACTCCGGAGGCGATCCGTGCCGCCGGACTCCTCCCGTTCGACGGGAAAGTGGTCATCGACGCAACGAATCCGCTCGCACCGGGTCCCGATGGAACTCCCCATCTGGCTCCAGTCGCCGCGGGTTCGAACGGCGAGGCGGTTCAGGCCCTGCTCCCGAAGGCTCGCGTCGTCAAGGCGTTCAACATCATCGGCAACGCCCACATGTTCCACCCGACGTTTCCCGGCGGCCCACCGGACATGTTCATCTGTGGGAACGATGACGCAGCCAAACGAACCGTCGAAGGGATCCTTCACGAATTTGGCTGGTCGACCGTGATCGACATCGGCGGGATCGAGGGATCCCGCGAGCTCGAAGCTCTGTGCATTTTGTGGGTAAAGTCCGCGACGCGCCTCGGGAACTGGGACATCGGCTTCAAGCTCCTCCGAAAATAGATCGGACGTCCGCCCGTCCCTCTCGGGCGCGGCTCAGTCCAAGACTTGCCGAGCGAGCTCGTCCGCGGAGAAACCGATTCCGGTCCCGGTGTTGTACAGGAGCACTCTCTCTCCGGTCCGGATCGCCCGCTCCCCGAGGAGTCGGGGAAGTGCGGCATAGGTTGCCGCCCCCTCCGGCGACGCCGACACTCCGTGATGCCGCGCGAGCATCCGCATCGCCTCCACGATCTCGCGGTCCGTAACCGTCACGCCCCCGCCCCTCGTGACCCGCACGGCTTCTAGGACCCGCTCCGACGCGAACGGCGCCGGTACCAAGAGCCCCGGAGCGATCGTGGAGGGCTCGGGCCACGGAGTGACCTTCGCGGCCCCATCCGCGAGTGCGCGGACGACCGGGGCACACCCTCGAGGTTGGACCGCGTACAGGCGAGGTACGTGGTCGAGAGCGCCAAGGGTCCGGAGTTCGGAGAACGCTTTGGCCATCCCCACCAGCCCTGTCCCACCGCCGGTCGGGTAGACGATCGCGTCGGGGAATCGATCCGGGTACGTCTCCTCGAAGATCTCGAGGCCCATCGTCTTCTTCCCTTCGACGCGGTACGGCTCCCGGAGCGTGGACATGTCGAACGATCCGCGCTCCTTCTCCGCGCGACGAGCCTCTTCGCCGGCCTCCCGGATGGTTCCCGGGACCTCGGTCACCTCCGCGCCGTACGCTGTACAGGCGATTTGCATCGCACTCGGAGTCCGTTCCGGAAGGTAGATTCGAGCCCGGAGTCCCGCCCGTGCGGAATATGCAGCCAGCGCCACCCCCGCATTCCCGGCGCTAGGGACGAAGAGGTCCTGCAACCCGAGTTCCCTCGCACGGGAAACCGCGACGGCCATCCCCCGAGCCTTGAACGAACCGGTGGGTAGCCCGCCATCATCTTTGACAACGATGTCCACCTCCGGCGCGCCCGCCACCGGGGTCAACGGCAGGATCGACGACCCACCTTCACCAAGAGTGGCGATCGATTCGACTCGACCCACGGGAAGTAGCTCCCGGTACCTCCAGAGCGACCTCGCCCGCGTCGAGACCTGGTCTCTCCAGCGACGAAGATCGAGGCGACGGAGATCGTATACGGCGAGGAGGGCGTGCCCGCACGTCGGGCACGTCCCAACGATTCCGGCGGGATCGAACTCCGAGCAGCAGGCACGACACTCGAGCTTTGTAAGAAGGGAGCCGGTCTCACTCACAGTGCGGGTCGACCGGCCCTAAGGCGGATAACCTCTCGCTCGTTTCGGGGCTCGGTCAGGAATGGGAATCGACGAGCCGGTCCCGGATCGAGCGGCCGAACAGAACCATCCCCAATCCTGAGATCCCGGGCCTGGAAATCTCGTCGAAGGAGCCCGAAACACTGAACGCATTCTCCGCCCTTCGCGTCGTATGCGGGTCTCGGTCTTCGTCGGCACGAGCCTGGATGGGTTCATCGCTCGAGAGAACGGGAGCCTTGACTTCCTCGAATTGGCGACGGACGAGGACTACGGCTACCAGGCATTCCTGAAATCCGTGGACGCGGTGATCCTCGGCCGGAAGACGTACGAGACGGTTCTCGCATATCCGGAATGGCCGTATGGAGATCGGCCCGTCGTCGTGATGAGCACGACCCTTCACGATGCCCGGGGACCTGAAGGATCCCGATGCGAAATCATGAACCGTACTCCTACCGAGGTTCTTTCTCAGCTCGACCATCGTGGGGCACGCCATGTGTACGTCGACGGCGGGTTGACGATCCAGAGGTTCCTGAGGGACGGTCTCGTTCACGATCTCACCATCAACCGGTGCCCCGTTCTCCTCGGCGCGGGCGTCCCGCTCTTCGGCTCCTTGTTCCGGGATGTCCGATTGCAACACGTCTGGACGCGAACGTTTCCGAGCGGGTTCGTACAATCCGAGTATCGTGTCCTCCCGTGATGATTCCCAAAGACGGAACCGCTCCAGATGAGGAGATCGCCCGGTCGAAGAGGGCTCAGCCGGGCGTAGACCGAACAGAGGGCGGGGTCACTTCCGAGGTGATTGGTACTACCCCCGATGCCGGATGGGCTCGGCCGGATTCGAACCGGCGACCTTCGCTGTGTGAGAGCGACGTCGTAACCGCTGGACCACGAGCCCGACATTCCGGGGCGAGCCTCCTAGGGGCATAAGTCTTCTACAATGGCAGGGCAAGGAGCGCCGGGAGGAGGAGGCCGGCCGCGAGGGTGAGGACGAGGCCGCTCGCGAGCGAAAGACTCCCCGCGTCAGCGTCCCCGTATCGCGTGACGAAGTAGAGCGTCGTGTCCATCGAGGTCGCTCCACCGAGCGCGGCGAGACCGGGGCCCCGGAGTCGTCGGCCCACGTAGGGGCTCGCGACCATCGTAAGGTTCTCGCGGAAGAAGTTCGTCAGGAATGCCAGAATGCCGAGGAGGGTACCCGCTCGGGCCGCGACCAGAGGTCCCGCGAGGGTATACCAGCCGAAGGCGAACGTCGTTGCGAACGACACCGACCACGCTGTGCCCGAGACGAGGGCGAAGGCGATCGCGCATCCTGCGGCGGCCGCCACCGCGGAGGTCAGCGGAGCCGCGAGCTGACGAAGGCCGATCCACTGCAACTTGAGGTCGAATCCGACCAGCGCGAGCAGGACATAGAGGGCCCCTGTGATGCCGAGACTGCTTGGGAGGGTCGCGAAGTGGCCCAGCGCGAACCCTGCGAGCAGAGTCGCGATGAGGACGATGCCGAATGGAACCCGCTCTCGCGTCCCGACAGGCCTCGCCGATGGGGTTGGTCCCGCCTCCCGGCGGGCGAGAAGGAGGTAGACCCCAGCCGTCGCGCCCAGGATAGAAACAGCCAGCGCGAGCGCCACGGGAACCGAGATCAGGAGCGAGGCGAACGGGACCCCATCCAGCAGGGTGCCGAGGAAAGCCACCAGAACGACGATCGTGAGTCGAGTGGCACGGCCCACCCACGGGCTGCGCCATCGAACGATCCGGCCCGCCGCAATGCCCGCTCCGAGCGCGACGTAGAGGAAGGGGTCGAACGCCACGAACGCGTCAGCCCGACCAGGCCGGGATCCCCGATCGGTCCCTCCGGACGCTCCCAACATCGAGGCGGACGGTCTCGTCCCGGCCTGGGCCGAAACCGACGTATTCGACGGCGACCCCGGTCTCCTCCGTGATCCGTCGGAGGTACCGGCGCAGGGTCGCCGGCAGCTCGCGGGCGCCCTCGCGGCGAATCCGCTCCTTCAGTCGCTCGTGGAACTCGGGCCATCCGGGCATGTGCTCGTAGACCGGTTGCGCCCGGGCGAGGTCGTCCGCCTGGGACGGAAGCATGTCCCGCACGGTGGTGCCGTCCGGCATCAGATACTGGACGCTGATTGGCACTTCCTCGAGCCCCCCGAGCACGTCGACCTTCGTGATCGCGAGCGAGGTGAACCCGTTGAGTCGCGTGACGTAGCGCAGGAGCGCGAGGTCAAGCCAGCCGCAGCGGCGCGCGCGACCGGTGGTCGCCCCGCGTTCCCCTCCGACCCGGCGAAGGAATTCTCCGGCTTCCCCCGTGTCCTCCGTCGGGAACGGACCGGCTCCGACGCGGGTCGCGTACGCCTTCGAGACTCCGATCACCTCGTCAACCTCCGTGGGAGGGATTCCGCTCCCGATCAGGGCCCCCGCGCTCGTCGGGTGCGAGCTGGTGACGAAAGGGTAGGTACCGAAATCGATGTCGAGAAGGGCGCTCTGCGCGCCTTCCAGAAGGATGCCCTCGCCCCGGGCGGCTGCATCCCACAGGAGGGGCTCGGTGGGTCGGATGAGCGGGGCGAGCCGGGTCCCGACCTCCGCGAGCTGCGCCGTGAGCTCCTCGCGAGGTGGAAGCCCGGGGATCTGAGCCTTGGTCGCATACAGGAGCTCGAGCCGGTCGCGCAGCACCGCCGGTCGTGTCAGGTCCGAGACCCGCAATCCCCAGCGGCCCGCTCGGTCCGCGTAGGCCGGTCCGATCCCGCGCCGTGTGGTGCCGAGAGACGCATGAGGGTCCTTCTTCGCCCGGAGGTCATCCTCCCATGCGTCCTCGATCTCGTGCACCGGGAGGAGCGCGTGAGCGCGGTCGGAGATGACGACCGAGCCACGGAGGAGCCCCCGTTGCTCGAGCTCGCGCATCTCCTCCTCGAGTCGGAGGGGTTGAATCACCATCCCGGGGCCGCTGACGCCCGCGACCCCCCGACGCAGGACTCCGCAGGCCAGCTGGTGGAGGACGACCGCGCCCTCGGGGAGATGGATCGTATGCCCGGCGTTCGGACCCCCGCCGGTGCGCACGACGTACCGGGCGTCCGCGGCGAGGAAGTCGGTAATCTTTCCCTTCGCCTCGTCTCCGAATTGGGCCCCGACGACCACACGCACGGACATGGGACTCGACTCCCAACCTCGAGAGCGACGCCAGATAGATGTCGCTTGTGCTGGCGCACGTCGTGCGCGTCCGCGGCGTGACGCACCCTCGCACGGCACAACGATAATGAATCCCTCCCCGGTGCTGCGACCGTGGTCGCGCGCCGCGTAAGCTCTATCGAGATTTCGGGCATCCGGAAGATGTTCGAGGCGGCCCCCCCCAACGCGATCAATCTTGGCCTAGGAGAGCCTGACTTCAATCCGCCGAAGGTGGTGATCGACGCCCTTGCGGAAGCGACTCGTAGTGGCATGAACCACTACGGCCCTTCCGCCGGCCTCCTTCCCCTTCGGGACAAGATCGCCGAGCGGTATTCGACGAAGGATCCGAAAACCACGCGGGAGAACGTCATCGTCACCTCGGGAGGGTCGGAAGCCCTCATGACGGTCGCGTTGGCATTGTACGATCCCGGGGACGAGATCCTGGTTCCGAACCCGGGGTTCGTGCTGTACCCGGCCCATGCGCGGCTCGTCGGGGCTGTTCCCGTCCCGTACAGTCTCCGGGCATCCCGCAGGTTCGTGCCGGACCTCCACGAGCTCGAGCGGATCGTGACCAAGCGTGCGCGGGCGATCGTCGTCAACAGCCCGTCGAACCCGACCGGCGGAGTGATCCCCGCCCCGGTGATCGACCAGCTCGTCGAGTTCGCGGATCGCCACGACCTCGCCATCATCTCGGACGAGGTGTACGAGCAGATCGTGTATGACGGGGTCGCTCCGTCGTTCTGGGGCCGCACCGACCGGGCGGTGATCGTCAACTCATTCTCGAAGACCCTCGCGATGACGGGGTGGAGGATGGGCTTCCTCCTCGCCTCGCGACGGCTGGCGCCCGATCTCAACAAGATCCACTACCACATCATGGCGTGCCCGTCGACGCCGCTCCAGTCCGCGGTGCTTGCAGGTCTCGAAGCCGGGGACGAGGCGACGCGCGCGATGGTTCGGGAGTTCCGTGCCCGGCGCGAGCTCGTCTGCCGACTGCTGGAGCGGGTGCCCGGACTTACCCTCGTGCGACCGGCCGGGGCGTTCTACGTCTTCCCGTCGTTCGCTTGGCCCCGAACGGCCTTCGAGGTCGCCACGGATCTTCTCTCTCGCGGAGTGATCACGACCCCTGGCGACGCGTTTGGCTCGCTCGGAGCGTCCCACCTGCGCCTCTCGTTTGCGGCCTCTCGAGACGCCCTCCGCCGGGGGATCGAGATCATCCGTGACTACGGCAAGAACGCCGGACTGCCGGCGCACCGATAACCGCAGCCTCTCGGAGACCCGTGGTCCGGGAGATTCTTCGGGCCAAGTGTTCAGTGAGCGACGAGCTCCCGGTAGAGTTCGAGGTGACGGCGAACGGTCATCGACCAATCGTGGGCTCGAACCCAATCGGACCCGTGACGTACGAGGGCGTGAGTGCCCTCGGGATCCTGCCAGGTCGCACGCAGTGCGGTCGAAAGTGCCGCGGGGTCCCCGTACGGAACGAGGCGGCCGGCCCGGCCCTGGTCGAGCACCTCGGGAATACCTCCGGCCGCGGTCGCCACGACGGGGGTTCCCGCCGCCAAGGCGTCCAACAGGACCAGCCCGTACGCCTCCCACTCCGACGGGAGTACGAGGGCCCGGGCGTGACGGATGACGCCCCGGTACTTGGCGGGATCAAGAACCATCCCCAGCCAACGGACGTCCCGATCGATCCCAAGGGACCGGGCCCTCGCTTCGAGAGCGGAGCGTTCCCCCCAATCCGGACCCATCATCACCAGCGGGATCCGCTCGGATGCCGGGAGGTGGGCGAGCGCGTCCAGAAGTACTGAAAGTCCTTTGTTGGACGCGATCCGGCCGGCGTACACGAGGTAGCGTTCCGGCAACGCAAGATCGTCGGTCCGGTCGGTCGCGGGGTTCGCCCATGCGTCGAGATCGATGCCGGGAGGGATGACCCGGATTCGATCCCGCGGGGCGAACCCTCGCACGAGGCGGGCTTCGAGTTCCGATTCTGCAACCAGAGCCCGGGCAATCCGGTAGGCAGTCCACCCGAACGCTACGTCCTCGCACCGGAGGAGGCCTCTCTTGATCGCGGACTCCCGTCGGTCCGCCGGGTGATAGTGCGTCGAGGCTACGAGAGGGGTCCCGGTTCGTCTGGACACCGCGGCCGCTTGGAGCACATGGCCGTAGCGATGGGAGTGGACATGGATCACATCGGCTCCGCTTTCCCGGAGCGCGTCGACCAGCCCGACCATGAGGGGGAGGGAAATCGCGCCCGAACGACCGGCCGCGAGCGGCGCCTCGGCCCGCGGGAACGGTCGCTTCAGCACCGGGAACCTCCGCACAGGGACGCCGTCGACCTCCGAGCGGAACTCCGTTCCCCGAACCCATCCGGACTCGTCCAGAAGGTCGCTCGCGAAGACCTCCACGTCGACTCCCTGGCTCTTCAGTCGACGCGTCACCTCACGAACGGTGGTTTCGACACCCCCGGGGGCGTCGAACCGCAGGGTCACGTGGACGATCTTCACCGATCGCAATCCCCCCGCGCTGCCGATCGCATCCCGTGGAATCTCGCCGTTCTCTCGGGAGCGGTGGAGGACGGAACCGCGAACGTGGACATCCCCCAACCCGGGGAATCCCGCAGGCTTCGGCTCCCTCATTACCATTGGCGCAGGCGGACGCCGGCGACCTGGAATGGCGCGGCACCCGCGAACCCCGACGACGACCTCGAGGTCTTCCAGGATCGAGACTCCCGATCTTGACCCGGGTCCGGGGCTGCAGAATTTCCTACGGCTCGAGGAGAAGGGAACGAAAAGGGCCATCTACTGCCCACCCGTTTACGGTCGGCAAGGGTGGTGAGCCGGACGAGGATCGGTGCGGTAGAACCGTGGGCGTCTTTGGATGCCCGACGGGAAGCCCGGCGGAGTGGATCGTGCTAGCCCGCCTGGTAGGGTACGTCTTTCGAGTCGTGGCGCGATTCACCCCGGGAGACGCGGGGCGGGATCTGGATCACGTCGGGGCGGAGCTGATCCGGCTGGAGCGTGGACCGGTTCCGCCCGCGAGGACCTCTCGGTAGAGGGCTCGGAACCGCTCCGCGGAGCGGGACCAGTCGAGTTGCTGGGCTTTCGTCCAACCGACTTCCACGCGACGGTGGGCGCCCTCGGGATCCGTGAGAACCGACTGCATCGCCCCCGCGAGCGCACGAGGGTCGCCGTAGGGTACCAAGAGTCCCGCCGCCCCTTGTTCCAGCACCTCGGGGATCGCCCCGACCCGGGTCGCGACGATCGGGGTCCGAGCGGCCATGGCTTCGAGCAGGACGAATCCGTAGGCCTCCCATTCGGAGGGCAGGACGAGCGCCCGGGCTCGTCGGATCACCGCCCGGTACGCGCGACGTTCCGGGACGTAGCCGATCCACCGGAGCATCCCGTGCACCCCCCGACGGCGTGCGAGATCCTCCAGGGACGCCCGCTCCCCCCAGTCCGAGCCCAGCAGGACGAGAGGTCGACGGTACGGTTCGGGGGTCTCCGCGATCGCCTCGACGAGGCTCGGCAGTCCCTTGTTGGAGGCGATCCGCCCGGCGAACACGAAGTACTCGGGCGGGAGCTCGAGCTCGTCGGCTCGATCCCCCCCGGGGTCGGCCCACTCGGCGAGGACGACCCCGGGGGGGATGATCCGGATTCGGTCCGCAGGTGCGAACTCTCGTACGAGTCGGGCTTCGAACTCGGACTGGACGACGATCGCATCGGCGACTCGGTAGGCCGTCATCCCGAAGCCCACGTCGTTGAGACGAAGGAGCGCACGATTGCGGCTGGACTCGCGCCGATCCGCCGGGTGGTACGAAGTGGAGACCACCAGCGGGATGTGAAGACGCCGGGCGACCGCCGTGGCTTGAAGGACGTGGCCGTACCGGTGCGAGTG
>Ga0187784_10003468_pt1 | contig 12741 bp, 19 predicted proteins | sample 1015_SJ02_MP15_2_FD_132964 | JGI IMG/M metagenome (GOLD analysis project Ga0187784, IMG submission 132964) | Tropical peat soil microbial communities from peatlands in Department of Meta, Colombia - 1015_SJ02_MP15_20_MG | ecosystem: Environmental > Terrestrial > Soil > Wetlands > Peat | place... | reverse complement strand
TGCCCTCCCATCGGGAACAGTCTAAAGGCATGATTACAAATGCCTCAGGCGTCCCGAGTGATTGTCCGTAAAACTAATACGGTCAATCAGGCATCGGAACCCCTTCCAGAACCCATTTTTAATCTTCAAGTGATTCCACAAGAAATTTCACAAGAAATTCCTGTGGAGCCTCCTGTTAATGTTTCTGCCAATATTGAATCAGAATTACTTCCAGCGACAATAATTCAACCAGCAATTATTGAAAAACCTTCTGAAGAACAAAAACCTGTAGAACAAATTCCAACTCCTGAAATTCCTGAATATACAGAAGCTGAATTAGAACAAGCCGCTGAGAAATTGAAACCTAAAGACCAAATAGAAGCCGAAGCCCAAGAAAAATTAGTATCACTAGAATCTAAGGTAGAGGAACCAAAGCCAGAAGAATCTAAACCAGTTGAAACTCCAAAACCAAAAACGATTAGAAAAGTGATTCAACACAGAGGAAATAATTATCCACCTGTTCCATTTAAATACTGGAAAAATCAATGAATGAATGCCGCAAATTATAGGCGACCAAGTTATTACTCCTCTTATAACTGATACACCTCAAGTTAGAGCTGTTAAATCTGCAAATAAACCTGATGATTCTTTAAGTAAAACTCAATGGGAAGTTATAATTGCTGTAGTTTTATTTATTATTCTAATATTAGTAATCATATTTGTATTACCAAAAGTTAAGGTGATTAAAATCTAATGACATGTGCAAGTTGTGAAGAAGCAGCAAAAACTACTAAAACAGAAGTTTGTGGAACATGTATATTAGTTGAAGTTATAGTAATAGTAGGAATATTGATTGTAATGTTCTTCGTATATAAACAGGTGGCAAAATAATATGGCGTGTGCAACGTGGCCTTCTTGTAAAGCAAGTATTATACAAGCAGAAAAAAATGCTGGTCAAAATTTATTCATGGCATATCCTTTTTATGCATGGAATTGTTGCAATGACTATCTTGCAACAGGAGAATTAATTGATTTTACTGCTGCCAGTATTGTAATAGGAATTGGGGTATTATATTTAAAAGTCGCTCCAATATTAGGTTGGGGATTTATTGCAGTAGGAATTGCAATTTTTCTATATACATTTGGAGTAATGATGGGTTGGTGGGAGAGTATTTAAAATGACGACTCAATGGCAAATAATTTGGGTTGTAATTGTTGCAGGTATATTAATTCTTTGGCTTTATGTTGGAGACTTAATTACTTTGGGGAAGATTTAAATGGTAGAAATTATTATATTTGCAGCAATTGCCGCAGTTATCGCATTTATTATTTTGTGGTATCAAGGTGTATTTGATACTACTAAGAAGAAGTAATTATGCCAGAATCATCACATAGAATAAAACCAATAGACGCAATGGTATTAATACTTACCATTGTAGCTTTTGCAGCAATTATTATTGGTGCCATTTTAATCATGCTAGGAGTAAGTTAAAATGGCTGATGAAATTTGCCTTGGGGCAGGTGAGGCTTTAATCTTTTCAGGTTTAATTATTGCTATGGTTGTTATTTTATTATGGGTAATCACAACGCTAATTGGTAAACCACAAGTATTAACTGGACCTCGCGGTGGACATCCAACTGTAATTCCCTCTGGTGATTAGATGACCGCAACTAATAAAGTTATTATTGTTATGGTTCTAGGGGTATTGCTAATATTATTTGGCTCATTTTTAAATTCGGCAACATCATGAGCGATGAAATTTCATTAACACTTGGTGATATACTAACAATTGCCGGTGTTATAATATTAGTGATGGGATTTTTAATATATCTTGCTTTGCCAAAACGGAGTTTTCTTTATGGCTAAACGAAATCCTAATTCATCTGATAATTTGCCAAATGTCAATCCAAATATAGCAGAATTACCACCTCCATCAATTTATTCAATCCAAAATGAATATGCAAATCCAACGGCACCTTCTGATAATCCAGAATATGTTCCAACAGATGATGTATTCTTAGCAGTTCCACAATCAACAATTAATTCAATTTATCAAGTTGCGGAAAATCCAGTTCCATATGCTATTGTAAAAGATTATCAGGCTCCATTATTACCACAAGGATTGCCTTTTATATGCCCTCCAAATTATGTCAATTTTAATGGTCAATGCATACCAGCAGGTTCTTTAGTTAATAATGTTCCTATACTAACCGAATGTCAATCAACAGGAGATTGCCCATCAGGATTCATATGTGTCAATGGAACTTGTGTTTCAGCAGATGAAGCAAATTCGGCTTCAAGTAGTAAATCTAAAACTCCAACATCAGAATCAAGCGATTTTATCATATTCGGAGTAATTGCAGCAATAGTCGTAATTATTGCTTTGGTATTTATATTTAGGAAGCGATAATGCCAGATGAGACTCCTCCAAGTCAACCGGCATCTACACCAGAAAAATCAAAGTCAAAACATATATTATATCTTGCACTAGCAATTACTGGTGCAGCAGCAGTAATAGGTTTAATATTATATTTCTTAGGTGAAGCTGGAGGAACTCCTCCTACATGTACTCCATGTAATGGTGGTTGTTCAGATAGTTCAGAGTGTTGCTCAGATTGTCCTGATTGTATAGCAGGAGTGTGTCAATCTTCAAGCGGAGAACTTGACCTTTCTGCAAGCCCCGGAAGTGGGTTAAGTATTAATGTATCAATAACTGGTGGAACTCCAAATGAAGGTGCTTATTTATGGGTTTGTGCATCTGAAACTATTTCAACAAGCTGTACTCAATATCAAGAACAGTTTGATTCCTTTGGTGATTGGGAAGCGGGTATTACAGTTTCAAGTGCAGGAACATATTATTTGATTGCACAAGACCAAATTAGTGGCAATTATTCAAATTGGGCAGAAGTAACAATTACATCTACTACAGGAACTATAAGTGTTCAAGTCGGAGGAAGTGATAGTGGCCCGTGGGGTAATTCTTATACATTACCTGCGGGAGATGTTGTAGTTTACTTTAATGCAACAAATGACCCAAATAATTTTTATCTGCTCTTCAATAATACTGCAAACACAGGTGGATGTTCACAATTCAATGGAACGGGTTATTGTAATTGGTGTGTAGATAATGATACTTGTGGTTGGGATTACCTTGCTGCAAATGAAACTATATGGGGAGAAGGTGGATTTCCTCAAGGAACTTGGTATTTAGCTCTTTATGACCCAACAACAGATACAACTTCAAATTGGGTTGAACTCATTGTTCAAGAAAGCGAATAATGCCAGAAGATGCCGCTCCAATTTTATCATCATCCAAACCGGAAGAGTCTAAAAGCAAAAAGAAGCATTTATTATTTCTAACATTAGGAATTGTAGGAGCAGCAGCCGTAATAGGTTTGATATTATATTTTTTATCTGAAGCAAGCGGAGAATCAGGTTGTACAAATAAACCATGTTCTGATACATGCACTAATGGATATTGCCCAGTAGACCAAATTTGTGTTGATGGAACTTGTGAGGATTGTTCTGGACAACCGTGTTCAGAAATTTGTGTTAATGGCATTTGTCCAACAGGTGAAATTTGTTCAAATGGAATTTGTGTAAATCAATGCCAAGGTTTAGGAAATCCTTGTCAATCAAATGCTAATTGTGAAACATGCCAAGATTGTGTTGGTGGATGTTGTCAAACATTGATACCAAATACCATTATCCAAACAACTACATTAACGGGATTAGTTCAATATGAAGGGGTTCTGGATGTAGTAGAAATATGTGATTGGAGTAATATGTGCTTTACTACATCAAATAGTATATGTGATTGTACAAATCCTAATATCTGGACAGCTACTGGTCAAGTTCAAGATAGCGGCGGTAATCCAGTTCCATGCGTTTATATGGAAGTTCAATCTACAGATTCTAATATCGGTATTTATAGTACTCCCGGTTCAACAGATGAAAATGGCAATTTCAGCTTTACATTTGGTTTAATAAATCCTCAACAATATGGAGTACCGTGTCCTTTTGAATATAGTTGTAATCCAACTACTGTAACAGCTACTATCAATGTCACTATATCAGGAACAAATATTACTGTTCCATTCCCTGTGGGTATTACTGTTTATGTTTGTGGGTGCTAAATGCCAGATAATGTAACAACTACAACAACTACAACAGCAGCACAAGCTGCATCATCAAGCAAAAAATGGATTCTATATGCAGTAATAGCGGCTGCTGCTATAGCAATAGGTGCATATTTAATTTATTGGATTATTCAAATAGCAAATCCCGGTTCTACTGCCGTTAATGACTGTGAAAATAATGCTGCAACAGTTCTTGCAAATTATCAAGCACAATATAGCCAATTCCAAACTGATAATCAAGGCGCTCCTTTAACACAACAACAATTATCTGTCATTAATAATTTATATCAGCAATATCAATCTGCACAAGGTCAATGTTTAGCTACTGCTGCTCAGGTTCAAGCTGTTGACGATTTAACAAGTCCTTGGGTAATTGTAGCTATTGGTGTAGGTATTGGTGCTGCTATTATTGGCTTATATACTGGCTCAGCGATAAAATCAAGATTTGGAAAAACTGGAAATCCTGCGGCAAATGATACTCAACGAATAAGAGATACAACTACAGAGCAAAAAGTTGAAGATGGAGAATTATCAGATGACCAAGGTGAGGCATATGTTAGTCAATCTAATGATATTGCTGATACCGAAGTAAGTGCTGACCAAAACACCTATCCTGCATGGTTACAAACATTAGAAGATGAATATCCAGCAGAAGTAGCTGAATTGGATACTGTTGAAGATGGAGTTGAAGCAGAAGTTGATGCACAAGACGAAATCTGGGCTATTGCGGAATCTTATTTCGGAGAAAGACCAAAATAATTATGCACGGTTTCTGGTGGTTTATAGTAGGCATTATAGTAGGTGTTCTAATTTATTCATTTTGGACAACAACTCAAACTAAGAAATCTTAAATATATGGAAAAATGTCCAACATGTATTTATGTTGCAATTGTGGTGACAATTATAGCTATTATGGTAGGATATTTAATTTATAAAAATGCCATCAGCTAAGTCAGTTCATACAGCAAAATTCGATAGATGTGTGAGAAGAGTTAAAAGACAAATGAAAAAATATCCCGGAAAATATGATGATAATTCGCCATACGCTATATGTATGAGAAGTGTAGGCTATAAGGGAAGTATAAAAAAGAGGCATAGAAGATAAACCAAAAGGAGATGAAAATGAAAACAGTAACAATTGTGATTGCGGCAGTAGTGGTAGTAGTGATTGCACTCATTATTTATGAAATGAGTCAATCAAAGACGAAAAAGAAAACTCAATTAACTGGAGATGCTGACGAATTTCCAACTGGAATTGAAATGAGTTAATGGCTACAAAATTAGAAACGGATTTAATCATTGTTATAGTTATAACCGCTATAATTACGACCATAATATCTGTATTCTTAACACATTGGCTTGATAATTACGTAGGAACATAAATATGCCATCAAATCCAGTCCCAAAAAAGAATCCAGATTTATGGACAGCAGAATATTATGAACCTCTTCCAAGTCGTGTAAAAGAGTATTCATTAGGCAATCCTCAAACTTTTAATGTCATTTCAATTGCACCAACAGATAATGCATCTCATCCGATTTATCAATCAGTCTCATTAGTTCCAGATAAAATTTATATTCAACCATCAGGAGGAGTCGGTTATATTGGACCGCCAATGGGTGCCGTATATCCTATTCCAAATATGAGTTCTCAATTAATCGAGAAAACTGACCTTAACCAGATATGGTATCAAAATTGTTCAGGAATTGTTCTATTCATATTGTATTATGGCGCTCCAAGCATTAATGTTGAAATACCAGAACTAAGAAAAGAAACGGCAGAGGCGATAGTAAAAACGCTTGAAGATAAAAATGGGGTATAAAAATGGCCGATAAAACGATAACAATAACATTTATTGTGACAAATGCTGAAACTTCAAGTCCAATTGAGGGAGCAACTGTTAAGCTAGAAAAAATAAAAGCTTCTTCTCCTGATTGGTCATGGCCTAACACAATTACAAAAACAGATAGTGATGGTCAAGTTACTTTCACATTTACAAGATCAGAGGATAATACTCTTGTAGGTGATTATGAAATTGCTTACAAAGGATTTGTAAATGCCACAGGAAAAGTAAGTCAACCATTTACTGGTGGAGATGCTACATTCCAAATTATATTACATGAAAAGAAAACTTCATCATGTAAAGATGATAGTGATTGTGGGACGGGATTATGTTGTGACGATGGTAAGTGTGTACACTGTACTACTACAACTAATATAGATACCACGTTATTTATAATTTTGACAATAGCAATAATCGCAATTGTGTTTCTCTTTATAGTGCATATTCTATAAGCTCATGAAATGCCGGTTGACTATCCGCCTACAACATTCGTAAACGTCCTATATCCGGGTCCTAATAGTAATAATCTTTTTGCTTTACAAAGACCATATCCTGTAAAGATAGCTTTAAACAATTCCGGTTCTGGCGTAGCTTACATCACTTACCAGACACTTGATGGGCAAGTTACACAAGAACCACTCGCTTCAACTGCCACCTCCGTAAGAAGTTTAGAAAATATCTACGGCTGGTCCGTAGATACAACTCAAGGTGGTGGCACATCTTTAATTTTAGAAATTGTTCATAACCAAGATATTGACCCGAAATTTTTAGCATCTACAAATGTAATTGGTTCTGTAACAACAATTGCAAGTGGAATAATTCAAACTAATATTGCTCAAGCAGGAGGAGTTACAAGTCCACCAGAAGGGGGTTCAGTAGCTTCATTAATTACAAATTCGGTATTAAATGTTTCTGGTGTAGTTGATGCCAATATCAAAAATGCAATAATTGATGTATCAGGTGCTGTAGATGCCAGTATCAAAAATGCGACTTTAAATATATCAGGAATTGTAAACATTGGTGGTGTTCCGAATGTCAATATTACTAATGCAGTTCTTGATATTTCTGGAGCCGTAGACTCTACTATTAAGAATGCAATTCTAAATGTTTCAGGTGTTGTAAACGCAAATATTACTAATGCTACAATTCCTGTATCTGGAACAATAAATGCGAATATTTTAAATGCAATTATTCCGGTTTCAGGCTCTGTAAGTGCATCAATTACAAATGCAACTATCCCAGTAAGTGGAATTGTAGATGCATTTATTACCAATGCCCAATTTACTGTTAGTGGAATCGTAAATGCTACGGGAACTTTAAATGCAAATATTCTTAATGCTTATATTCCAGTAAGCGGAAATGTTAATGCTACAATTGCAAATGCATTTATTCCAGTATCAGGAAATGTAAATGCGAATATTTCTAATGCGACCATCAACGTAAGCGGAATAGTAAATTCTCAAATCCAAAATGCTGTTCTTAATGTAAGTGGAGCGATATATAATACAGTTCAAACAAATACTAACATTACTAATGCGGTTCTAGATATTTCTGGTACGGTAAATGCTAATATTCAGAATGCATATATTCCAGTATCTGGTAGTGTTACTGCTACTATAACAAATGCAACATTTGATATTTCTGGGACAGTAGATGCGACTATTAAGAATGCTGTATTAAATGTAAGTGGAGCTATCTATAACATAGTTCAAACAAATACAAATATTACTAATGCTTATATTCCTGTTAGTGGAAATGTTACAGCCAATATATCGAATGCAGTAATAGATGTATCTGGAACTGTTAATTCATTTATTACAAATGCAACAATTCCTGTATCTGGTACAGTAAATGCAAATATCATTAATGCTACAATTCCAGTTTCAGGGATTCTTAATGCTAACATTTTAAATGCTGCAATTAATGTAAGTGGCGCAGTTAATGTATCAAATACTGTCAATACTAATATTACTAATTCAATCTTAGAAATAAGTGGAATTGTTGGAATCAATAATGCTATCTTAAATGTTTCTGGAACAGTAAACTCCAATATTACAAATGCTTTAATAAATGTAAGCGGTGCTGTAAATGCAAACATAACAAATGCGGTTATACCAGTTTCAGGCAATGTCAATGCCAATATTACAAATGCTGCATTCAATGTAAGTGGAACTGTAAATGCTCAAATTCAAAATGCCGCATTTAATGTTAGTTTAGGCACATCTAATGTATCAGGTGTTTTGACCGCTCCTGCGGGGTATTTACAAGAAGGTGGAACAGGAATAAATCAAATAGTTAATCCTTATGGAGGTGGTATTAATACTCAAACATACAATCCTTGGAATTTTAATCTAGGAAGTTTAGTAACGGTTAGTTCGGGAGTATATGGGGGGAATTATTCTCAAGCTAATGTACAGCAATCAGGAGCAAAAGGGTATTTAAATTTTAACTTTCAAGTTTATAATACTGCTGGTTCATCTGGAGTTGCAACTTTTCCAATATTTTTGTATGACCAATTGCCAACTAATTTCAGTTATGCCAACCCTGCAGTTATAGGAACAGACCCTAGTGGCGTTTTTGTAGGACCAAAAAATCTAGTTCAGCTTACAACACCAAAAATAGGTGGTCATGCATCACAATGGATTAGTGGAATAGTTCCAGATTTATATTGGCCTTACGATTCATTAGTTGTTGTAGGGCCAGGCGCTGGAACAGGAGATAACGGTAAACCTATTGTTCCTTTAATTGGACTTGCTGTCCCGAATACTCCAAATATAATAGATAGTCATAACTATAGCACAACATCTGGTTTAAATAATTGGAATAATGCAGGAAATGGATTTGTTGGGTTTTGGAGTGTTACGAATTCATCTCCACAAGCAGTTCCTGTATCCATAATTAATAATGCATCTGTTAATATTGCTGGTTCTTCAGATACTAGTTTTTCTCTAAGTAGTTTTGTGATATTTACTAACACACTTCTTGAAGTCAACATAGGAGCCCCCCCAATTGGTTATAAATGGGAAATATTATCTGCTAATATAGTATTAGTGAATTTTCCTGAGGAAATTTTCCCACCTACAGCAGTAAATATTGATTTATATGACGTGCCATCGAATTTTATAGGTGCTACAATCGGTACTTATATAGGGGGGCTTACAACACCTATTATACCTGGAGATGGCACTGGCGGCCATTGTAACGTAATAATATCTCCTTTAACAACTATATCGGATTATTCTTATTATCCTACTGTAAATAATCTTAATCAGACGTCAAGATTAATTAATATCTCAGCACCTTGGATTATATTGAGTGGTCACACATTAGCTATAGAAGGTATGTGTTTAAATCCAAGTTCAAATTCTCAAGTATCTTGTGATATCAATTTTAACATATTACAAACAAAAATATAATCATGGCGTTTACCCGTATTATTACACCAGCAGTTTCTGGGACAATAGATTTAGGGCCTATTGTAGATAGTGGTATATCTGGGGAAAGCATTAAAACTGCCGTCTTAACCGTTTTAGATTCCTCTCAAATTCCATTACCAGTTTCAGGTGTGACACCATTTGATATTTCAATACCACAGCCATTACAAGTAAGCGGTATAGTAGCATTATCTCAAATACCAGTTCCAGTAAGTGGCATCGTTCAAATTTCAAATGCAACAACCGCAGCATTTCCATTATACGTAGCATACAGTGGAGTATCACCGGGGCCATTAAGTCCAATTCCTGTATCATCCGTAGTACCACAATCTGTTTCAGTATCAATTCCACAGCCTTTGCAAGTTAGTGGTATTTTAAGCGTTCAAAATATTATAAATGTTCCAATTCCAGTTTCATCCGTATATTCAGCACCATCAACTACAACAATAATTCAACCATTAACAATTGCTTATAGTGGAGTAACATCTGGAAGTTTAAGTCCATTACCAGTAAGTGGCGTTTCAATGCCACCTGTTAGTGTCAGCATTCCTATACCATTAACAGTTAGTGGAATAGTGAGTTTAAGCCCGCAACCATTACCAACAACGGTTAGCGGAATTTTACAAACATTTGAGAATAGAGTTCCATTACCAATAAGTGGAATAGCTGGATACTCATCAGTTGCAATTACAAATCTACCAAGTGTTCAAGCAGTTAGTGGAATAACAGGTTATTCATCTGTAACAATAGCAGGCCCATTACCACTACCAGTTTCAGGTGTTTACATTCAACCAGTTGGGGCATCACAACTACCCTTACCACAAAGTGTAGGAGGTATATTAGAAACCTTAGTTTATGGAAATCAATTAGCTCCGCTACAACAAACTGGTGGAGGCTATTTATTAGTTTCAGGAGTTGGACAATTACCCATCAGTGGAATTACTGGATATTCAACTATAAATATAGCAAATCAACCAATTGCAGTTTCAGGCATTACAGGCTATTCAAGTATAGCTGTTTCTGGTATAACAGGATACAGTCCACCAGCGGTTCAAGCCGTAAGTGGAATAACTGGCTATTCTTCTGTTTCAATAACAGGACAACCAATAGCAGTTAGTTCAGTTTATGTAGGATTAACTCCGATAAGTGGAATAGTTCAAATCTCAAATGCTACAACTGCGACATTCCCACTTTATTTTGCTTATAGTGGAGTATCACCGGGTATCTTAAGTCCATTACCTGTTTCATCAGTATCTCAACCGGCAGTTAGCGTTAGCATACCTCAACCATTACAGATATCAGGAATAGTAGGAATAAGTCCATTACCAATACCAGTTAGTGGTGTGTCAATGCCACCGACTAGTGTTAGTATTCCTCAACCTTTACAAGTAAGCGGTATAGTCGCAGTATTACAAGATACAAGTCCTTGGGTTGTATCTGGAATAACTGGATACAGTCCACCGGCAGTACAGACAGTAAGTGGTATAACAGGATATTCAACTGTAGGAATAACTGGAACAATAGCAACATCTGGAGTTGTAGCACAAGAAGTAGTACCATTTGGAGGGACAATACCCAGTGGAATTCTGCCAATAAGTCTTGTAAGTACTCCAGTAACTCAACCAACTACAGTTACAAATACAGTTGCGGTAAGTGGTGTGACTTCTCAAGAAGTAAGCATAATGAGTCCTCTAAATCCAACAGGATATGTTCAAGTTGTAATTAGCCAAGTATCTACTGCCAGCGGTGGAGTACTTACTGTTAGTGGGGTATCTCGTTCTCAAATAGGATTAGCAGATAATATAGGAAATGCATTCCAACCATATATCGGAGGATTATCAAACCTTGCTCCTGGAAATGGAATCTGGCATTTTGTTTCTCAAGTACCAACGGTAAGTGGTGTGTTTGTAGGACCTTCAAATGCGGGAGGATTTAATTTAACAACATTTATCTGGCCTACTGTATCAGGAATCTCGTATACATTTGAATTACCAATCTCACAAGGAATTGGCTATGGTATTTCAGGAACAGTTCGTAGCGGATGGATAGGAGGAGCATGAGCTTATATAGCTCCTTGCCCAGTATATATAGGTAGGCAAGCATGACTTTAGGAATACCAGATGGCGTTGGAACCGCTCATACAGGCAGCGGCACAAGTCTTAATGTCACACTTAGTACTGCATTTATAAATGATATTATAATTCTTCAATTTTCTTATAACGTAGCACAGGTTACAGGAACTACTGTATCCGATACTGCGGGATTAAATTGGATTAAAAGAACAGTCGCTACACGTGCTAATAGTACAACTGAAGAATGGTTTGCAGTATCTCTTAATGTGTTAACAAACGATGTTGTTACAGCATCAACCGCTTCTACTACTGCAGCTATAAGTTTAGTTGTGTTTGGAATAACAAACGCTTATATTGCTTCACAAAATCCTTATGACACAAATTCTTCGCTACCGGCAACTAATACAGGGACTACAACTCTAAACCCATCAATATCTGGTATTTCTACAAATTATTCACAAACAGCAATTATATTATTATTATCTACAGTAGGAAGTCCAACAGTAACATTGCCTGCCGGATTTACACAAATTAATATAACTATACCAACAGGACCAACAGCAGTAGCTTGTTATCAAATTGTAAATACCCCACAATCAAATTTAACTGAAACATTTACATTGGGTACATCAGAAGCTTTTTCAATAGTAGGCGATGCAATAGTGGCCGTCCAATTATTAGTATATATAATTCAACAACCAATATGACAATTGACGGTACAGATTTTGGTGATACTGGAGGAGCAACTGCCCAGATTATGTCTGGGCAAGGACTTACAACTGCTCAGAATAATGATATCATTATAGTTTTTATCACAATTACCACAGTTATTAGACATGGAGGTTTTGTAAACATTTCTGATACCGCAAATTTATCTTGGAATTCCAGAGTAACCGGATTAAAAGGTCCAAATTTAATTACTGATGTAGAAATGTGGTATGCAATCTCTTCCACACCTTTATCAAGCGATATTATATCAGTTACTTTAGGCGTAGGTGCAGGTAATTCGGCTCAAGCTTCAATGATAATATTTGCGATTTCTGGAAGCAATTATAATAATCCATTTGATAGTAATTTATCTTTACCAGCGCATAATAGTAATTCGAGTAGTGGGACTTCTTCAGTCACTATTAGTACATCAAATGCTAATGACACATTATTAGGTTTGGTTGGAATGGCAAGTCAAGCTAACAATATAACAGTAGTTAGTTCTGGATTTACGGAAATTGTTAATGACCAAGCTGGTCCATCAACAGATAGCGAATATGAAGTT
>Ga0187784_10003467_pt1 | contig 12742 bp, 16 predicted proteins | sample 1015_SJ02_MP15_2_FD_132964 | JGI IMG/M metagenome (GOLD analysis project Ga0187784, IMG submission 132964) | Tropical peat soil microbial communities from peatlands in Department of Meta, Colombia - 1015_SJ02_MP15_20_MG | ecosystem: Environmental > Terrestrial > Soil > Wetlands > Peat | place... | reverse complement strand
GGTGATGCCGAGCCCCAGCCACATCGTGCCCGTGCTGGTGGGCGACGCGCGGCTCTGCAAGGAGGCGTCCGACGAGCTCCTCGAGCGCCACCGCATCTACGTCCAGCCGATCAACTATCCGACCGTGCCGCGCGGCACGGAGCGGTTGCGCCTGACGCCGACACCATTGCACAGCGACGCCGACATCGATGCGCTGGTCTCGGCGTTCGAGGATGTGTGGCAGCTGCTTCAGCTGCCCAAGGTTCGCCAACAAGCCGGCGATCAGTGATCGAGGTCTTGACGCGGCGGTAAGTAGCCGGCCGCCAAGCACTGCTTCATCGCGTTATCGCGTTTGGCGTTGGATTCCGGGGTGTAGTCCGGAAACTGTTTCTGCGCGGCGGCCGCGCAGCGGTCTGACGCAGCCCAGTTCGATATCATCCTGTTGCCGTTAAGGCTCGCTGCCATCGAGCCGACCGGGATTGCCAAGGCGACGACGAGGGCGGCGGCGCGGCCGACGCGACCGGTCATTGGCGGTTCCTTCGACAGTTAGTCCGGCTCGCCGCCATTATACACGTCATGAACATCGGCGACAGTTGCGCTCGCCGAATATCTCAGGCTCCATGCGCGGGCGCGAAGCGGAGGCGTTCATGCTGAAAATCTGGGGCCGGACAACATCGTCGAATGTGCAGAAAGTGCTGTGGACTTGCGCTGAGCTCGGCGTCGCCTATGACCGCGTCGATCATGGCGGGCCGTTCGGCGGCAACCGCGACCCCGAATATCTGCGGCTCAACCCCAACGGGCTGGTGCCGACGGTCATCGACGGCGATCTGGTGATGTGGGAATCGAATACGATCTGTCGCTATCTCTGCAATACGCGCTCCAACGGCCCGAGCCTTTATCCCAGCGATTTTGCCGAGCGCACCCATGTCGAGCGGTGGATGGACTGGCAGCTTTCAGTGGTTGGCGCTCCGATGGGCGCGTTGCTCCAAGGGCTCATTCGCTCGGCCCCGGAAACGCGTGACGCGGCCGCGATCGAGGCGGCGCGTCGGCGGGCGATCACCGCCTGGGAAATCGTCGACGATGCGGTCGCGACCCAGCCCTATCTCGGCGGGAGCACGTTGTCGCTCGCCGAGATTGTGCTGGGTACGCATATTTACCGCTGGTTCAACTACCCGATCGAGCGGCCGAACCTGGCGCATCTGCGCGCGTGGTACGAGCGGTTCTGCGATCGCCCGGGTTTCAAGAGTCACATTGTTATGCCGATCACGTGATAGTGAGCGGAATTAACATAGATTGCTTTTGAGCGCAGCACCTTTAGTCTCGATTAACCTAAAGAGGGGAGAACAGGGGCAATGCAGGTCTCGCTCAAGTTGCTGTCGCTCGGTGCGGCGTTGGCGATCGTCGCGGTCGGCTCGACCGGCGCGCTGGCGGTGGATAAGGATCAGGTCATTAAAGACCGCCAGGCACTGATGAAACAGCAGGGCGGCGACATGGGCGCCGTAAAGGGCTTCCTTGACGACAAGAACGATCTGGCGACGGCGACGGCCAAGGCCAGCGATCTCGTCGATGCCATTAAGAAGATTCCGAGCGTCTTCCCCCCGGACACCGGCGGCGCGAACCCTGACGGCAAGTACACGACGAAGCCGGAAGTCTGGAGCGACGCGAAGGGCTTTAGCGCTGCCGTCGACTCTGCGACCGATAAGGCGACGGCGCTGCTTGCTGCGGTCAAGGGCGGCGACAAGGCGGCGATCCAAACTGCCTTTAGCGACATGGGCAAGAACGGTTGCGGCGGCTGCCACGAGAAGTTCCGCGAGGAGATCAAGAAATAAAGGCGGCTGCCGCCAGTCTTTTCCTGCTGTTCGTCTTCTGCTCGGCTGCGGCGGGTGCCGACCCGGCCGCGATTGCTCACGGCGCTTATCTTTCCGGCGCCGCGGGCTGCGACCAGTGTCACACCGACGCGAAGAATGACGGCGCGCCTTACGCCGGTGGACGCGCGCTGCAGACGCCCTGTGGCGTGATTTCGACTCCCAACATCACCCCGGACCTCGCTACCGGGATCGGCGGGTGGAGCAGCGCTGATTTCATCCGCGCGATGCGCTGGGGGATCGCGCCCGACGGCACGCATTATGTGCCGGCCTTTCCCTTTCCATATTACGCCCGGCTGACCGATGGTGACTTGGCGGATCTAAAGTTGTTTCTCGACAGCCTGCCGCCCGTTTCGCGGCCTGTATCCGCGCCCGGCTCTCTCGCGCTCTGGGCGCGAGCGAAAGGCGCGATCGGCACGGCGGTCGCCGACATTTCGGCATCGCCCATAGCGCTTTCGTCGCAAGCCGGTCCGGTCGCGCGGGGCGCCTATCTGGTCGCCACCGTTGGACGCTGCGGTGATTGTCACACGCCGCTGACCTGGCTCGGTGCGCCCGACGCCGATCGCTTCCTTGCCGGAAGGCCGGGCGGGTTCGAAGGCGCGAAGGTTCCCAACATCACTCCGGACCCAGAATCGGGGATCGGCAAGTGGAACGCGGACGATATTCTCTTTCTCCTCAAGGACGGCGGTAAGCCGGATGGCGATTATGTCGGCGACGGAATGGTCGAGATCGTGCGCAATACCGCTCGTCTCAGCGACGACGATCGGCAGGCGATCGCCGCCTATCTCAAAACCGTGCCGGCTAAGTCACTAGAAAACGGCAGATAATTGCGTCACTGTTTCGCCACTGGACGCTCGGTTTGCGGTTCAGCATGATGCGGATCGCAGGCATGAGGGAGCCACGAGTGGCGCGCGCTCGATCCGAGAAGAGCTTGGCCCGGTTTGACCGGATCGCGCTGGTTCTGTCGGGCGGCGGCGCGCTCGGCGCGTATCAGGCGGGCGCCTATGCGGCGTTGGAGAATGCCGGGGTCAGGCCGAATTGGATCGCCGGCAGCGCGATCGGTGCGGTCAACGCGGCGATCATCGCCGGCAATCTGCCGCACGAGCGATCGGTCCGTCTGCGACAGTTCTGGCGCGAGCTGGGCCGCCGCGCGGCGATCCGCGCCGATGCGGGGTTTCATCAAAGCCTGCGCGCCGCAGTCGAGGCTGTCGTCGCGCGATGGCGCGGTGGCGGTGCCCGGCCGCCGCGCGAGAGTTCGGTCATCCCGTCGAGCGAACTCAAGGAACTGATCGAAGAGGCTGTCGACTTTGGCCGGGTCAATTCGGGCTCGGTGCGGGTGGTGCTCGGCGCGACCAACTTGGACACCGGCGCCGAGACCTTTTTCGACAACGATCGCCACGTGCTGACCATCGAGCACGTGCTCGCCAGCACACCGCTGCTGGGCCTGGCGCCGGTGACGATCGACGGTCAGCGCTATCGCGGCGCGGCGGTGTCGGTGGTGCCGCTCGAAGACGCGCGGCCGGCGGACACGTTGTGCTTCGTGATCGATGGATACGACCCGGTGCCGGGCGCGAGCGGCGGCACGAGCCGCTCCGCGCGCGAGATCGCGGCGCTCCGCCGCAACCACGATCTGCGCCGGATGATTGCGCTGTTGGGCGAGCGGCTCCCTGCCGGGCTGCGGCGCGACCCGGACCTCCGCAAGTGCCTTTCCGAAGGCAGCGAGGCGACGATGACAATACTGCGCCTTGTGCATGAAGGGGCGGATGCCGAGCTTCCCGGGAAGATGGTCGATTTCTCTTCCGCCGCGCTGATGCGCCGCTGGCAGGCGGGCGAAAGCGATGTCGGCACCAGCCTGACGCATCCTTTATGGCTCGCGCCGCCGCCGCGCCGACTCGGCGTCGTCGTGCACGAATTGCGTGGAGGCGTCGCCGCGCGGCCGCGCTAGCGCCGGCCAACGAAATCAGGGAGGGCGCGCATGCCTTTGAAAAGCAAGGTCATCATCACCTGTGCGGTGACCGGCTCGATCCACACGCCGACGATGAGCCCGTATCTGCCGCTGACCCCGGACGAGGTCGCGCGCGATGCGATCGCCGCCGCCGAGGCGGGCGCGGCGATCCTTCATCTCCACGCCCGCGATCCGAAAGACGGACGGCCGACGCCCGACCCGGATGTGTTCATGCAGTTCCTGCCGCGGATCAAGCAGGCGACCAATGCCGTCGTCAACATCACCACCGGCGGTGGGCACGGCATGACCTTGGAAGAGCGGCTCGCCGCGCCGCTGCGCGCCAAGCCCGAGATGTGCTCGATGAACATGGGATCGATGAATTTCGGGCTTTATCCGATGCTCGACCGCTACAAGGAATGGAAATACGAGTGGGAGCCGAAGGCGCTGGAGATGACCCGCGATTTCATCTTCCGCAACACTTTCGCCGATATCGAAAAGGTGCTGAAGCGTTTGGGCGAGGAGTGTGGCACGCGCTTCGAGCACGAATGCTACGATGTCGGGCACCTCTATAACCTCGCGCATTTTGTCGATCGCGGCCTCTTAAAACCCCCGCTTTTTATCCAGACGATCTTCGGGATTCTCGGCGGCATCGGCGCCGACCCCGAGAATCTCATGCACATGAAGCGGATCGCCGACAAGTTGTTCGGCGATGATTACGCCTGGTCGATTTTGGCGGCCGGCCGGCACCAGCTCCCGCTGGTCACGATGGGCGCGATCATGGGCGGCAACGTCCGCGTCGGTCTCGAGGATTCACTGTGGATCGGGCGCGGCCAGCTCGCCCAGGGCAATGCTGACCAGGTGAGCCGTATCCGCGCGATCCTGGAAAACCTGTCGCTCGAGATCGCCAGCCCTGACGAGGCACGCGCCTTGCTGCATCTCAAGGGTGGCGACGACGTGGCCTTTTAGCGGCGCAAAACTAATGAAGCAGGGAGTACGTTATGAAACCGTCGAACATTTTGGCTGTAGCCGGAGCCGTCTTGGCGGCGCTTCTGCTCAATCCCGTCCCCACTTCGGCTCAGAGTGATGACACGGCGCAGATTAAGGCCCTCGAAGACCAGTTTACCGCCGCGTTCAGGGCGAAGGACCTCGACGCGATCATGAAGGTTTATGTGCCGGACGATACGCTGTTTGTCTTTGACGTCGTCCCGCCACGCCAGTACGTAGGAGCTGCGGCCTATCGGAAGGACTGGCAGGATTTTCTCGCGGGGTTTGACGGACCGATCGATTTTACCATCAGCGATCTTGCCATCGTCGCGGAAGGCAACCTCGCCTACAGCCACAGCATCCAGCACGTGAAGGGCAAGGACAAAAAAAGTCAGCCAGTCGATTTTACTGTGCGGGTCACGGACGCCTACCGCAAGATAGGTGGCCATTGGCTGGTGACGATGGAGCATGTCTCGGTTCCGGTCGACATCGACACCGGCAAGCCCGACATGCAGTCAAAGCCGTAATCACACGATCGGGTGTTGGATGATCGATAAGCGTGTCCGGAGCTTGGCGGAGGCGGTCGACGGCATCAAGGACGGGTCGCTGGTGCTGACCGGGGGCTTTGGCGGCGCCGGTTCGCCGGAGGCGCTCTATGGCGCGCTGTTGGAGCAGGGCGCCAAGGACCTCGTCATCGTCAACAACAACGCGGGCACGGGTCGCACCGGGCTTGCTGGGCTGATGGATGCCGGGCGGGTCAGGAAGATCATCTGCTCCTACCCGCGCAGCTCGGGCTCGGTCGTGTTCGAGGAGCTGTATCGCGCCAACAAGATCGAGTTGGAGCTGGTGCCCCAGGGCATTCTCTCCGAGCGCATGCGCTGCGCGGCGGCGGGGCTTGGCGGCTTCTGGTCGCCGACCGGCGTGGGCACTCGGCTTGCCGACGGCAAGGAGGAGCGCGAGATCGACGGCCGCCGTTATGTGCTCGAAATGCCGTTGAAAGGCGATGTCGCTCTGCTCAAAGCGGATCGCGGCGACCGCTGGGGCAACCTCACCTACAACAAATCGGCGCGCAACTTTAACCCGACCATGGCGCAGGCCGCCGCCCTGTCGATCGTCCAGGTGCGGCAGTTTGTCGAGCTAGGCGATATCGACCCCGAGCACATCATCACCCCGGGCATCTTTATCGACCGCATGGTAGAAGTGCCGACGTGAATCGTTGTCATATTGACAATTGCGATAATGCGCCCATATGATTTTCGCGCTCACTCGCAGCCAATACAATCATAACGTGTCTCTCGCTGTGGATTCCCTGTTATAACAGCCACGCCTCAAACGATAGACTCAACCCAGGAGAGTGATACGATGCCGCTCACCCGCAAGCAGATCGCCTGGCGTGCGGCGCAGGACCTCGGCGACGGCGTCTACGTCAATCTCGGCATCGGCTTGCCGACCCTTGTCGCCGACGTGCTGCCCGACGACCGCGAGATCGTGTTGCAGAGCGAGAACGGTGTGCTCGGCGTCGGCCCGGCGCCGAGCGACAACGAGATCGACCTCGATCTCGTCAATGCCGGCAAGCAGCCGGTGACGCTCTTGAAGGGCGGGAGCTATGTCCACCACACCGACTCGTTTCTGATGATCCGCGGCCATCATCTCGATCTGGCGCTGTTGGGCGCGTTCGAGGTAGCGGAAAACGGCGACCTCGCTAACTGGACGACCGACGACCCGAAATTCCCGCCCGGTGTCGGCGGCGCGATGGACCTCGCGGCCGGCGCCAAGGAAGTGCGCGTCCTGGTCGAGCATACGACGCGCGACGGCACGCCGCGCCTGCGCAAAAAATGCGGCTATCCGCTGACCGCGATGCAGGTGGTGAAGCGCATCTACACCGATCTCGCGGTGATCGATGTGACCGACGAGGGCTTTGTCGTGCGCGAGATGGTCGAGGACATCGATTTCGACGGGCTGCAGGCCAAGACCGAAGCCAGGCTGCACAAGGCCGCCGATCTGAAGACGCTCAAGGCGCCTCCGGTCTAGGGCGATAAGCCGCGAGCTGGCATGGGTTCTATCGCAGCGAATTCCGACGCGCTCACGGCGATCGTTCACATCATCCAGGTTTCGCTGGCGCCGGTGTTTCTGCTGTCGGGCGTTGCGACGCTGCTGAATGTGTTCTCGACCCGTTACGCGCGCGTTGCCGACCAGGTCGACGCCGCCGCGAAGGAAGTCGAGAGCGCCGACGCGGATGCGGCGGCGGCGCTGTCACGACGTCTGATCCATCTTCGCAAGCGGTCGCTCGCGCTCGATGTGGCGGTCGCGTTGGCGGCCATCGCCGGCGCGCTGACCTGCGCGACGGTGCTGGCGCTGTTTGTCGGCGAAGCCGGCGGCCCCGCTGTCGCGACGATGCTTTATGTCACCTTCGGGCTGGCGATCGCTTGCACCCTGACGGCGGTCATGGCGTTCGCGATGGAGATGCTGATGGCGAGCCGACACATTCGTGCGCAGGTGACCGCCGGCCAGCAGGCGGCGCAGCCCGAATGACCGCCGAACTTTATTCGGCCGCCTTCATCTTCTCGTAGCGACCCATCGGCACGACCTCGGCGATGACCCCGTCCGGCGAGCGGTACTTGATCGGCACCTCGCCTGGCTTCGACAGGATCTTGCCGCCGTTTGCCGCGACCTTGGCGGCAAACGCCTCATGGTCGTCGACCTCAATGCCAAAATGGTGGATCGCCGGGCCGGGGCCGACGAGCTTTGCCTCCTCGTCGTCCTCGCTATCGTAGATCATCAGCGCGAGATCGATGGTGCCGTCGGTCATGTGGCGGGAGATGTGACCGCGCGACCGCCCGGTGCGCACCTGCTTGAAGCCGTAGACATTCTCATAGAATTTCGTCGCCGCTTCGAGGTCCGTGACCTTCAACGCGATGTGGTTGATGCGAGCCATCCTCTGCCTCCGACGCTACGCTGCCTGAAACCGGTTGACCCCGTCGCCGCCGATCTGCCGGGTGAGGGCGCCGCGGCCTTCGAGATAATGTAGATGCGCGATCGCCTCGCCGAGCGCAAACCCCAGCTGGTGGCGATCGAGCTGGCGGCGGAACAGTACCGGCAATAGCTCGGCGGCGCTGGTCGGTTGGGCGCAGTTGGCGACCACCTCGTCGCAGCGCGCGGCGTGGTGCGCGCCGAGTTCGTCGATCCGCTCGTGGGCGCCGTAGAACGGCAGATTGTGAGACGGCAGCACCAGAATGTGCGGCGGCAGCGCCGCGCGCAGCATCTGCAGCGAGGCAAGGTAGCGGGAGAGCGGGTCGCCGTCAGGTTCCTGGGTCTGCACGCTGATATTGGGCGAAATTCGCGGGAGGATCTGGTCGCCCGCGATTAGCACGCCGGTTTCCGCGCAATAGAGGCAGGCGTGTTCCGGCGCGTGCCCTTCGCCGATGATAACCCGCCACTCGCGCCCGCCGATCTCGATGATCGAGCCTTCGCCGATGCGGTGATAGGCGGGTGGCACCGCCGGCACGCCGCGGCGATAGCCGCCCTGACGCTCCGCGAAGATCGTGCTGGTTTCCTCGTCGAGCCCGGCGCGTCGCGCAAAATCGCGGCGAAAGGCTTCTGTCGAGGGATCCGGCTGCTGCGCGTGGGTGCGCGCGCTCAGCCATTCCTTCTCGGTCGTCCACAGCTTCGCGTCCCAGCGTTCGCACAGCCACGTCGCGAGACCGATATGATCCGGGTGGTAATGGGTGACGATGATCCGCCGCACCGGACGGCCGCCGAGCCGCTCAGAAAAAATCCGCAGCCAAGCGTCGCGCGTCTCGTCGAGCGCGTAGCCGCAATCGACGATCGTCCAGCCCGGTCCGTCCTCGAGCAGCCATAAATTGATGTGATTGAGCGCGAACGGCAGCCGCATCCGCAACCAGTGGACGCCGGGTGCGATCGCTATCGTTTCGCCCGGCGCCGGCGGCGTCGCGACCGGGAATTCCAGGCTGCCATCCATTTTTGTTCCCCGGTCGTCGATTGACCGGCACCCTAAGACCGTGCATGACAAGAGAACAAGCGATAAGCCCGCCGACCAGGATTGCGCGGGCGAATGTTAGCGGGGATGAGAAGAGCGGATGCGTGATTTCAATGTACCGAGCCGCTCCGCGGCTTACGGGGTGAACGGCATGGTCGCTACTTCGGCGCCGCGAGCGACCGTTGCCGGGCTCGACGTGCTGCGCGGCGGCGGGAATGCGCTCGACGCGGCCATCGCTGCCGTCGCGGTGCAATGCGTCGTCGAGCCGCAAAGCACCGGCATCGGCGGCGACTGCTTTGCGTTGTATTCGCAGAAAGGGGCGTCGCCGGTGGCGCTCAACGGCTCCGGCCGGGCGCCCGGCAAGGCGACCGCCGAGTGGTTCGCCGAACGGCAAATCCACGACATCGATACGCAAAGCCCGCACGCGGTGACCGTGCCCGGGGCGGTCGATGCGTGGTGCGAGCTCAACGAGAAATACGGCTCGAAGCCGCTCGCCGAATTGCTGGAGCCGGCGGCTCAGGCTGCCGAGGAGGGTTACGTCGTGACGCCGCGGGTCGGCTGGGACTGGTTTCGCAACCAGTGGAAGCTGCAAGACCCGGCTACCGCGAAGCTCTTGCTGCCAGGCGGCCAGCCGCCGGTCGCCGGCGACAGAATGCGGAATCCGGCGCTCGCCGCCACGCTGCGCAAGATCGGCCGCGAAGGGCGCAGCGCCTTTTATGAAGGTGCAGTGATGCGCGACATCGTCGGCCGGCTCCAGGAGCTAGGCGGCCTGCACGAGCCGGAGGACTTTGACGCGCAGCGCGCCGAATGGGTCGAGCCGATCCGTGCCGGCTATCGCGGCTACGATGTCTACGAAATCCCGCCAAACGGGCAGGGGTTGGCGGCGTTGATGATCTTGCGTCAGCTCGAGGGTTTCGCGATGAGCGACGAGTCGTTGAGCGAAGCCGACCGGCTGCATCTGCTCGCCGAGGCGACCAAAGGGGCGTATCGCGCGCGCGACGATTTCTTCGCCGACCCGCGGCGGGCCGATGTCGATGTCGAGGGTTTCCTCTCCGACGAGTGGGCCGCCCACGCCCGCAAGCAAATCAAGCTCGATGCCGTGCTGCCCGGCAACGAATGGCATGGCGGCACCCTGCACCAAGACACGGTCTACCTCTGCACGGTCGATCGCGACGGCAACGCGTGCTCGTTCATCAATTCGCTGTTCTCGTCGTTCGGTACCGGCATCGTCGCGCCCGAGAGCGGGGTCATCCTGCAGAACCGCGGCAGCGGGTTCCGCACCACACCCGGCCACCCGAACGCCATCGCGCCGGGAAAGCGGCCGTTCCACACGATCATCCCAGCGATGCTGGTCAAGGGCGGGCGCGCGGTGATGCCGTTTGGCGTGATGGGCGGGCAATACCAGGCGGTCGGCCACGCCCATGTCGTGCACCGGATGATCGATCGCGGTTTTGATCCGCAGCAGGCGGCCGAAGCGCCGCGCAGCTTTGCGTTCCGCGGCAAGCTGCAGGTCGAAAAGGCGAACCCGCAACCGATCGTCGACGACCTCGCGCGGCGCGGCCATCAGATCGATGTGCGCAACGTGCCGATCGGCGGTTGCCAGGCGATCTGGATGGATCACGAGCGCGGCTGTTTGATTGGCGGATCCGACCCGCGCAAGGACGGGTTGGCGCTCGGATATTGATAGAGCGAGCCGCCGTCGAAGGCATCGCCGAGATCGGCTTTGCGATTCGCGACGGCGCGACGCGGCTGTCACATCTTTACGAGCGCAACCCTCTCCGAGTGTTGTTTCCGGTCACCGATGATCTAAAGACTGCCGTGCTGGTGACGACGTCGGGTGGCCTTGTCGCTGGCGACAGACTCGATGTCTCGATCCAAGTCGGCACGGGTGCGGCGGCACATGTCACCGGGTCGGCGGCCGAGAAGATTTATCGCTCGACCGGCGCGACCACGGTTGTCGAGCAGCGTCTCGCTGCCGAGCGCGGCGGATGGCTCGAATACCTCCCGCCTGAAACTATCCTGTTCGATTGCGCGCGGCTGCGCCGTAAGACACGGGTCGTGTTGGATGATGACGCCGGGTTTCTCGGCGGCGGGATTCTCGTCTTCGGCCGCATTGCGATGGGCGAGCGGTTCACCGGCGGGCTTCTTCATGACGGCTGGGAGCTGTATCGTGGCGACCGCCTCATCTGGGGCGACGCGCTTCACATTGATGGCGATGCCGCAGAGATCATGAGTGATCCGGCATGTTTTGCCGGCGCCGAGGCCTGCGCGACATTGATCTTTGCGCCGCGCGACGGTGAGCCGCGCCGGTTTCTCGAAGCGGCACGGACGGCGCAGGCCACGGCCGATGGCCTGCGTGCCGGCGTCACTGCTGTCAACGGGCTGCTGGTCGCGCGCTGGTTCGGCGAGGCGATGCCGTTGCGCCGCGCCTATGCCGAACTTGCTTGCCATTTGCGAGCGGCGGCGATGGGATTGCCACCGGGCTTGCCACGACTTTGGCACGTTTGATGCCTAAGATTTGAGCGCACCATGAGGGCCCGACGGGAAGGCCGATGAACCTGACACCGCGTGAAAAAGACAAGCTGATCGTCGCTGTCGCCGCGATGGTCGCTGAGCGCCGCCTGAAGCGCGGCGTCAGGCTCAACTACCCCGAGGCGGTCGCGCTCATCACCGATTACGTGCTCGAGGGCGCGCGTGACGGCAAGACCGTGGCCGAGCTGATGCGCGATGGCGCCACAGTGCTGTCCCGCGCCCAGGTGATGGACGGCGTCCCTGAGATGGTCCATGAGATCCAGGTCGAGGCGACGTTCCCCGACGGCACGAAGCTTGTCACCGTCCACGAGCCGATACGATGAGGAGGGACGGATGATTCCCGGTGAAATCCTCGTCGCGGATGGCGATATCGAGCTGAATGCCGGACGGCCGACCGTGAACTTGACCGTCGCCAACACCGGCGACCGGCCGATCCAGGTCGGTTCGCACTATCATTTTTACGAGACCAACGCGGCGCTGTCGTTCGACCGGGAGAAAGCGCGCGGCTTTCGGCTCGACATCCCGGCCGGCACCGCGACCCGGTTCGAGCCGGGTCAGAGCCGCGAGGTGCGGCTTGTCGCCTATGCCGGCGGACGGGTCGTCATTGGTTTCAACGGCAAGGTCAACGGGGGCCTGTAGATGGCCAACACGATCGGCCGCGGCGCCTATGCCGCGATGTTCGGGCCGACGACCGGCGACCGAATCCGCCTTGCCGATACCGAGCTTGTCATCGAGGTCGAGAGCGACCGCACGATCTATGGCGAAGAGGTCAAGTTCGGCGGCGGCAAGGTGATCCGCGACGGCATGGGGCAGAGCCAGGTTGCGCGCGCCAGGGGCGCGGTCGACACCGTCATCACCAACGCCGTGATCCTCGATCATTGGGGCATCGTCAAAGCCGATATCGCCATCCGTGACGGCCGCATCGCCGGGATCGGCAAGGCCGGCAACCCCGATGTCCAGCCCGGCATCGACATCATCATCGGCCCCGGCACCGAGATCGTCGCGGGCGAGGGCAAGATCGTGACCGCCGGCGGTATCGATTCGCATATCCACATGATCTGCCCGCAACAGGCCGAGGACGCGCTCTACAGCGGCGTGACGACGATGCTCGGTGGCGGCACCGGCCCTGCGGCGGGTACCGCGGCGACAACCTGCACACCAGGGCCATGGCATCTCGCGCGGGCGATCCAAGCGGCCGAGGCGATCCCGGTCAATCTCGGCTTTTTCGGCAAGGGCAATGCCTCCGACCCCGCTGCGCTCATAGAGATGGTCGAGGCCGGCGCCTGCGGTCTCAAGCTACACGAGGATTGGGGGACGACCCCGGCGGCGATCGATTGCTGCCTCGGCGTCGCCGAGCAACTCGACATCGCGGTAGCGATCCACACCGACACGCTCAATGAAAGCGGGTTTGTCGAGGACACGATCGCCGCGTTCAAGGGC
>Ga0187784_10003466_pt1 | contig 12744 bp, 9 predicted proteins | sample 1015_SJ02_MP15_2_FD_132964 | JGI IMG/M metagenome (GOLD analysis project Ga0187784, IMG submission 132964) | Tropical peat soil microbial communities from peatlands in Department of Meta, Colombia - 1015_SJ02_MP15_20_MG | ecosystem: Environmental > Terrestrial > Soil > Wetlands > Peat | place... | reverse complement strand
TAAATGCGGCTGTCGATGCCGTGAACCAATGTGCGGATCGGCGAATCGGGCGCGCGCAGATCCTTAACATAGATGTCAACACGCGTCGCCGGAACGCCATGCCCGACATCGATGAGAAGATACCGGCCATTCTCCGTTACTTCGGCGCTGATCAGTTGCATGGGGCCGAATGTCTCGTCGTTAAATTTCTTCCCGAAAATCAGCTGATCGTCTGAAGCTGACGTTTTGAAACGATGATAGAAAACCTGCGAACCAGCCGAATCGACTCTGGAATAGTAAAGACCAAAATTGTCAGGGCTCAGGCTGATGCCGAAATATCGAGCCTTGGGCAGCGACTCCGATAGGTCCTGTCGGGCGTTTACGTCAAAAACATGCACAGTTTGCTCATCGGCGCCGCCTTCCCGCACGCCGTAAACCATCAGGCCACCATCTTCGGAGAGATCCCAGATGGCAACCGACGTGTTCTGGTCGGCGCTCAACTTGGTGGCGTCGATCAGCCGTTCATCGTCGCCGCGCAAGCCTTTCCGCTTGTAAATCGAAGCCTGATTTTCCTCGGGCAGGCGCTTGGTAAAGAAATAAATGCCGTTTCTCTCATGCGGAAAGCCGAAACTCTCCACCCGCTCCAGTTCGGTGAGCCGCTTGACGATCTGCGGACGGATCTTGATCTGCGACAGATAGCTCTCGGTGTAGCTCATCTGCGCGGCGATCCAGGCACGAGTCTCAGGACTCTTGCTGTCCTCTAGCCAGCGGTAGGGATCGGTCAGAGATTGCCCCGCGACGCTGTCGGTAACCGGCTTCATCTCGGTGGAAGGCGGTGGCGGCAGAATGATGCCATTGCCGCCTTTGACCTCGCGAGTTTCCCCGGCAAGCGCGAACAAGCTGAAAATCAGGACACTAACAAGAGGGGTTGAGGTGGTTCGGGCACGAAGTTCGTTAGCCATAGTTCGAAGATTCTACCGCCTCCCGCCCCTGCACGGCAGGATGCCGATGCTGCCCGCTCGCGATTGCTTGCCGGCTTACAAAGATTCCCTCACCCTTTGGAAAGACGCTGACCCCGACATCCCCATCCTGAAGCAAGCCAAACCCGAGTACGCGAACCTGGAATAGTCAACTGAAGCAATCAGATGTTACGCCAAGTGACGAGGCGGGAGGCCTTAACCCGGAACACTAATTTCACTCGTAGCGAAGCGCCCTCATAGGTTCGACACGGGCGGCGCCTTTTTCGTATCAAAGAGAGCGCCCTTGCGCCTCACGATGACGTCCAGCCACAGGTCTGACCAATCGCCTTTACGGGGTCGAAATGCCCCAAACCAACATGCAGCCTGTGACCTGTCTACTCCGGAAGTTCCGTCCCGGAGCCTACCGCGCAGCGGAGATAGAGACATTCATCTCATCTCCTTATCGATTCGTGCGACTGACGAGGGGCAATGGGTTCGAAGTAGTGGTGGACAGCACAGTGGTCGAGCTTGCCCTCGTCAGGTCCATCGTCAGGAAACTGTCACTTGGCTGCTGCCACGGTTGCGGAAACGGAAGCGGCCCCCGCGCCCGCGGCCTGGCGGTGCTGCAGCTGCGCCTGACGCGCTTGCTCCATCTTCTTCATCATTTGCGGGTGTCGCGCCCACTCGATCTGCTTCTCCGGCGGTACACCGTACAGCTCGGGATGGATGTAGAAACCACGCAGCCGCGGCTCTTTCTCCTCTTCCGTCGGAATGCGATGAGCGTTGGCCCAGGGGTCCTGGCGGATGCCGGTAACTTGCCAGGAGACCTTAAGCCCCGGTCGCCCACCGGCGATTTTGAAACGGTTGCTGCTGACTTCCTCGGCAACGTAGACCGGCGCGAATCCTCCGATGCAAGTAAGCTGGTAGCGGAAATCGCGGTTGAGCACACCGAACCATTCAGGAAAGTCCACGACTGCCTCCCCGTTGGCGTCGAGCACAACATTGCCGTTGTAGACATTCATCATGTCGGACGACTCGACAAACGAGTGATAAAGATACTTGTTGGCCGGGTCGAGCGGGTGGTCGATCTTGAAGGAGCCACCACTCTTCGAGAGGTTGCCACTGATATTGACATCGCCCGCGAAGTCGGCGGCGAAGCCGCTGCCAGCCTCGCCGAACACCCCATCGCCGCTGGAGCTTGTGTCTCCGCCGAAGAACTGGCCGCCGTCGCCGTCGTCATCGAGCCCGTTTCCACCGTAGCCGATTACTCCCGCGCCAGCAACACTAACCTCGCCACTGGCTCCGTAAGCATCCACCCCGTCTGCCCCAATCGGACCCTCGAGAAGGGGGTCAGGTGTACCCCCCGTCGCATGAACTCCCGCTGTGCCCAGCTGGCCCGACCCAGACGGGGCTGAAAACCCGGTAAACACGCCGCCGGCCACGCCGGAGCCGGCAGTAGAGACTCCCTGGACGCCGTTGGCCCCCTGCGCCACTACGCCGTAGCCCGATCCAGCGTTCGCGGCAAAGACCGTTGCCGAGGCTCCGTTGTTAAGAAACCAACCGGCCGAGTTTCCGTCGGCGGTCCCAAGTACACCGGCGTACCCAGTACCCGCAGCACCCCCAGTATCGCCCCATACGCCTGCATTACTGCGGCCTAGACCCGTTGCGCTGGCGCCTGCCGAGGTGCCGTGAACCGCGAGACTACTGTTGGCGACGGTGAGGATTGCATCGACCGTCTGGTTCGCGGTGAACCTGTTGGCCGCCGCCAGCTGCGGGACCACCTTGGTGTCGATGGTGAGCGTACCGGACTTGGTGATCGTTCCCCCCTTCAGGCCCAGACCGGTGGCAACGCTCGTGACCGAGCCGTCGCCGGTGCCAGGGAAGGTCTGGCCGCTGGCGAAGGTGATCAGTCCGTTGCTGGCGACGTGCAATCCGGTCTGGGCGGGAGTGCTCGTCCCCGAACCGAACAGCAGATTCAACGTCGCACTCGGACTCGCTGTGTCGTTATCCGCCGGCTGCGCCTGCCACTGGAACGTCTGGTTCATCGCCGTACTAGTTGTGCTGCTGAAAGAAGAAGCCACGAAGTCCAACGGCTGCGAATCCGCGCCCGCCGTCTTGGTGGCCGTCGCCGTCGATGGCAGATTCAGTTTGCCGCCCACATTCACCGCCGTGGTTCCGGTCTGCGTGAGCAGCGAGTTCTGAATGTTGGTGGCGGTGGAGAATAACGGTATGGTATCGACCGTGCCGCCAGAGGTGGTAACGTCTGAGGTGGTGGCAGGCGTCACGGAGGGATTTGCTGTAGCTTCGGCCGCAACAGGCACCGCTGTCGTAGCGCCGCTATTGGGCGGAGCCGCCAGCACGAATGCCGATGGCGGCAGGCCGCCTACCGTCTGCGCGTCCGCCGCCTTCAAGGCATAGGGCACGCTCAGCAGCATCACCCGCGGCTGCTCGGCTTGACCAGATACCTGCACCCCCAGCCAGTGCGCCTGCCCGGCCACGAAAATATCAGCCGGCAAGCCTGTGCTCGTGGTCGAGCCCAGCATCACCGAGTAATGTCCAGTTTCGTCGACACTGACATTTTGGCTTTCGAGCCAGAGTGGAGCTCCGCCTTGTTGCTCTTGGTAAAGCGAGAAGGTGACGCCGACGACGCCGCTGAGCGGCTTGCCGTTGAGATCGCTCAGCACGCCGCTGAAATTCACTAGCGGCGGCACGATGACATTGCTCGCCGCGACCTGCTGGGCGAATGTGGGGAACGAAGCGGCGACAATCAGAAAGACAAAACCTGAGAACAGAAAAAGCTGAGAGAAACGGGAATGCGACATAAGAAGAGTTCCTCCAAGTGCGGGGCAAGACAGGGGGTGTCTTGCCGTCCTCCCAAATGGCGGAATTTTACACGGGTTCGGCAACCTAGGGAAAGGACTCTTCAGATCTTCCTGCCAGAACTGTGTGCAGGAATTTGCGGCTCGGAGACTGCGGTCAATCTACATAAGCAGACCAAAGCCGAGTTCCGGTGACTGCGTTAATCGCCTGGCCCACGTTTCACTCTTGGGTGAAACGACAGGTCGCCAATCAGATGGCGGCACCGGGAAACGAGAACGCCCAACGTGCACCGAGCAAAACAGATTCGCTCCTCGAGAGTGCGGATGGAAGCATGGCGACAGTGGCTACTCGGCGGGAGAAAAACCTTGTCGAACAAGAACACCAACGAATTCACTTGACTCCGACCGGCCTTCTCATGGAAGGCGTTAACACGTTTTGACCGGTGTCTCGCCAATTGACCAGCTGGGTCTAAGTCGGTATATCCGCAGTCCTCTGGATTCTCACGTACTCTGCCGGCCCGAAGTGCTCCTGAACAAAGTGAAGGACATCCGCTCCTAGAAAACGCCATGTGTGCGACGGATAACCTTCTGAACCGGGCACCGTAATCGTAGGCTGACCAAATGTCGCCTCAAGATGGCGTTGAAATCCTTCATACGATGCAGCCAAATCTGGGAAAGGGCCCTGAAAAAACTCGAACTCCAAAAGGCGGCCATCGCCGCGCGGCCAGAAATGAAAACCCAAAGAATGAGGCAACCCCCCCCAGAGATGTGCAACGGGTAGTAAAGTACCCGTGAGTGACACGCCGCAATCGAAGTCCTTGGAACCCAGTCAAGAATTGGCCCTCGGATGTATCCCACGGAACGAAAACGCACGGTTCTTCGATCTGGAAACCTTTAGAGAGATCCATTCCCATGCTCGACTGCGCCTGGCTCTTGCAATTTGCTTGAATCGGGTCGTGGGAGCCGCCAACTTCATTATGCTCCCAAGGCCAACTATCGAAAACGGATTTAACGTCAACTACGAACCGGGTCCTCAATTTCCGGTTGGGGCTAGGTTCCCCAAACATCATTGGTTGAACGACGTTTATACTGAAGACCTTCTGACCACCTGTTCCTGTTGTCCGACCACAGTCCGAGGTGCCTGTTGCCATTCCAGCCACAGAGAACGGTGCTACACTTGGCGGCACTTACTGCCGAACGGCAGGGAGGATTCGGTCATGAGGAAATCAGGGACAGTTCTAGCGACAGTACTTGTTACGCTGCTGGTTAGCGGACGATTCCCCGCTCGCGTGCATGGAGCTCCCGGCAAGCACATACTCGTTATCGAGGCTATCGATGACAGCCGGTTGGTGAGGCTGGCCGGCAATACTCGCCCGGAGGCCAACGCCAAGAACGATCGCGGCCGCGAGCCGGACGGATTTGCCGTGGATCACATGCTGCTGCAGTTGAAGCGCGATCCTCAGGTCGAAAAAGAGTTCGAAGCCTATATCGAATCGCTCACCGAGAAGGCTTCGCCGAACTTCCGCCATTGGATGACAGCTGGGGAGCAAGGTGAGATATATGGTTTGGCGCAGGAGGACATCAATGCCATCACGGGCTGGCTGCGAGAGCACGGTTTCAAAGTCGGCTACGTGTATCCCAACCGGATGGTGATCGACTTCTCGGGAACGGCAGGGCAGATTCGGGAAGCGTTTCATACCGAGATTCACGAACTGGCGGTGAACGGAGAAACGCATTTCGCCAACATGAGCGATCCGAAGATTCCCGCTGCCCTAGCCCCGGCGATCGCGGGCGTGGTTTCGATGCACAACTTCAAGCCGCGTGCGATGCACGAGCTGCGCACGAAGTATACCTTCGCTGGCTGCACGAATCCGGTTACGGGCGCGTCGATCAACTGCTATGCTCTGGTTCCGGCGGATTTGCAAACGATCTACAACGTCTCTCCGTTATATAGCGCGGGCCTCACCGGCGCAGGCGAAACGGTCGTGGTGGTAGAGGATACCGACACTTATAACAATGACTGGGCTACCTACCAGAGCACATTCGGGCTCAGTAGCTACGGGGGCACGTTGACTACGGCACATCCCAACGATGCAGGAAACTGCACCGATCCCGGAACCAACGCCGACGACATTGAAGCCGACCTTGACGTGGAAATGGTAACGGCGATCGCCCCCGGCGCGAATGTGGAAGTGGCCTCGTGTACGGATGGCAGTTCGCTTGCCACCTTCGGAACCCTGGTGGCGATCGAAAACCTGGTAAGCGCGGGCACTCCGCCGCCGATCATCAGCATGAGCTACGGGGTCTGTGAGGTGTTAAGCGGCGCTGCTGCGAATGCAGCCTTCAACTCTGCGTTTCAGTCAGCCGCAGCCGCTGGGGTGTCAGTTTTTGTGTCCGCCGGCGACAACGGTGCCTCAAGTTGCTCTCCTGACTTTAGTTTTGGGGAATACGTCGCCTTTCCGGGGATTGGGGTCACAGGATGGGGGGAGAGTGTGTACAACGTGTCGGTGGGAGGCACCGATTTCGAGGACCTCTACAATTCTCTCGAAGGCGGCGCGTCACAGAGCATCTATTGGAACTCCGCCAACTCGTCGACTTACGGTTCGGCGACGTCCTACATTCCCGAGATGCCCTGGAACGACTCCTGCGCCAGCTATCTTCTGTTCCACGCTTCAGGTTACTCGGCGGCCTTTGGCGAGAATGGCTTCTGCAACAGTCTCACAGGGATCAGTTTCCTCAGTACGGTCGCGGGCGGCGGAGGGCCGAGCAATTGCGCCAAGGGCACCGGAAACTCGACGTATGGTTACGTCGAGGACACGACGTGCACCGGCTATGCAAAGCCTGCCTGGCAGGCCGGCATTCTTGGCAACCCGGCGGATGGAGTGCGCGACGTTCCGGACATCTCGCTGTTTGCGGCGAACGGGGTCTGGGGGCATTACATCATCATTTGTTCTTCAGACACGGCGAGCGGCGGGACCGCTTGCACCGGTGCTCCCAGTGGGTGGACCGGAGTCGGAGGGACGTCAGCTTCTTCCCCAATGATGGCAGCGATTCAGGCGCTCGTCGACCAGAAGTGGGGCATACGCGCCGGCAATCCCAACCCGACTTACTATTCCATTGCCAAGAGTGAGTTCGGGACGAAGGGAAATACAGCCTGTTACTCCGTGAACCAGACAAGCGCGAGTTCGAGCTGCGTCTTTTACGACATCACGCAGGGAGATAATGACATCGTTTGTGCGGACAACAGTCCCGATTTCAGCGCCGACTGCTACGACGGATCCGTTTATTTCGGCACGCTGGGGACACAGGCGATCAAGAGCTTGAAGTTAACCGCCGGGGGATCGGGTTACACGACCACACTGACGTGTAAAATCGACGCGCCGGCGAATGCGGCGAAGTATCTCTCCCCTGCCGGCACAACTATCTATAGCGGCGGAACGCAGGCTACGTGCACCGCGACTATCAACACCACCACCCAGGCCGTAACGGCCTTGACGTTGAAGAGCGGAGGCGGAGGCTACACTGGAGTTCCCATTTGCACCATAACTGGTGGCGGTGGAACCGGTGCGACCTGCATGCCGGTGATCAGTCCCACCACCGGAGCAGCCAAGTATCAGCCGTCTTTCGGCGCCACCCCGGGATGGGATATGGCGACGGGCATCGGCAGCGTGAACGCTTACAACCTGGTGCAGAATACGGCCTGGTAGCTGAAGTCGGAGGAAGCAACGGCTGCGGGCGCCTTTTGCCCTCAACGAGTGAAATCAGGATGTTCCGCGGACCCCGCAGAAGCTTTCAAGCTGCCGCGACCGTGTTTTGCGGGGCCGGAAGCCGCAATGCGTCACAATTCGGGCAAGGTTCCGGCTTTGCGGTTGCTCGCGTTGTTTTCCTTTCTTCGCCGCGGCTTTGCACATAGATGGCCCCGATAAACCAGCCAATCGCGAACGCCTACGCCGCCAGCACGAAGCAATCAAAATACGTCATACAACACCCCCTCACTACTAAACGCAGAGCCGTAGGGCCTGAAGTCCCACCTTCGTAAACTCTGCTCAAGCCCCACAGACCCTCTTCTACTTCATAAGTCAAGAAAAAACGGACGGATCAGATGATCCGTACAGCAAAAGGAGCATGGTGCTAGCGCTGGGAGCAGGCGCCTAATTCGTTAGTGCGTTTCGTACGAGTGGCAGCCACTCCATGCCGAGTCAGTTTCATGGACCACCGTGTCCGCCTCAGGTAGTGGTACGAGGGCAACTCTGAGCGTGGAACTGATTACATCGAACATCTTGACGTAAGGTTGTCCCTCCAAAAGTTCCTCGAGAACTTGCAATACCTGAGGATAGGCGCTCGAGTTGTAAGCCTCGGCGTTCCCTTGGTGATCCCAAAAACTGATAGTGGCGACCTCCCTGCTATCGGTGGCCGCCAGGACAATCAAATCCAGGAAGCCCTCCTGCTTTCGCAGCCAGGGAAGGATTTCACGGGTCACCAGATCGGAAAATCTGGCCACTGAGTCCGATTTCAGAAGTACAGAAACCTTGCGGGCAAACATGGGCAACTGCTCCTGGATTGACGTTGAACACCTACCTCTCAACCCCACATCGGCGGCATTTCAACACACCCGCATGGCGAAGTCACCACATGTTCAGGTAGGAATGTTTGAAGACTTGTCATGAAGCGAGCGGAGATCCAGCGTCCGGTCAAGTCTATCGATACGTGAGAAGCTTGACGCGTTCTGAGCGAAGTGCGGTTGGCCCCACCCTTGCCGCGTTCTGTGCGGCCGGGTGGGGGATTCGACTTTCCTTGGCCCCTGGCGGAAGTCAGCCGGCGGAACGAAGGGCAAATTCCCCGCCCTTCGCGTCCCGCCCACCCTGTCGCAAAAGACGCGACAAGGGTGGGGCAACCTCGTTTGGGGAACCGCTGGAAGGTTGGGCCAGCCCCCACGATCGAGAGAGGGGTTGCGCTTGAGGAAGAAAGTCTGAGTTCTAATCCCAAACGAGCCGACCTCCTCCTATTTCTTGCTACGGGACAAGTTTTGCAGGGAGAAGCGTTGGAGGCAATGCGACGCGAACAAGATGCACTGCAAACTTATGAGAAGGGCTCAAAACTTCTCGAATCAGCAGCCTTGAGCGGACAAAACAACGTTGCTCTGGTCGCTTGCTTCGCGGCAGCGCGTGTCAAAGCCGCGGGCGTGCTGGTGAAGCTTGGCAGATTCGATGAAGCACGCGACACCTACGAAAAGATAGTCACCGTTGTGCAACCCCTTTCAGTGGAAAACGTTGGCAGCCTCGAAGCGCGCTACCTAATAACGGAAATCTATACCGGCCTTGGGGATCTCGCCAGCCATCGTGAGATTCGCGATGCGGGATCTTCTAAAGAAGCTTGCGAGTTCTACCAGAAAGCCGTTGCAGTGTGGCAGCAGCTCCCAAGCGATACTGTTCTGCCTCCCAGTCGGTTCGGTGTGGTTTCACGTGCCCGCGTGGTCGCACGACTCAATCGCTGCGGACGAGCGCTCGGCTCTCGTGGGGCGGCATTGCGACTCGTTCCGCAGCCGGAGCAGTCGCGTCTGCAATAGGACAATTACCAGATGCACCCCTACAAACCGACGTAATCCGACGATTCATTCTGGTTTTGACGACCGGCTGCATCGCAGCCCACCCTTCGAGAACCGCCCTTCGACTGCGCTCAGGGCAGGCTATGGGTGGGGCATCCTCGGTCACATAGCTCGGAACAAAGGTGGGCCAGCCCCCCAGCCCCCGACGCACCACCCGCCTACTGGTAGACAATCTTGGAAACCGTGTTGCTGCCGCTGTTTGCGACCCAGATATTGACGCCATCAAACGCGACGCCAAGAGGCGTCGAACCCACGGTGAATGTATTGAGCACGGTCCCAGTTGAATCTTGTATCTGGGTGACTGTACCGTCGACGCTGTTCGCAACCCAAATGTTCGAACCGTCGAATGCCACCCCGGCTGCGCCAAGTCCGACCGTCACGGTGTTCGTCAGGGTGGCATTGGCTACTACTACACCCGGACCGGGAACGAAGGTGAGTTGATAGACAGTGAAGCCGGGAGCATTTTGGCCGTCGGCCTGGGGAACGTAGTTATTCGTGACCCACAGACTTGCGCCATCAAACGCAATTCCGCCCCAAGCGTTGTTGCCGCCGCCACCAATGATGTTGGTATTCCATCGCCCCTTCCAGATCAAGTTGGTGTCGAACACCCGGACTTCGCCAGCGCCGCCCGGAAAATTTATGGCTACCCAAATATAGGTGCCGTCAAAAGCGATGCCGTCGCAAACGGTGCCTGGGTCAAAGCCATAGCCTGCCAAGTAGGTGCCATTGCTTGCAAGTCGTTTGATGAGAGAGCTTCCGCAAGAGTAAATGTTGCTGCCGTCAAAGGCCAAGTACTGGGCCCCAGTCTCGTAGGTTCCGATGGTCGTGTTGGTCCCTAGGTTGACGATGGTGTTGGCAGAAGGATTGGCGACCCATACGGCGGATCCGTCGAAAACCAGCCCGTATGGCGAGGGACACACACCAGTTGGGCATGATCCGTCGGTGACGGTGGTCACGGCGGCGCCATTGTTGACCTGTAGAGCGGAGACGGTGCCGTCACCCGAATTGGAGACCCACATATTGACACCATCAAAGACCAAAGCCACGGGTGTTTTTCCCACGTTGTATTGCGTGCTCGTGGGGGTAGTGTTCCATCGCAACAGCGCGATGTTTTGCGCGGTGACTGTAGATGGAGGCCCGGGCGGTCCCTGCGGTCCTTGTGGCCCTTGAGGCCCCTGTGGGCCCGTAGCTCCTGCCCCGCCTTGAGCCGCCAGCAGCTGCCAATTGGCGGAGCAGCCGGTAACCGAAGGTTCGCAACTGGTGCTCGGCGTCGCCGTGCTAGCGCTTGTCGGCTGCAGTGCCAGCCAGTAGGATCCCTGATCCGTGACGGCGTCGTTGATGTTGTAGCTGTTGGACGCGCTCCACACGCCGCGATTGTTGATGCCCGCTGTGAGCAGCTGCCAATTCGTATTGATCGGCGAAGGCGCGGAGTTCGTGTTTGTCGCCGTAGCCAACCAGTAAGAGCCGGCGTAGTACACCGCAGCTCCGGGACTGTAGGCAGTGCTGCTGTTCCAGGTGCCTTGATTGTTCAACCCGGCCGGTCCTTGCGGCCCCAGTGGTCCGATCAGCCCCATCGCGCCGGTGGCTCCCGTCTGTCCTTGTGGACCTTGCGGGCCGATGGGCCCGACCGGACCTTGCGCTCCCGCCGGTCCTGCGGGGCCAGTCGCGCCCGTTGCCCCTGTTGCCCCAGCGGCTCCGGCTGGACCAGTCGCGCCTGTTGGTCCTGGCGGGCCCTGCGGTCCTGCCGACACCAGCACGGCATTTAACTGTGCCGGATGGCTGGTCAGAATATTGGTGATGCTGTCGATCGACGCCAGAATCGAGCTGCCCGATGTGGGCACCAGAGCGATGCCGTAACTGGGCTGCGTCCCATTCAACCACTCCTGCACCGTCGCGGTGACGTTGAGCGAAATGTAGCCCGTTGCGCTCACGGGAACTGCGCTCAGAATCTTGCTGCCCAAAGCCGGAGCGTTGTTATAGGTAATCGTGCTGGCCGACCATGAACCGCTGACGGCGTATACATCCATTGTGCCCGCCGTAGCCACGGCGTCGACATAAACCACTACATTCGCGGCGGAGATATTGCTGCCGTTGAGACCGGCAGGCAGGCCAGCGAAGCTGAACTGAAGATAGGTGTTCTCCCCCGAACCGACCACCAGCGCGATGCTGGTGCTGTAGTTGGTTTTCGGTGAAGCGGAGCTGGTAAACGAATTTCCGGTGAGCACAACCTGAGCGAACGAGGCGGTGCTGAACAGCGCTAGCAATAACATCGATTTGCAGAATGCTTTTTTAGCTTCCATACCGCCCTCCCCAAAAGAGTGGTGATCTGACTGCGCAGGCGAGCGCAGATTGGCGGGCATTTCAACACATTCGCTCGGCGCTGTCGCCACATGTTTATGTAGGAATTTTGCAGACCTCTCGTGAAGAAAGCCGAGATTCAAGGCTTGGTCGTCTCCCGTCCAGAGTTCGGTTCTTTGTGATCCGGGGTGGCAAGTCGTAATAGAATATGGCGCTAGTTTTCACTTCGTACGCCTCCCGCAGCTTGTGGACTGGGGAATAAAGGCTCTATGACTCGAGGCGCAGCGAAATCCTATGTCAACCGTGACCGAGTTGAGGAGAGTACGCAGCCTCTGCTGGCTTCCAATGATCGCCGTGGCGATCTGCTTGAGCCAGCTTTTGCCCCTGGCGCTGGGCGAGCAGTTGGCGGTTCGGGTTTACAGCACCACCGATGGCCTGCCCAGCAACAATGTCAATTGCACCGTGCGTGACTCTCGGGGTTTCCTCTGGTTTTGCACCGCAGAAGGCCTGTCTCGTTTCGACGGCTACTCGTTTACGAACTATGGCGTTGCGCAGGGACTCCCTGAGCGTGTCGTCACTGACTTTCTGGAAACAAAGCACGGCGAGTACTGGGTCGGAACGCCTGGCGGTGTGGCACTGTTCAATCCCAAGCCGGAGCCGAAGAACGCCATGTTTACGACCTACGGCGCAGGCGAGATCGTTAGGCTTCACGCCCTGGAACAGGATGTAAACGGGCACGTCTGGATTGGGGCCGATAGTGGCCTGTTCGAATTAGTGCCATCCGACGGAGCCTGGTCCCTGAAACACTTCGACCAGCAGCCAGGCCCGAGAAATGGGGTGGAGGTCCTTCTTGAGGATCACCAGGGAAATCTCTGGATCGCTGTGAATGCAGCTCCGGCCAGCGAGTTGTGGCGGCGGAAGGCGGACGGAAAGCTCGAAAAATTTGATGCCCCTTTTTTTCGGGGCAACCGGATCACGTCGCTAACGCAAGATCGTCAGGAACGGATCTGGCTTAGCAGTTATCACGGATTGGGTTTGTTGGCTTCTCATCCTCAACTGGGACGGCGCCTGGTGCGGCATGTTT
>Ga0187784_10003465_pt1 | contig 12745 bp, 10 predicted proteins | sample 1015_SJ02_MP15_2_FD_132964 | JGI IMG/M metagenome (GOLD analysis project Ga0187784, IMG submission 132964) | Tropical peat soil microbial communities from peatlands in Department of Meta, Colombia - 1015_SJ02_MP15_20_MG | ecosystem: Environmental > Terrestrial > Soil > Wetlands > Peat | place... | reverse complement strand
TTCAGCGGTACGAACAGCTCGACGTTGGAGAACGGCGAAGCATCACTGCCGTTGTCGGGGCGGCCGTGCTGGGAAACGACATGGAGGACTTCCGGGTGACGAAGCAGGACTTCGCGCAATTTTGCCGTTGCCGGCTCGCTCGCCTCCAGTCCCATGGTCGGCGGCATCTGCACGCGAATCCACAGATTGCCCTCTTCCAGAGCCGGCAGGAATTCACTGCCGAGCCGAGACCCGACCAACAGGGTGAGCGCGAGAAAAGCGCCGCCGATCGCCAGCATCGTCTTGCGACGGTCGAGCGACCAATGCAGCGCCGGGGCGTAAATCCGGTGCAAGAAACGCACGACGATGGTCTCGGTTTCCTCCACGTGCTGCGGCAGCAGGAATGACGCCAGCACCGGCGTGACCGTGAAGGTCGACAATAGGGCGCCGGCGAGCGCCAGGCCGTAGGTCCGCGCCATGGGATTGAAGATCTGACCTTCGACCCCTTGCATGGTGAACAAAGGCACGAACGCCGCGACCGTGATCAGCGCCGAAAAGAAGATCGCGTTGTCCACCTGAAGGGCGCTGGCAAAAATCATGCGCAGCCGCTCGGTCCAGCCGCCGTCGTTCGAGCGCGTCGGATCGGCGCCGAACGCCCCTTCCGAGAGATGTTGCAGCAGGCTTCGCCTGGCATCCGCCGGCGCCTGGAAGTTCCGGAAAATGTTCTCGACCAGAATCACCGCCGAATCGACGATGATGCCGAAATCGACGGCGCCGACCGAGAGCAGGTTGGCATCCTGCCCCATCAGCACCATGATGATGACAGCGAAAAACAGTGCGAACGGGATATTGACGCCGACGATGATGGCGCTGCGCAAATTGCCCAGGAAAATCCACTGAATCAAAAAGACCAGCAAACAGCCGAAGATAAGATTGTGCAGCACCGTGTGCGTAGTGACGTTCACCAGTCCGGTGCGGTCATAATAGGGAACAAGCTTCACTCCCGGCGGCAGCTCGCCGTCGGTATTGAGTCTTTCGATTTCTTCCTTGATCCGGGGTACCACGTCGTTGGTGTGGAACGTCCGTCCCATGACGACAATCGACAAGGCGACGTCGCTGTCATGATCGAAGCCGGCGATGCCCAACCTCGGCACATAGCCCACCGACACTTTGGCGACGTCTTTGATCTGAATGGGAACGCCGTTGAACTGGCCGAGAACCACGTTCTCGACGTCGTTGACGTGCCAGCCCTGGGTCAAATCCTCGTTGCCGCCGCTGTCGAACAAGCCGATGCCGCGGATATTCACCGACTGCTGGCCGACGGTGATTTCGCGGCCGCCGACGTTGACGTTGGCGTTGCCGAGCGCAGAAATGATCTGCGGGATGGTGATGCTATAAGCGTCGAGTTTATGCAGGTCGACGTCGACGTTGTATTGCTTGGTGGTGCCGCCCCAGGAGTTCACCGCCACCACGCCGTCGGTAACGGTGAACAAGCCGCGCGTGGCGATCCAGTCCTGCACGGTGCGCAGATTGGTCAGCCCGAAATGCGGCGGGCCGACAATCTGGTAGCGATAGACCTCTCCCACCAGGCTCGACTGCTGAATCTGCGGTATCTGATTGCCCGGCAGCGTGACGTTCTGTTGCAGGCTCAGCGCCGCCTGCGTGTAAGCAAAGAAATAATCGACCCCGTATTTAAAGGTGACGCGGACGAATGTCAGACCGTAGAACGATTCCGAGCGAATGTTGTCGATACCCGGCGTCGGATAAAGACCGATCTCCATCGGGATTGTGTAATAACGTTCCATTTCCTCGGCCGAGAGGCCGGCCGCCTGGGCGGTGATTTCAAGAATGACCGGCGCGGGATTGGGATAGGCCTCGATATTGAGCTTGCTGAAGGCGACAACCCCGGAGCCGATGAAGACCAGGAGGCCCAGCAGGATAATCGCGCGTCGGGTCAGTCCGAACGCAAGAATGGCCTTCAGCACCGTTCACCTCTCGTCAGTTTTCTGCCGGCGCGCCTTGACGCTCGCCGGGTTCATTGACCGCCGGCGGCGATCGTCACCATGTTGCTGAGAAAGACCGCGCCCTCAGTGGCGACCAGTTCGCCCGGTCGCAAGCCTTCGAGAATTTGTCTGTAGCCGTCGCGCTGTTCGCCGATCTTGACCGTGCGGCTGCTGAAGCGGCGGCGGTCGGCCGTGACCCATATCGTTTGCGTGCCGTCACCCTCGCGCACCACCCCGGAAAGCGGCACCGCCGGCGAGCGGACCGGCGCGCCGACGCGAATGGTGAAGTTTCCGAACATGCCCGAGCGCAGCTCGTGCCGCGGATCGTTGATCTCGGAGCGCACCAGGACGCGGCGGGTGTTCGGGTCGATGCTGGCGCCGATCGTCGTGATCTTGCCGTCGAACACGCGGTCGGGAAACGCGCCGAGCCTGACCTGCACCGGCTGGCCGAGCCGGAACACCGGACTGTCGTTCTCGATGACGTTCGCCAGCATCCACATGGTGTCGATGTCGGCGACAACGTAAGGGGCGGGCGTATTGCCCGGCTGCACGAACAGCCCCGGCGCCGCGCTGCGCGCCGTGACCCGGCCGTCGATCGGGCTCGGCACCACCAGCGTCGGGTCCGCCAGGCGGGCAGCGACGATTTTGTCGATCTCGGCGTCGGACTTGCCGAAGATGCGCACCGAATCGCGCGCCGCGCGCAGATTGCCTTCGGCGGTCTGCTGGTCGGAGATCGCCTGTTCGAGATCGTGCTGCGATACTGCGAGCGTCTTGTAGAGCTCGCGCAGCCGCGCCAGATTGCGCGTGGTCAGCTCCATCACGCCGGCGGCCGCGATCAAGTTGGATTCGGCTGCCAGCAGATCGGGGCTGTCGATGGTGAAAAGCGTCTGGCCTTTCTTGACGTCGTCGCCGACGGCGGCAAACAGCGCGAGGATCTTGCCCTGATAGGGCGTGAAGACCTGCGTCTCCATGTCCTCGTTGAAGTCGATGCTGCCGACCGCTTCTTTTTCGACCGGGAATTCGCGTTCTTCCACCGGCTCGACTTTGACGGCTGCAAGCTGTGAATTGGAAAGATTGAGCGTAGGGGCGTCGGCTCCGTCGCCGCTCGCGACCCTCGCGCCGTCCTGCGCATTGGCGAGCATGACCGAACGTTCGGACGAGTTTCGTTCGGCGCCGGGTAGTAAAAAAATATAGATGAGGACCGCAACGAACAGCGTTCCGAGAATAGCCGCTACTGCAGCGCCGTTTAATCGCGCCATCGATGACCTCGTGTGCGTCCGGTCAGTGATTACGGAATCTGGCGTAATAATCGGCGCGCGCGCCCGTCGCGGTCCACTGTGAGAAGTTTCGGCTTTTACTGTGAAAGATCACAGTGCGACCCGGGTGCACTGAATAATTCACAGTGTGGCGCAGCGATCACAGCCAACATGACACAAATCGTAAATAATGAGATTGTCCCGGCTGCGGAAAGTCGTGGGCACCCTGTCGCGTTACTTCAATCGCAATCGTGCCTCAGTCGTAATGTCCGCAACATCACTCAAGATCTTAAACGCAGGAGCCGGCGCTCTGACGGCGGCGATGCTTCTGACAGGCTGCGCGGTCGGCCCGGATTTCGGGCATCCCGCGGCTCCCGACGTCGAACGCTACACCAAAGAGCTGCTGCCCACGCGGACGTCCTCCACCGACGCGCCGACCGGTCAGGTGCAGCATCTGACGCAGGGGCGCGACTTCCAGCAGGAATGGTGGCGGCTGTTCCGATCGCCGGCGCTCAACGCGCTGATCGAGCGCGCGCTGAAGAACAATCCCTCGCTGCAATCGGCGATCGCCACACTGCGCGCGACGAAGGAAGCCGTCTACGCCCAGCAGGCCAAGTTCTTCCCGACGGTGCAGGCGAACTTCAATCCGCTGCGCGAGGCGTCCCAGGCCGCGCTCGCCCCGCCGGTGGAGCTGCCGGGTAATCCGGCGGCCGTATCCCCGCAAACTTTCAGCCTCTATACCGCGCAGGTGCAGGTTGCCTACACCTTCGACGTCTGGGGCCTCAACCGACGCACCGTCGAATCGCTGCAGGCACTGGCCGACACGCAGCGCTTCCAGGTCGAGGCGGCTTATCTGACGCTCGTTTCAAACGTGGCGCTCGCGGCGATCAACGAAGCTTCGTTGCGCGGCCAGGTCGACGCCACCAACGAGCTCATCAAGATCAACAGCAAAATGCTCGACATCCTCAAGCGGCAGTTGCAGACGGGCTACGCCAGCCGCAACGACGTCGCCTTGCAGGAAGCGGCCCTGGCGCAGGTCGAGGCGACCTTGCCGCCATTGCGCAAAGCATTGCAGCAGAACCGCGATTTGCTGGCGGCGCTGACCGGCGTCTACACGAGCCAGGAGCCGCGTGAAACGTTCAAGCTCGCGGACTTGCAATTACCGACCGATCTTCCCGTCACCGTGCCATCGCAGTTGATCGAGCAGCGTCCCGACATCCGCGCCGCACAGGAGCAATTGCATTCGGCTGCCGCGCAGATCGGCGTTGCCACAGCCAATATGCTGCCGAATTTCACCATCAGCGGCAACCCCGGTTACACGAGCATTATGCTTGCCGGCTTGCTCAACCCGGTGAACGGATTCTGGATCATCTCCGGCAACGTCACCCAGACGTTGTTCGACGGCGGCGCGCTATTGCACACGCTGCGCGGCGCGCAGGCCACTTACGATGCGGCGGCGTGGAATTATCGTTCCACCGTGGTCGCCGGCGCGCAAAACGTCGCCGACTCCTTGCGCGCCGTGGAAAACGACGCCGACGCGCTCAAGGCGGCGCGTGATTTTGAGCGAGCCGCCAAGATCAGCTTCGATCTCGCCCAGCAGCAGATGCAAACCGGCTACGCCAACATCCTCATCCTGCTCACGGCGCAGCAGACCTATCTGCAGGCGGTGATCCAAGTGGTGCAGGCGCGCGCCGCCCGCCTTTCCGACACGGTCGCGCTCTATCAAGCGCTCGGCGGCGGCTGGTGGAATCGAACCGAGCCGCCGACGGAGAAAATTCTCAACGTCGGCACCGGCGAAGCTGCTACGCTTGTGGACCGGCAAGGAGGATATCTCGACACGGTTCTGCCGCTCATCCACGCGCGCACGCAAACGGAAACACCGCAATGAAGATCGTGATGGCATGTCTTGCGTTCATCGCGTCGGCGAGCGCCGCGCTCGCCGCGGACGCAGGACCGGTGGTCGCTCCCGGACCTTTCGCGCCGCCCCCCGCATTCCCGGCCGCTCGCGCCAATCCGGACCCGACCATCACGCCCGGGCCGTTCGATCCGCCGCCGGCTTATTCCCGGGTCAGGGTCTATGATTGGACGGGCTTCTATCTCGGCATCAACGGCGGCGCCGTGCTCGGCACGACGAATTGGTATTCAACACCCGATCTCGCCGGCGGCGCGCTTAAGACCTCGAGCGGCCTCATCGGCGGCACCGCAGGCTATAATTTGCAGGCCGGCGACGCCGTTGTCGTCGGCGCGGAAGCCGACATGGACTGGACGGGCGCCGCGGGAACGATTGCGCCGACGTCGTGCGCACCCTGCTCCTTCAAAAGCCCCTGGTTCGCCACGACGCGGCTGCGGCTCGGCTATGCCTTCAACAACATTCTGCCCTACGTCACCGGCGGCGTGGCGATCGCCGAATTCGACGCCAATATGAGGGGCGCGCCGGCCGGCACGGCCGTCTCCAACAATCTCGGATGGACGGTCGGCGGCGGCATCGAGGTCGCCATTACCGAAGCGCTGCGCGCGAAGGCTGAGTATCTGTATGCCAACCTCAACGGCTTTAGCTGCTATGGTCCTTGCGGCGGCGGCCCGATATCGTTCAATGTCAGCACCAACGTCGTGCGGGCGGGATTGAATTATCGATTCTGGACGAATTAAAGCATGATCCGGAAAAGTGGAAACCGGTTTTCCGAAAAGACCATGCCCCACCAAAATGCTAGAGCGACAATCGATTCAATCTGAAGCGATTGTCGCCCTAGCCGCGCTGCATACGCGGGTCATCTGAATGAAAACGCGGGAGCTTGCAGTTTTTGCAGTCGCCGTCGCGGCGGCGGCTTGGGCTATCAACGCCGCGCAGGCGCAGCCGAAGCCGGTCGCAGGGAACGTAGAAGCCGGCCGCGCTTTGGCGTTGCTGGCGTGCACGGGCTGTCACGTCGTTGCGCCGAACCAGCCGTTCAAGCCGATCTACACCGGACCGCCCCGCCCCCCCGACTTCAAGGAGATCGCGAACGGGCCCGGCGCCACGGCCCCCTATTTAGAGCATCACCTGGAGACGCTGCCCGCGGTGCCGGAAAATTCGCACATGCCGAACCCGGTTCTGTCGAGCCAGGAAGTCCGCGACGTGGTTGCGTTCATCATCAGCCTTCGCGACAATCCGGCGGCGCCGGCGCGATAGATCGCAGCGGCTCACTCGGCCGCGTGCTTCTCGCGCCATTTGGGGCCGGGTCCGCGCATATAGTGCAGCTCGGGGCGATACGGATCGAAGATCGCCGCCGTGAACGTCCGCCAACGCCGCAACGGCAATGCCAGCACGCGCGATACGCCCGCGAAGCCTGCGGCGGCGCCGAGCGAACGATGCATGCTGAACACCGTCATGGCGAGCGATCCAAAGCACCGTGACAGTCCAAATGTGCCGGCAAGCGGCCATGAATTTTTTCATCGAAAGGCGTCGGCAGCGCGGGGGCGTATCCCGACCATTTGCAGACGTGGCGGCCGATGCTGGGCACGGACGTACCCTCAGGCGGTCTGACGCAATGGCGAATGAGGGAGAGCGAGGTCCGGGCGCGGCACTGCGGCCGGTCGACGCGCCATATCGAGTTCGAGTGTGCCGGACACCATGACGACGGCGCGCGGTCGATGTCCGTTTTCGGCGCGTACATAGCGAAGCGCCGCATCGCGATCGACGAACAGGCCGCCGCAAGTTCCTTTATGGTCCTGAACTACCCAGTTTCCCCGGCGGTCCTGGCCAACCATGAACAGCGGCGGCCGCAGCCACGAGGGAGGTTCGGCCTGTTGCTTCTCGGTCATTGATGTTCTCGTGAAAATCGCTCTCGTTGTTCTTGTGAGCGCAAAACTGCCGCAGGACTTTTCATGCGCGCGGCCGCGCCGGCGTGGGTAAACGCTGGCGCATCAGCCGCCGGCATCGGGCGATCTCGTCGCTGGAGCGGCGTAAGGTGTTTTCCGGCACCGACCGCCTTGTTCGATCGGCGAAGCGCGCATCGAGCGCCTGTACGAACCTCCGCCAGAAACCCTTTGGCCCCAGGTCGGCGGTATCAACAAACGGTTCCTCGATGAAGACGACGCTCATGAAAGCTGCTCTTTGCTGTCATCCCTGGCGCCGAATGTGCTCCCGATCGCATATGAATTCGAGACGGAACGAGGCGCGTCGTCATAAAGCCGGCATAGTGAGGTAAACGGCAAATGCGGCCCGGCTCGTCGCCGCGATCGGAAGCCAAAACGACCGAAAATCCGGGGAATAGTCCGGGCATAAAGACCGGGTGCCGCTTTCATAAAAACGCCGGATGCAGCCGGGCCGACCGCTTTCTTGACAAGCATCAAATTGTCTAAGCTGCGCCGGTGCTACGAAAACGTGCAGACGAAAGGGCAATCCGATGGCGTTAACCGCGCTGATGTTTGTCGTCCTGATCGTCAGCTTCGCGCTGATGTTCGGCTTGGTGAGGTTCACCGAGAACGTGATCTCCGCGCCGGAACTCGTTGCCGCCGGTAGCGAAACCGAAAATCCCGAGAACGCGCCGTAGCGACGGAGCCGCTATCGCCGCCGCGCGCGACGGAGAATGCCATGGTGCCGGTCTACATCCTTACCCTTCTTGTCGTTTTACTGGTGGCCTACCTGTTCTACGCCGTCATAAACCCGCAAAAATTTTAGCTCCCCGACCGCCCGGCGCCGCCCATCCTCCGGAGATTTTCAATGACTCTCTCAGGTTGGCTGCAGATCGCCCTCGTGCTGCTTGCGATCTTTCTGCTCAGCATTCCGACCGGGCGCTACGTCGCCCGCGTGATGACGGGGAAGAAGACCCGGGTCGACCGCTTCTTCGATCCGATCGACGACGCCCTCTATTGGCTCATCGGCGGCAAGCTGACGCATCTGCCGATGACCTGGAAGGCCTACACCTGCCACATGCTGGCGGCCAACCTGGTGATGGCGCTGATCATCTTCGCGCTCTATTCGTTCCAGGACTATCTGCCGCTCAATCAGCTGCATTTCCCCGGCATGGAGGCTTTTCAGGCCTTCAATACCGCGATCAGTTTCATCACCAACACCAACTGGCAGAGCTTCGCCGGCGAGGCCACGCTGTCGAACTTCAGCCAGATGGGCGGCATTACGTTCCCGATGTTCACTTCGGCGACCACCGGCTTTGTCGTGGCCATGGCGTGGATACGCGCCTTCACCGTCGACAACGGCGGTTCTGATCTCGGCAATTTCTATCGCGACTTCATCCGCTTCATCACCCGCGTCTTGCTGCCGATCTGCTTTGTGATCGCCTTGGTGATGATCAACCAGGGTGCGGTGCAGACGCTCGACGCCAGCGTCGTCGCGCACACGCTGCAGGGAAGCGAGCAGACGATCGTCGTCGGGCCGGTCGCCTCGCAAGGCACCATCGAGCTCATCGGCACCAACGGCGGCGGATTCTATAACGTCAACGCTGCGCATCCCTTCCAGAACCCGACGCCGGTCACGAACATCATCCTTATCGTGATGATGGCGCTGCTGCCGGCGGCGATCGTGGTCACGTTCGGCGAAATGATCGGCAACCGCCGCCAGGCCCGGGTGCTCTACGGCGTGATGGGCGTGCTCACGGTGCTGTTTTTGTTTTTCTGCGTCGTGCCCGAGCAAGGCGGCACGCCGATCTTGACCCGTGCCGGCATCGAGACCGGCGCCACCGCCGACCAGCCCGGCGGCAACATGGAGGGCAAGGAGGTGCGTTTCGGCATCGCCGCGAGCAGCCTCTTCGCCGACATTACGACGAGCTTCACGACCGGGGCGGTCAATTCCGCGCACGACAGCTACACGCCGCTGCCCGGCATTTCGCTGCTCGGCCAGATGATGCTGCAATGCGTATTTGGCGGCAAAGGCGTCGGGTTCCTGAACGCGCTGATCTACGGCTTGATCGCGGTGTTCGTGGCCGGGTTGATGGTCGGCCGCACGCCCGAATTCCTCGGCAAGAAGATCGAGACGCCGGAGATCATTCTCGTTTCGCTGGCGCTTCTCATCCATCCCCTCGTCATTCTCTCCGCGACCGGCTGGTCGATGACTGCGCCCTACGCGCTGTCGTCGCTCGGCAACAGCGGCGTTCACGGCTACACCGAGGTGCTCTACGCGTTCACCTCGGCGGCCGCCGACAACGGTTCGGCATTTGCCGGCCTCAACTCCAACACGCCCTGGTTCAATCTCGCCATCGCCACTGTCATCTTTATCGGGCGCTATCCGCCGATCATCTTCCTCATGGGGGTCGCGGGATCGGTCGCGCGCAAGCCGACGACGCCGCCGACGACGAGCACGCTGCGCACCGACACGATCATGTTCGGCGTGTTCTGGTTCGCCACCATTCTCATCGTCGGCGCGCTCACCTTCTTTCCCGCCCTCATCCTCGGACCGATCGCCGAATTCTTCGTCATGAAGAGCGGACTCACATTCTAGTCGGCGCAGCCGACCCGAACGTCGTTGCCGGAGAACGATATGGCGCCCAAACAAAAAACCGCACAGGAGCAAGGGCCGCTCGGCTCGAGCTTTCGTGGCGTACGGGTGCGCGGCGGCTATACGCTCGACCTGTTCCTGCGGGCGCTGCAGGACTCCCTCGTCAAGTTCGACCCGCGCGTGCAAATCCGCAATCCGGTGATGTTCGTCGTCTGGCTCGGAACGCTGGTGACTTTGGCGCTGACGATCGCGCCGGATTTGTTCGGCCCGTCGGGCGCATCGCGGCTTTATAACGGCACCGTCACGGCGGTGCTGGCGCTGACCGTGTGGTTTGCCAATTACGCCGAAGCGCTCGCCGAGGGGCGCGGCAAGGCCAAGGCCACGGCGCTGCGGCAAACCCGATCCGACCTTGTCGGCGTACGCCTGCTCGAAGGCGGCGGCACGGAGAAGGTCCCGGCTGCCGACCTGCGCAAGGGCGATCTCATCCGGGTGGAGAAGAACGACATCGTGCCGGCGGACGGCGACGTGACCGAAGGCATCGCCTACGTCAACGAAGCCGCCATTACCGGCGAATCGGCGCCGGTCCTGAAGGAGCCGGGCACCGACATGTTCTCGTCGGTCACCGCCGGAACGACGGTGATTTCCGATTGGCTGACGGTGCGCGTCTCCGCCGATCCCGGCAGCTCGTTCCTCGATCGCATCATCCACCTGGTCGAAGGCGCCAAGCGGCAAAAGACCCCGAACGAGATCGCGCTCACGGTGCTGTTGTCCATCCTCACGCTGATCTTCGTCATCGTCGTGGCGGCGATGGCGCCGGTCGCCGTTTACCTGCGAGCGCAAATCAACGTCGCCGACCTCATCGCGCTCCTGGTGGCGCTGATCCCGACGACGATCGGCGCGCTGTTGTCCGCCATCGGCATCGCCGGCATCGACCGCACGATGCGCTTCAATGTGCTGGCGACGTCCGGCAAGGCCGTCGAAACCGCCGGCGACGTGCAAACGCTCATTCTCGACAAGACCGGAACGATCACCACCGGCGATCGCGAGGCGAGCGATTTCATCCCGACCAGGGGCCGTCAGCCGGGCGAGCTGGTGCAGGCCGCATTTCTTGCATCGTATTTCGACACCACGCCGGAAGGCCGCTCTGTCGTTGCCAACAGCGCCGCGCGCGGTGCGCGGCCGACGCCCGATCTCGATCGCGCCAAAGGTCTGGAATTTTCCGCGCAGACGCGCATGAGCGGGACCGACCTGCCCGACGGCCGCGTCATCCGCAAAGGCGCCGTCAGCGCCGTGCTGCGTCACGTTCTCGACCGTTACGCCACCTATGCTCCGCCGGATTTGCTGACGATCGCCGATAATGTCGCCAAGAAAGGAGCGACCCCGCTCGCGATCAGCGTCAACGGCGACGTTCTCGGCATTGTCGCGCTCTCCGACAAGCTCAAGCCAGGCATCCGCGAACGCATCCTGGAGCTGCGCAAGATGGCGGTGCGCACCCTCATGGTCACCGGCGATAATCCGGTGACTGCGCGCACCATCGCCGCCGAGGCCGGTGTCGACGACTTCGTCGCCGAGGTGACCCCGGAAGAGAAGCTGCGGCTGGTGCGCCGCGAACAGGGCGAGGGACGGCTGGTGGCGATGACCGGCGACGGCACCAACGATGCGCCGGCATTGGCGCAGGCCGACGTCGGCCTGGCCATGAACTCGGGAACGATGGCCGCCAAGGAAGCAGCCAATCTCGTCGATCTCGATTCCGATCCGACCAAGCTCACCGATCTCGTCGCCATCGGCAGGCAAATGCTGATCACTCGCGGCGCGCTGACCACCTTCTCGATCGCCAACGACGTGGCGAAATACTTCGCCATCATCCCGGCCATGTTCATCCTGGCGCTGCCGGGCCTGGAAGCGCTCAACGTCATGAATTTGGCGACCCCGCGCAGCGCCGTGCTCTCGGCACTGATCTTCAACGCCCTGATTATCCCGTCGCTCATTCCGCTGGCACTGCGCGGCGTACGCTTCCGCGCCCAGAACGCGGAGAGCCTGTTCTACCGCAACCTGTGGATCTACGGCGCCGGCGGGCTCATTGCCCCCTTCATCGGCATCAAGCTGATCGATCTTTTGATCGCGCCCCTGGTTTAAAGAGGAGCCTGACATGCTCGACTATTTCAGCGGCGCCGTGCGGGTTTCCCTGGTGACCTTCGCGCTGTGCGGTTTTGCCTATCCGCTGGCGGTCACTGCCGCGGCGCAGCTGCTGATGCCCTATCGGGCGAACGGCAGCCTCGAACAAGGCGCCGACGGCCGCATCATCGGCTCACGGCTGATCGGACAAGCCTGGAGCGACCCGCAATGGTTCCACGGCCGCCCGTCGGCGACGGTTGCCGCCGATGCCAAGGATCCGGGCAAGACCGTCGACGCCCCCTACAACGCCGCGAATACCACTGCATCGAACCTCGGCCCGACCAGCAAAGCCTTGCAGGACCGCTTGGCTGCCGACCGCAAGGCCCTCGAAGCGGTACAGCCCGAGCTCGCCGGCAAACTGTTGCCCGCCGACATGTTGACGACTTCGGCTTCCGGCCTTGACCCCGACATCAGCCCCGCCAATGCCGCCCTTCAGGCGACGCGCGTCGCCCGCGCCCGCGACGTCGACCCGGCGCGGGTCGCAGCGCTGGTCGAGCAGCATGTGATGGTGCGGAGCCTGGGGATTTTCGGCGAGCCGCGGGTCAATGTCTTGGAGCTGAACCTTGCATTGGAAAAGGCCTTCCCGAAGAAATAGAAGCACGCGCGCACTTGGTGCCGTCAAACTTTGGCGAAAATCGCGCCGGCCTCGGCTGCGAGGCCGTCTAGAGCGCAGTCGTTTCAGACTGAATCGATTGTCGCTCTAACATTTTGGTGGAGCATGATCTTTTCGGAAAACCGGTTTCCACCCCCGGATCAAGTCCGGGGGCGGACTTTTTCCGGACCATGCTCTAGGCATGCCGGGTAAACACGTCTTGTCATGACGCAAATAGGCTGGCTGGAGATTGTGCTGTTCGCCGCGTTGGTCGGCCTCTCGACGCGGCCGCTCGGCGGCTATCTCGCGCGGG
>Ga0187784_10003463_pt1 | contig 12749 bp, 13 predicted proteins | sample 1015_SJ02_MP15_2_FD_132964 | JGI IMG/M metagenome (GOLD analysis project Ga0187784, IMG submission 132964) | Tropical peat soil microbial communities from peatlands in Department of Meta, Colombia - 1015_SJ02_MP15_20_MG | ecosystem: Environmental > Terrestrial > Soil > Wetlands > Peat | place... | reverse complement strand
TTTCTTTTTCGCTAGTTCTTTTTAGCGATTGTTGTTTGCAGATTCGGGGCGACGATGGAGCTTGGGCGATCGATGGTGCTGCTGCGGCGCCGGCGGGCGAGCGCAGTCAGCTACGGGGTCATCGACAAAAGATCAGAAAATCTGCAGCACTAACAGTGGGCCGCCCATCGGATGCGCAATCTGGCGGTCAAGCTAGCTGAGGACGTCTGGCCGGAGTTCAAGGTTCGTGTCCAGGCAGCCTATCAAGCGCCAAGCCGCGCGATCGCGCGCGATCTCGCCGCCGGCGTGGTCGCCGATTATGGCCGCCTGCACGACAGCGCGGTCACCTGCTTCATGGACGACTTCGAAGCCTGTATCGCGCACCTACGCTTCCCGGTGACGCACCGGCGGGCCATCCGCACCACGAATTTGCTTGAACGGCTGTTTGTCGAGGAACGCCGGCGTCTGAAAATCATCCCGAATGCATTCGGCGAGCGGGCCGTCTTGAAGCTCATGTTTGGTGCGCTCATCCGCGCTGCCGAGCGATGGAAATCGATCAAGGTCACCGAGTTCGAACGCCGTCAGCTCTCGGCGGTCAAAAAGGAACTTGATCAGGAATACGAGACCCAAGTTGGCCTCGATCGCAAATCTTCAACGGCTGCATCCCGCAAAATATCCAGCAATGCTCAGACTTGACCCTCGCCTTTATGAGCTGCACTGCGGCGCAATCAAACCATATCTTTGAAATAACTTTTTATGGATCAGAGAAGTTATTTTACGAATTCTATTGCGTTACCGGTTATGCTCGATCGGGCAGGTCGCTGGGCAGGTCGCTGGGCAGGTCGCGAACATGCTTATAGATAGTCGTTCGCGATATGCGCAGAAGGCGCGCCACCTCCGACACATTGCGCCCCGTAGCGCGGTAGCTGTCGCGGATTTGTGCGCACTTCGCGCCGCGTAGCGGATGGCCGAGGCAGTCAGGACAGGCGTTGGCCATAGGGCCGTAGCAGCAGGCGACCAGACCCTCGTCGATATGGGTTTCTCCGCATTGGATCACCAGCCGTTGCAGGGTAGTGCGCAGTTCACGGAAATTGCCGGGCCACGGCCGCTGCCGCAGGCTTTCGATGGCGGCATCGGTGATGGCTACGCCGGGGGCGATACGATCCATTAGGAAGCGGACGATTTCCAGGAAATCCTCACGCTCCCGCAGCGGCGGCAGTGTCACTTGCAGCGCATTGAGACGATAGAGTAAATCGGCGCGGAAGCGCTTTTGCGCTGCTTCCTGTTCCAGCAGGCGGTTGGTAGCGGAAATAATCTGCACATCGACAATGATGGCCTTGCGTCCCCCCACCGGACGCACTTCCATGGTATCGAGGAAGCGCAGGAGTACCGCCTGTTCGGAAAGCGGGATCTCACCCACCTCGTCGAGAAACAAGGTGCCCTTGTCCGCTTGCCGAATGAGCCCGGGTGATCCCTCGGCGCGCGCGTTGGTGAACGCGCCCTTCTCGTAGCCGAACAACTCGGCAACCAGCAACGGGCCGCTGATGACCCCGCAGTTCACCGCTAAGAACTCGCCCCTGCGGCCGCTGCATTCGTGGGCGTGCCGGGCGATTAGCTCCTTGCCGGTTCCAGTCTCGCCCGTGATGTGGACGGGCATGCGGGACTTGACCGCTTCGCGAACGCTGGCCATCTGCGCCGCCACGCGGCGATCCTTGCAGATGAACGGCGCATGAACCTGCCTCGGCACCGCTCTCGCGGTGGAACGGGCCATGGCCGCCGAATTGGTGAACCGCCCATGTCCGCCGGTCTGCCGGCAGACGATGAAAAGGCCACCGCCGCTGCGGTCCCGCACCTGGGTGATACCACCCTTGAGTAGGTTCTCGACGGTGCTGACGAAGTCGGCTTCAAAGATATCCTCGAAATGCCGTTTAGGCGCCGCGTTAAGCCCGTCGAGCAGTCCCAGCCCGCGGCCGTTGACGGACTGCAGGCGGCCGTCGCCGGACACGGCGACGATGCCGGCGGACAATGTGTAGAGATATTCCACGCGCGGATGGAAGGCCAGGATCAGCTGGTCGGCCTGCTCGTGAAAGAGCAGGCTGTTCTCGATCTGCGTGGTCGCCATGCGCACCAGCGCCATTGTGTGGTGCTGTCGCCCCTCCTGAGCGCAGGAGGCGTCGAGAATGCCTACGATGCGTTCCGTGCTGTCGAAAATCGGCGCCGCCATGCAGCTCACTTCGCTGTTGCAGGCGAAATAGTGCTCGCGCCCGTACACCGCCGCCGCCGCCTTCTCGTGCAGAACTAAGCCGAGCGCATTGGTGCCGCGGATGTCCTCCTTCCACGTGCTGCCGGGAATGATGGCGCGCCCCGTCGGCGTGGCAGCGAAATGATGATCGCTAATGGTGTCCAGCACAACCCCGTCCGGGTCGGCGAAAGCGATCATGAAGTTGGAGCCAGTAATCTGGGAATATAGGAACTGCATCTCCGCGATGGCCAGTCGCCGCAGCAGTTCCCGCTGCTCACGGCGCTCGCGCAGGTGCCGCGCATCCACCACCGTGGTTACAGGAGTTCCGTTGGGGTCGAGCCCGAAATCCACGCAACGGCGCCAGCTGTGCGCGACCGGCGCCGGCAGCGCCCCGCCAGGAATCCGCTCTCCAGCGTCGAGCGCCGCACGGGCGCGCTCCAGTCCCGAAAGATGCCGCATGGACGCTTCCCCCGACCCTAAAAACGGGTCCGATCTGGAAGCATCTTTCCACCATCGCAGTCGTTTTTCAATGTCAACAAACTGAACAGCATGCGGCCCGAGTGTTCACTTTCTTGACTGACAGTCACGCCGCGCATTCCGTGCATCAACTTGATTCTTTGCGAGAAATACCGCCATGACGTTCTGGCACGACCGTTGCCATGCTAGTCACGACTCTCGCTGTGACATCTTAAGGAACGCAAGAAAATGAAGGCACAGGTCCTGCACAAGTACGATGAACGAATGACCGCCGATCGATGGGTCTCCTGGGAGGATGCGCCCGACCCGAAGATCGAGAAGGCTTCGGACGTCATCGTTCGCATTGGTGGTGCGGGCGTCTGCCGCACTGACCTACACATCATCGAGGGCGTGTGGAAGCCCCACATGGACCCGACAGGAGATAAGCTCTTGCCGCTTATCATGGGCCACGAGAACGCCGGATGGGTCGAAGAAGCCGGCCGGGAGGCGGAGGGATTCAAGAAGGGCACCCCGGTGATCGTCCACCCCAAGATGAGCGACGGCACCTGCCTGGCCTGCCGCCGCGGCGAAGACATGCACGGAGATGGCAAGTTCCCCGGCCTCGATTCCAACGGCGGCTATGCCGAGCTGCTCAGAACCTCGGTGCGGAATCTGGTCAAGCTGCCAGAGTCGCTATTGCCCAAGCAGGCGGCCCCCTATGCCGACGCCGGCCTCACCGCCTACCGGGTGGTCAAAAAGGCGAGCCGGCAACTGGTGCCGGGCCAGCGGTGCGTCATCATCGGCGCCGGCGGTCTCGGGCACATCGGCATCCAGTGCCTGAAGGCCATGAGCGCGGCCGAGATCATTGTGGTCGATCTCTCGGATCGATCCCTGGAATTGGCCAAGAAAGGGGGCGCCGACCATCTGGTCAAGGCCGACGGCAACGAGGTGGAGGCGGTGCAGGCGCTAACCGACGGCGTGGGCGCCGAAGCGGTGATCGACTTCGTCGGCGAGAAGGGGACCACCACCAAGGGCCTTGCCATGACCCGCCCGCTCGGCAGCTACTACATCGTCGGATACGGCGAGGAAATCCGTGTGCCCGCCGTCGACCTGATCATCACCGAGCGCAACGTAATCGGCAATCTGGTTGGCACCTGGGCGGAATTGACTGAACTGATGGCGCTGGCTGACCGAGGCCTGGTCGATCTGGCCATGCAGGAATACCGACTGGCCGACGCCAATCAGGCTCTCAAGGACCTGCATCACGGCAAGATCAGGGGCAGGGCGGTGCTCGTTCCATGACACCGCTCCATGCAAACCATTAAACCCAGGAGGGAATGATGAAGAAATGTACCTTCTTGTTACCGGCAATCGGTGTCCTTGCCCTCTCGTTTAGCTTGCCTGTTCGCGCAGAGGATGGGATCGTCGACTACAGCAAATATGGCGACTATGCCAAGTACGGCACCGTCAAGGACGTTCCGGGCGCTTGCTCGTACGAAGCCATCGCCAAGAAGCACTATGCCGGGCGTACGCTGCGCATCATCGCTCACGCGGTGCCTGTGTTGGGTGAGCCGGCGGACCTGCACGCCAAGCAGTTTGCAGACCTCACCGGCGCCAAGGTCGACGTAGTGCATGTACCGTTCGGCGACCTATTCCAGCGCGTCATGATCCCGTTCCAGACCAACCAGGAGGCGTATGACGTGTTGTTCTACGGCTCGCTGTGGATCGGCGACTTCCACGACTTCCTCGCCCCGGTGCCGAAGGCCTACCAGGATGTAAGCGGCATGCGCGACGTGACTAAGACCCACAAGGGCATCGCCACCTGGGGCGACACGATGCTGCAGTATCCGGTCGACGGCGACCGCCATTACATGAAGTACCGAACCGATGTTTTGGAAAACCCGGAGATGCAGGCCCGTTACAAGGCCAAGACCGGCAAAGAGCTGCGGGTTCCCAAGACGTGGGAGGAGTATAACGAGGTCGCCAAGTTCTTCTCGGGTTGGGATTGGGCCGGCGACGGCAAGCCCCACTTCGGCAGCGCCGAGGTCACCAAGCGCGACGACCTGATGTTCTCGGCCTTCATCAGCCGGGTTGCTGCCTACGCCAAGAATCCCAACGTCAAGGGCGGCTTCTTCTTCGACCTCGCCACCATGGAGCCGCAGGTGAACAACCCCGGCTGGGTGAAGGGCCTGGAGATGTTCATCGATGCGAAAAAGGCATTCCCGCCCGGCGGCGGCAATTTCGGCCTGGGCGACGAGATCTTCTCCTTCGGCGGCGGGCAGGCACTCATGTCCTACAGCTGGGACGACGCCTTCATCCAGGCCACCGAGCCCGGCAACCCTATCCGCGACAAGGTCGCTACCTCGCCCCTGCCCGGCTCCAACGAGGTGTGGAACCGCGTCACCAAGAAGTGGGATCACTTCGATATCCCCAATCAGGTGGCTTATGAGACCTGGGGATGGACGTCGGCGGTGGCCAAGCTGTCCAAAAACCAGGACATGGCGTTCGACTACCTGTGCTTCTTCAGCAACGAGGCCAACGCCTCCGTGGACCTGAAAATCGGACGCTTTGGCATCAATCCGTACCGCGAGGCCCACTTCAAGTCCCAGTACTGGGCGGGCGCCATGGACTGGTCGCAGAAAACCGCCGATAACTACGTCGGCACCCTTAACTGGATCGACAAGAGCAACAACCGCGTGTTCGACCTGCGCGTTCCTGGCGTCAACCAGTTCATGACCGCGATGGCCGCAGGGGTATCGCAGGCCATGGCCGGGGCGAAGACGCCGCAGGCGGCCATGGACGAGGTGGCCGCCGAATGGCGGCGCATCGTCGACCGCATCGGCAAGGATAAGGTGCGTGAAGCCTACGCGAACGTGGTTGCTCTTGAGGATAACGAACGTTGAGCAACGCTGATGATCGCTAACGGAGGGGCGGAACCCGCGGGCTCCGCCCCTTTCCGTCGGTGAATATACTTCTGCGAGACGACATGCGGGGATACAAGTATTTATTTCTTCTGCCGGGGCTGCTGGTTCTGGTCTCTATCATCTTATTTCCGCTGCTGTTCACGATCCGTGTAAGCCTTTCCGGCTGGGACGTGAACCAACCCGGCCTGAACTGGATCGGCGGCGAGAATTACGCGCGCATGCTCTCCGACAACCGCTTCTGGGAAGCCCTGGCGCGGCTTGACGTGATGGCAATCGGGACCGTCCTGCTGCAGTACGTGCTGGGCTTTGCGCTCGCGCTGCTGGTTTGGCGCGATATTCGCTGCAAGCGCTTCTTCCGGGTTCTGTTCCTCGTGCCGATGATGACTACGCCGGTTATCATGACGGTGATCTGGCGGACTATCTTCAGCGAGTCGCTCGGCCCGGTGAATGACGTCCTCAACCGCATCGACCTGCCGTCGGTGCCCTGGATCACCGACGGAGCCATGGCGTTCATCAGCGTCATGATCGTCGAGGTGTGGCAGTGGACGCCCTTCATGTTCCTGCTGCTGCTGGCGGGGCTTCTCAGCCTGCCGCGGGAACCGTTCCTGGCGGCGGCCATCGACGGCGCGGGGCCCATCCGCACCTTTTTCCGCGTCACCTTCCCGGCGATGGCGCCCATTTCCATCAGCGCCCTCATCATCCGTTTCATCGAGGCGTCGAAGATCCTGGACACGGTCTACGTGCTGACGTCGGGCGGACCGGGCACGGCCACCGAAACCTCAAGCTACTACATCTACATCCGCGGGCTGCGCGACTTCCAGATTGGATACGCCTCCGCCCTTTCCTTCACTTACCTGGTCATCATGATCGTCACCTTGACGATCGTCGCTAAGCTTCTCGCCAGGGTCTTGCTCGTACGATCGACATGAAAGCAAACCCCTTTCTTGCCGCTCGCTACGCGGCCATCCTGCTGTGGTCCAGTTTCGTGGTGGCGCCGTTCGCATGGGCGCTCACCACCAGCTTCAAGAGCGACAGCGGTGTCACCAGCGGCGCCACCTACATTCCGTGGCTGCAATACCAGCCGTCGCTGCGCGGCTGGAAGGAACTGCTCCATTCCGGCGGCGCCGGCATCGACGTCGGGTGGCCGTTCCTCGACAGCGCGATCGTCACCTTGGGCGCCAGCGCCCTGAGCCTGGTGCTCGGCACGTTCGCCGCTTACGGCCTGTCTCGCTTCACCTATCGCGCCGGCTTCATCAAGAACAGCGACATTATCTTCTTCTTCATCTCGCAGCGGATCATGCCGCCCATCGTGCTGGCGATCCCGTTCTTCCTGATGCTCCGGGCGCTCCGGCTTCTCGATACGATTCCTGGCCTGATCCTCGTCTACATCGCACTACTGATGCCCATCGTGGTGTGGGTGATGGTAGATTTCTTCAACACGGTGCCGCGGCAGATCGACGAAATGGCCATCCTCGACGGCTGCACGCCGCTGCAGGCGTTCGTCCGGGTGATCCTGCCCAACACCATGCCCGGCATCGTGGTGGCGGGGATGTTCTGCATCATCTTCGGCTGGAATGACTTCTTCTTCGCCTTCACCCTCACGTTCACCAAAACCCAGCTGCTGCCGGTTGCTATCGTCGCCCTCAACTCGTCGGTAACTCCTTGGTGGACGTTGTCGGCCTCGTCGTTGCTCGCCGTGGCGCCGCTGGTGGCGGTCGCCTTCCTCGTCGAGCGGCTGCTGTCCCGTGGCACGCTCGCCGGGGCGTTCCGCTAGGAGGCCGGGGATGTCGCTTGCGGCGGAAAACCTCTCTGTCGCTGTGGAGGGCACGGTGTACCTGGACCGGGTCGGCTTCACACTCCAGCGTGGCCGGCTCTACACCGTGCTGGGACGCACGCTGGCCGGCAAGACGACGCTGCTGCGCGTTATTGCTGGATTGCAGGAGCCGGACCAGGGCGATGTTCGTCTCGACGGCGAACCGCTATCGCTGCGGCCAATATGGCGACGCAACGTTGCCATGGTCTATCAGCAATTCATCAACTATCCGCACCTCAGCGTCGTAGACAACGTGGCATTTCCTCTGCTCCGCGCTGGGTGGTCCAAGGCGGCAGCCAAGGCCAGGGCGGAGGAGGTGCTAGCCGGCATCGGCCTGTCCGGATTTGAGGCGCGGCGGCCGGGCCAGCTTTCTGGCGGCCAGCAGCAGCGCGTGGCGCTGGCGAGGGCGCTGGCTCGTCGGGCCGACATCCTGCTGCTTGACGAACCCTTGGTGAATCTCGATTTCAAACTGCGGGAGCAGCTGCGCGAGGAGTTTCGGCGGCTGCTCTCCGGTGAAGACAAGGGGATCGTTCTCTACACTACAACCGATCCCGCCGAGGCGATGATCCTGGGCCGGGAGATGTTGGTGCTGCACGAGGGTCAGCTGCTCCAGGTCGGCGCTCCCGCCCAGGTGTTCGATCAACCCGCGTCCATGACGGTGGCCTCCATCGTCAGCGATCCGCCCATGAACTTTGTCGAGGGCGCCATCGAGGATGGTGCTGTCCGCCTTAGGGGCGGCCTTACGCACAGCCTGCCGCAGCACATGCGGGGGCTCACTGCCGGAAGCTACCACTTCGGCTTCCGTGCCAATGAAGCGACCATTGGCGATTCCGCCGGCATCGACGGCGCCCTGATCCTAGCTGAAGCGGCCGGCTCAGAGACCATTCTTCACGTCGACACCCCGCTCGGCCCGCTGGTCATCCAGTTGGAAGGCATCCACTCGCTAGGCATCGGGGCGACAGTGCGCGTCGGCATCGACGATCGCCGCCTGTTCGCATTCACTCCCGGCGGCACCCTCGCCGCCGCGCCGTGATACAGGACGATCAATGGCTAAGATTCGACTCGACAACATGGGCCACAGCTACACCGACACGCTGTCCGAGAACGATTACGCCCTCAAGCCGCTCAGCATGGAATGGCGCGATGGCGGTGCCTATGCCCTGCTGGGGCCGTCTGGCTGCGGCAAGACCACAATGCTGAACATTATCTCTGGCCTGGTTACGCCTTCGCACGGCACGGTGTGGTTCGGCGAGCGGGATGTCACCGGTGTCCCTGCTGCGCGCCGCAACATCGCCCACGTTTTCCAATTCCCGGTAGTCTACCAGTCGATGACGGTGTTCGAGAACCTGGCTTTTCCCCTGGTATGCCGCAAATGGCCCAGTGCCCGCATCCGCGGCCGGGTCGGCGAGATCGCCGAACTGCTCGAACTTGGCGGCAAGCTGCGCGCGGGCGTGCGCGGCCTTACCGCCGACGAGAAGCAGCTCATCTCCCTGGGTCGCGGCTTGGTGCGCCACGACGTCTCCGCCGTGCTGCTGGACGAGCCGCTGACGGTGATCGATCCTCAGCGCCGCCTGCATCTGCGCCGCAAGCTCAAGGAGATCCACGGACGCTTCGACCTCACCATGGTCTACGTCACCCACGACCAGAACGAAGCCATGACTTTTGCAGACGAAGTCGTGATGATGAACCAGGGACGGGTGGTTCAGGTCGGCACCCCCGCCGATCTCTTCGAGGCGCCGCTGACCCGCTTTGTTGGTTATTTCATCGGGACGCCGGCGATGAACTTCCTGGCCGCCGAAGCCCGCGACGGCGAAGTCCGCTTCGACGGTATCATCGTGGCAGGCGGGAACGCCGGCCACGTACCATCCGGCCCGGTAACCATCGGCATCCGCCCCGAATACGTTGAATTCACCAACAGCCCCGGGCGCAATGTACTTTCAGCGACGGTGGTAGACATCCTCGATTTTGGCAGTGTCCGCGTGGTCGACTTGGTCGTAGCCGGCAGGAAGGTGAAGGCCAAGCTGCAACGCGAGCGCGCCGTACCGTCCGGCGACGTCTTGATCAGGCTGCCGGCGGACAAAATCCGCCTATATATAGGCGACCATCTTGTGACTGCCGGTTGTGGCTGATCAAAACCTCAAACGACACAATTCTTTCCGCCATTGTATCCCTGCTGTGGTTCCGTGTTCGCGCCGCGCCTCACTCGAGCTTGCTCGCCTTTGCCAGCCGCTCGCCGAGTTCGCTACTGCGCACCGTGAGGTAAGCCTGCATCGATCCGCACAGTTTTAGATGCCAGGCATCAAGGGCAAAAAGTGCCACATTGTCGTCCATAAATTGTCGCGAACGGGGAACGGCTGGCGGATTCGCTCGGCGCCGATCAGTCTGGCCTGAAGCAGATCGACTTTGCCGCGGCCGTACATTTGCCGCCTGACGAGCTTGAGGCGGGTAATCTGACCTTCGGTCTGCCCGTTCGACCAAGGCAGAGTAATTGCTGCCCGAACGGCGGCTTCGTCCTTGGCGACGCCGCTTCCGAACGACGCAACCAGGCTGGTGCGGGTGCATACCGTAGGGCTTGGTCAGATCGATCTCTTCGGACCAGCAGATCTTCGGAATTGGCTTTCAAAGCAGAGCGAGCCCGAGACTGCCGATGCGGCCTACGAAAACATCGTTCGTGGCGCTATGCGCTCTTTGGTCCGCCTTATCGCGGAACATCCCGAGGTCCTCGCGAAGATCGAATGGCGCGAGCTCGAGAAAGTATTGCGGGAAGCATTTGAAGGCATTGGATACCACACCAAACTCACGTGACCGGGGAAAGACGGCGGCTTCGATTTGGAGCTCACCAGCGTCGAGGGCGGTCAAAAGCGCACATATCTTGTCGAAGTAAAGCATTGGGCGGAGCAAAAGCCTGGTCTTCCCCACCTCCGAAAGTTCATAGCCGTGACAGCCTCTCGCCAGGCCGCAGCCGGGCTATTCCTATCGTCATCAGGCTTTCGGAAAACCGTATACAGTGGGATTTCCGAATTTATGTCCCCCGTCCATCTCGGAGAAGGCGATAAAATCGTATCGCTCTGCAAGACTTACTACAGGCTTCGCAGTGCGCTTTGGCTGGAGGATCTGGATCTCCACGATGAATTGTTTTCGGGGACGCGGGCGCTTGGTTAAATGACTTGAACCTTCTGATAGGCCGGGGACCTACCTCTCAGCGAGGGACGTGATTTCGCAGCGACAGCACATGTCGAATATTTCGCCGGGTCTCGAGCGCGTTCGCGTGTTCGATCGAACCCTTCGGAAGCCTCGGCGGCTCGCTTCTGATCCGTCGTGCCAGCTCGCACAGCTCGACCCACGTGAGGCGCATCAATTCCGTGATGGCGTTGAGAGTTACAGCATGGCCTTGTTTGGGCCGTGATCGAGGGCTACAGGCGCAACATGAATTTTAGTTTTGACCCTGCGTTGATAGCGAGGGCGCGGCAGCTAATTCTGCACAGCCCTAATCTCAGCGTCCTGCTGCCCGAACATCAGGGCCGCTATTCCGCGCTCGTCGTTGAGATCGAAAGGCAGTTCAAGAAGCGCGAGGCTGAAGGAGTGCTGCTGCTTCCCGATCTGAGCGCCTTATCGAATTCGACGATCGGGATCTTTTTCGGACTACAGCGGCGAGGGTTCCGGAAAGTACGACATCTATTCATTCTTGGTGTGCGCGTGGGGCTCGCTCCATCCCTTTCAAGTAGAGATGGAGAAAGTCCGGACAACATTCGGTCTTGGGACCAAAGAGATTGAGTTTAAAGATTTCAATATGACTGAGCTGCGCCGCGCGTTGCCGGCGTATCTGGATGTACTGGGCGGCTATGTGCCTGGATTATTGCTTACCGTTGCCGTGGATAAACGCATCATGTCTGTGTTTGGTCCGCAGACCAAAGCAACCGCAAAGCAACTCGCTCGTACGCTTGAAGAAGCCGGTTACGGAGCGCTTAAGCCGCCGATCGCGGAAAAAGCGCTTCGGGTGACTCATTTCGCTGCATACTTGACCGCCCTGCTCGGTCATGACGGTCAAAAAATCTTTTGGATGTGCGATCACCGATGCGACGTGTGCAAACTCAGAAGCGCACAAGCGTCTCCTTTCGCTTTATCAGAACGTCCTGACGCTTTATTCGACACGAAAATTTGGCCTGATGGGGGGCGCTCTACCGTTCCAAGAGCGGCACACGGGCTACCTCGATCTACTCAGCGCTGCTGATGTCGTTTCTGGCACGATCAATCAATATTTGACCGAACGCGATAGAGTTGGCGAGGAGAATGCCTGCGTGAAGGAAGGAGCCGACAAGGTACTTCTCTGGCTTGGACACGACGGGCTAGCGCTTAAGAAGCTTAACATGCTGATGCGTCTCGGTGACGACGGCACTCTTTGCTCCGGCATCATGGAGTTTTCGCCCAAGAAAATTCCGAATGACAAGACATTCCTGCCGATCCATCTCTGCCGCTAAGAATTAAAGCGTTTCGGCGGCGGCTCCGCGATTAGAAAAGCCGTTTGATATTAAAGATGATTTCTACGCCACTACAGGGCGTCTCGCGCTCCAAGTATGCCTGAATCTGCCTCTCGTAGAGATCGGCGTACTCATGAAGTGAGTCGTCAAAATTTGGGATCAAGTAGATGAGTTTTTGCACGTCATTGGCCGCGCAGAAGGCATCCAATTGGGCCTTTGCTTCCGTAAGATCGTAACGTAGTTTCTTGAAGAAGCCTGCGGTCAAATCGATTTCAGTCGCACCGACGCCGCCGGCGTAACGCCGCTCCGCCTCATCATCCGATATGTTGATGGTTTTTACTTCGCAGAGTGCTTTCATTGACGCGCGATAGCCGATCAAATCCGGTGTTCGCCGTCCTCTCACAATCGACGGTGTGATGAATTCGATCTGCTCATAGCCGGCACGCTTGAGGTAGCGATAGGCTTTGGTCTGATTAAGCTTATCGACCAGTTGTTGCCAGCCGCGCTTTCTGTCGTGCGCCGTCAGCAGCGGCGCCAGCTCAGATTTCAGGAACGTCCATGCCTTTGGATCGAGGCTTTGCAAATCCTCTTCGATTTCGTAATAGACGGCTAGCTTAGCCCGGCTCGTTGCGAGCGATTGATCAAGATCACGAAAATATGCATTCGGCGGCGATGGGTTCGGCAATAGATCGTGCAACTCGTAAAGGCGCGGAAGTCGACGGCGGTAAGTAGACTGGCCTGCACCCGGTTCGGTTGACGGCATCCTAAGCTAATTTCATTCGGTTTTCGAACTCCATTGGGCTCAGGTAGCCGATGGTCGAGTGTCTGCGCTTCACGTTGTAGAAGCATTCGATGTA
>Ga0187784_10003461_pt1 | contig 12750 bp, 15 predicted proteins | sample 1015_SJ02_MP15_2_FD_132964 | JGI IMG/M metagenome (GOLD analysis project Ga0187784, IMG submission 132964) | Tropical peat soil microbial communities from peatlands in Department of Meta, Colombia - 1015_SJ02_MP15_20_MG | ecosystem: Environmental > Terrestrial > Soil > Wetlands > Peat | place... | reverse complement strand
TCGCGATGCATGAAGTTTTCCTGCATGCTCTGTGCAGATTCATGCCCCATGTGTATTTTCCATGAATCCGAGCTCCGCGAAGGCGTGAGCCCCAAGCTCGACATGGGTGAGTGTATAATGTGCATGCGCTGTATCGATTCGTGTCCCCACGGCGCGGCAAAAATCCGTTTCCGCTGGCAGAAGACACTGCCCGCAGAGAGACGGGCTTCAGGTCTATAGCAAATGAATTACCGGCTCGTTCCTTCGATTTGCTCCTACTGCGGCACCGGCTGCGGGGTTATTTACCAGGTTGCGGACGGCCGCCTCACGGCGACACTGCCCAACCGGTCCTACCCGGTAAACGAGGGTTGCCTGTGTATCAAAGGCTGGAATTTGCATGAGCACGTCCTTAGCCCGAACCGGCTCGCGCGTCCCCTTGTGCGCCGCAACGGAGAACTTGCCCCGGTCTCGTGGGACGAAGCCATCGAACTTGCCGCCGGCCGTTTTCTGAAGACGGCCGTAGGACACGGGCCCCACTCCGTTGCCATGCTGGCCTCCGCTAAGGCGACCAACGAGGAAAACTATCTCGCGCAGAAACTAATGCGAGGTATAATCGGGACCAACAATATCGACCACTGCGCCAGGCTCTGACACAGCTCTACCGTGGCAGGTCTTGCCGCGACCCTGGGCAGCAGTGCCATGACAAACTCGCTGGCCGACATGGAACAGGCCCGCTGTATTTTCGTGATCGGCTCCAATACGACCGAATGCCACCCACTGGTGGCTAGACGAATCCTGAGGGCCAAGGCAAAAGGTGCGGTCTTGCTGGTTGCCGATCCTCGACGCATCCAGCTCTCAGAGCTGGCCGACCTGGCGGTGCAGCCCCGTCCCGGCACCGACGTTGCCCTGCTTAACGGGATGATGAACGAAATACTGTCAAGCGATCGGCACGACAAGGTCTACATCGCAGAACGAACACAGGGCTTCGAGGAATTTGCCGCCGTGATTAACCAGTACCCGCCGGAGCGTGCCGCCGACATTACCGGTATTTCAGCTGCCGCTATCAGGCGAATGGCCGAACTCTACTCCGGGAACCGCCCGGCTGCGCTATGCTATGCCATGGGCGTCACCCAGTACGCCAGTGGCGTGGAAAGGGTCAAGGCCTGCTGCAACCTGGCGCTCTTGACTGGCAACATAGGCGTACCCGGCGGCGGGATTAACCCCCTCCGAGGTCAGAACAACGTCCAGGGGGCATGCGACATGGGGGCGTTGCCCGACGTTTTCCCCGGCTATCAGAAAGTGGCCGAACCCGGCGTCCGGGAAAAGTTCTCGGCTGCGTGGGGCCGGCCTGTTCCGGCAGGACCGGGACTTACCGTATCGGAGATAGTCCCCGCCGTCCTTGAGGGACGCATCAGAGCACTCTATGTCATGGGCGAAAACCCTGTGCTGAGCGACCCGGACGCCTCACACGTCCGCGAGGCCCTCTCGCGCCTGGAACTGTTGGTTGTGCAGGACATTTTTATGAGCCACACCGCCGAGATGGCGCATATCGTTTTGCCGGCCGCCGCCGCCGCGGAGAAGGACGGAACTTTCACCAACACCGAGCGCCGCTGCTCGCGAATCCGAAAGGCGGTCAATGCTCCAGGTGAAGCAATGGCCGACTGGCAGATTCTAAATCGAATGGCCCGGGCGATGGGGCAAGCCTGGGAATACGCCGGACCGGAGGAGATTTTTGCCGAGATGGCCGGCCTCAATCCGGCATATTCAGGTATGACCTACGACCGCCTGGGGGTCGATGGATTGCAATGGCCCTGCCCATCACCGGACCATCCGGGAACAGCCGTCCTGCATCGGCAAGGATTCCCCGGGGGCAGGGCTCTCTTCTCCCCCGTTCGACACCGGCCGCAGAGTGAAGAACCGGATGCCGACTATCCTTTTGTCCTGAGTACCGGCCGGATTTACGCGCATTTTCACACCTCGACCATGACCGGCAATTCCCCTCATCTCCAATCCGAAGGCGGAGAAGGATTTCTGGAAATCCACCCGGCGGATGCAGCCCATCTCCGGATCGGGCAGGGAGACCGGATCAGGCTGACCAGCCGGCGCGGCCAGGTTGAGGCGCTCGCTAAAATCGTTTCATCCGTGCCAAGGGGGATGGTATTCATGACTTTTCATTTCCCCGGAAGTCCGGCAAACGTTCTTACAAACACCGCGCTGGATCCGGAGGCCAAAATTCCCGAACTCAAACACTGCGCGGTGCGGGTGGAGAGAGTCTGATGCTCTCTGGCTCGGAAGGCCCCGATTACCTGCTGAGGACGGCGCAAGGCAGCGATGAACTGGAAGCTGTCTTCCGGTTTCGCTATGAACATTTTTTCCACTGCTTTCCGGGTGGCTACCCCGGCCTGGATCGCACGCAGAGACGCATCTTCGAGCCTCACGATCTGGCCGCCGATCACTATTGCGCGTTTGAAGCCGATGGGAAACTCTGCGCGGTGAGCACCGCTACCCCGGCTGACGCAAAGGTCATTCCTCCGGACTGGAGGCGATGGTTCCAGCTCGCCGGACTGTCCCGTGCACAACTGGAAAAGGTGGTTGTCTCCACCCGGATGGTCATCCAGCCCGGCCACCGCCACAGCGGTCTGTTCGGTGTCTTTTACCGGTTTATTATGGAGCGCTATCTCGAGGCAGGCTTCGAGTGCGCGTTCCATTACTGCTCGCCGGGGATGATCTGCCGGTACGAAAAGCTCGGCCACCGTTTGTTCGCGGAACCGTTCACGATGCCTCCCGGGCTTCTGCGAACCCCCATGCTGATAGACCTTAACGACCCCGGCCACCTGCGCTTGGTCGGCTCGCCCATAGCGGCGATGTGCGCAGCCCGCGCCCCGCGGTCGCCGTGGTCCTTGCAGACCGGTCTGCCTGATCCCTCAACCGTTCCCGGTTTCCGCCTCCTCTTGCCCGATGATCGGCTTTCCTATGTCCGCAGCCGGGTCCGGACGGGCCTGCCTGATCCCGGCGAGATTCTGCCCGTGCTCGAGTACGCCAGTCCCCTATTCCTCAGAGCCGGCCTCGGCCATGCTGCGCCGCCAAACGGAGGGTTTCTGTGCTTCGTTTTAAGCGGTGCTGTCAAAGAACGTGACGCAGAGACGACCGGGCCGGGACTCTTTGTGGGAGCAGACCTGCTGCTCGACCCACAAAAGCCTGCCCCGCCGTTCGAGATACCTGTGGATTCGGAGGTCCTGGTGTTCGACCAGCATCTTACCAGGTCCGCCTCCGCAATCGGCGGCAATCTGCAGGACTGGTCCCCGTGGCGCGTTTTGAATCTGGCCTGCCGCCAAATGCCTGCGGAACCAGGAGCCCGGTTCGATACCCCGGAGGTCAAGCAATGTGGAATGCGATAGTTGACAGGCAGACGGGATTTATCAACTTCACGCCCGAAACGGCCGTGGCAATGAGGGGCGCCACCGTTGCCATCATCGGCGCCGGAGGCAACGGTGTGGTTTTAGACCACCTCGTCCGTATCGGTTTCGAACGGTTTATTCTTGTCGACCCGGACGCGATAGAAGACACGAATCTGAACCGACTGCCCTTCACTACAGTGGAGATCGGCCAACCCAAGGTCAGAGCTCAAACTATGGTTTGAACGAGGAGTGTTAAGATGGTTAGGACTTGATGTAAATTCAATTACATTGCTTTTTTCTGAAATGTGAGCGATTTGTACCTCATCAGCATAGATAGCTTTTGCATCCTTATTCCATGAACCGCCAACGATGAATAGGCAACCCTTTCCGGTAGTCATTCCAAGTCCAGTTCTTCCACTGGTAAAATGCCCTGCGTGTGTCCAAGGACCGAGATTTCCATTCTTCCGAACAGGAGCAACCAAGAGATCATTGTAATTGACTACCTTATTTGCTGAGACGTCCCAAGCGAAACCACCAGCAACGTAAATTCTGTCGGAGAAGCATACGGCAGCAGGATAAGATCTAGGGTTAGGAAGGGGATTGGAGGATATCTCCCACTCACACAGATCAGGGGCGCTCTGAGGCATCCAATCTGGGCGGCAGTTCTTGGAGATCTCCGAAAAGCCTGTCCCTTCGGAATAAGTTAAAGGCGTTGGAGTCCAGAACATGCAAAGCATAACCAGGCCGTTACAGGGTCTTAAAACGTGCTTTCCGGCCACAAAATCGTCGTTCTAAGTCAGAGCAGGTAAGCGTCGATGTATGACAAAACTTCCGGCCCTTACCGGTCAGGAAGCTGATCTCGCGCAATGATTAGTGCCTCTCTTCAACCAGCCTGATCTCCAATCGGCAGCCCACAGCGTGAGCATACTTTTTGAGGCTGGCAAGAGAAGGCCTATGCTTTCCACCTGACTCAAGCCGGGAAACCGCGCTTTTTGTCGTCCCCATCGACTCCGCCACGGCTTCCTGCGTAAGTCCGGCTTTGGCACGGGCAGAAAGCATCTGCTTAATGAGGTTGTACTCGTCCCCCAGTTCCTCGTATTTTTCGCTGAAACCCCTGCGTTTCCCGGCCTTTTCGAGGAATGCTTCATGGTCATGGCGAACCGGTTCATATTTTAGTTCGGATCTTTCAGCCATTTTGAACCTCCTTCAATCTTCTTCGGGCGATGTTTAACTCCTTTTTGGGTGTGCCTCGCGTCTTCTTCACAAAAGCGTGGAGTATCACTATGCGCTTCTCCACTACGAAACAATAAAACACCCGCCCGATACCTTCCTTACCACGCGGCCTCGATTCAAACAGCCCACCGCCCAGCACCAGTGAATGAGGCATATGCAGACCGGGTCCGAATTCCGCCAAGAAAGCTCGATCATCCGGGCAAAATCGGCCAGGATGACGACTGGCCAGGACTCAATGCCCTCTTTGACGCGAGCGTGAAAGTATTCGATTGAATAACCCATGGCTTGAAAGTTAGCACAACTGCTAACCATCGTCAACCACCAAAGGTCGAGCGCAAATCACTCCTCGCCATTACCTTTGAAGCATGAACATCTACGTCGGCACCAGCGGCTACTCCTACAAGGAATGGAAAGGCAATTTCTATCCGGGGGACCTGCCCGCAAAACGGATGCTCCGCTATTACGGCGATCGTTTTCGCACGGTGGAGATAAAGACGGTTACTATATTTTCACACGCTTTTGGAACTGGCTTGTCATGGTTATACATTCTGCACACTCAGTCTGCATAAATTCCATCCAAATCTCTCACTCGGCGATTACGGCGCTATAAGAAGCATATCGAGGCGAAGAAGACGACCTCGTTTCAAAAATAAGCGACCTGCCCACCGATCTCATGCACTTGCGTCGGCGGCAAGGAATAGGATTGCAGATTCCGATCGATAGGGCTTGGAGCCGACTGTTGGGCCTTGAGGGGCTTCACATAATAAAATCATTTCCGTTCTGCGCACTGCCATGGTAAGGCTTTTCACCTTTGGCAAAGTTGATCTCAGTGAAAAGAATAAAACCTTGAGGCGCCGAACCACGTTTCCCTACGCACTAGGTCGACACGGTTTCATTTCTGGACACTTCATTCTAGCATTCGATTGTCCCTGTCTGCGATTCTATCTCCGCTCGATATCCGAGGCGATATTCTTTAACATTGGCACGCGTTGAAGGCTTAAAGACCCCGTGTCTGAGCAGGCCAATTTTTCCACTGCGCGCGCTCAAGCACGGAGATTGACTTCCGCTCCATCAGTGAATAGGGGGAATCTCTCGGGAAAAAGCGGTTAGGTGGTCTGAATCAGTACCAGAACTCGGGGTATCGTCTGGTCGTGGGGATGTTGTTCACAAGTAGCGCTATGGCAAGTAAAATGATAGCTCCTGCCCCGACGGGGACCAATGCGTAGAGGTAGCCAAGGTGATGAATTTTCTCACCACCGATTACAGCAATGAGAGCCGTGGCTCCCCCTGGTGGATGAAGGGTTTTAGTGGCATGCATCGCGGCAATGGAAGTTGCTACTGCAATGGCGGCAACAACCCAGGCGGGAAAGGGAAGGAGATTGTATGCACATACTCCGATCAGTGCAGAGAGGATATGTCCCCCCAGAAGATTTCTAGGCTGAGCCAGGGGACTCTTGATTGCTCCAAAAATGAGAACCGCTGACGCGCCAAATGAGCCGATGATCAGAACCAGATTGGTTCCCTCGCAAAAGCACTCATCGAGAAACCCCACAGAACCGATTCCAATGAGGCTGCCAACCCATGACCAGATGATCTCCTGCAGCATCACTCTGGGCGGACTTTGCGTTGTGCCTTTCATCTTCCTCAAATATTCCAGGAACATGCTGCATTCCTTGCCATTGCCGCTATAAGATCGTTTCGCGTGAGGATGCCAACCACACGCCCATCCGGTCCGGTAATGGGAACCCTGTTTATGCCCTTTTCCGAAAACACCCTCATGATCTCCTTGAGGGACGTGGACTCTGTGAGGGTAATTGCGGGAGAGGTCATGATGTCTTCTGCTCGTCTGGCGCGGATGGGCAAAACGATGCAGCCTTCCGCCCTGAGACAATTTGCTATCACGCTCATGAAATTCTTTTGGCTCTTCGCTCCCATTCGCCTAAGAAAATCCTTCTCTGAGATGACTCCCACCAACTTGTCTTCAGCATCAAGAACGGGAACTCCCGAGATACCATGCTCACCCATCAGAGCGGCCACTTCAGGCAGGGGAGTATCGGGCCTTACCGAAATGATGCTTCTTTCCATTATATCGCCTGCCGTGACAGAGCCGACTATTCTCTCGACCGCTCGCCTGAATGCGTGGCAATAAAGTTCCTTGAAGTCCCCCGGAGTTATGTCGAGGTATCCCGGAATGGACTTCATCGCATCGAAGATATCCTTTTCGGTAAGCTCTATACTTTCAAAGGACATGTCGGATTTCTTCCTGTCGGCAGACATCGGTGGTCCCTCGCGTTTAACTTTTGCCAAACGGACAATGAGGATAGCAGCATTGGGCACAATCACGGCACAGGCCGCCATGACCCAGAAAAGCAAGCTCGGCTTTGCCGATGCGCTCTCCGGCGAGAACACGGGGGAGCACCAGATCCAGCACGGTCACTCGATGATGTAATGCGCATCCCGGCACGCCCAAAAGTGGTACTTCTCCAACATAAGCAATCATGAACATCGCCCCGGGCAGCACCGCAGACCCGTAGTGCAGTTCCTGCGCTCCGGCCAACCGGATTCCGTGGCGGGTCACATCATCGGGATCGACGCTCATCCCCCCGGTTATGATCATAAGATCGCACCCACGGGCAATGTGAGAACGTATCGCGCTGGAGATCACCTCACTACTATCGGGTGCGAAGTCAACAGCGACGACCTCGGAGCCGAGACCGGTGAGCTTTTCTGAAAGTATGGGAGCAAAACGATCCTCGATAAGGCCATTAAACACTTCATTACCGGTGACTACGAGCCCTACGTGAGCACGACGCAGCGGGCGAACCGCAAGCACTGAACCTCTTTGCCTGGCAACGGCCGCAGCCCGTTCGACCACGGCACGTTTAAGGACCAACGGAATGGCCCTGGTAGCGGCAACCATCTCGCCTTTTCGAACAAGGGTATGGTTGTGAAGGGAAGCGCACATGACTTCATCGACCAAATTAAAAGCGGCCAAAACAGTAGTGTCCACTTGCAAGAGGCCGTCGATTCCCGCGAATATGCTGATCTTTCCCTCACGCGGCTCGTTTTCCAAAACCACGCCATCTCCGGCCAGTGCTTCCGCCAGAATGACCGCGGCCTGATTCTCGTGGATTTCATCTTCTTCTATGCCGAGTACATATAGGTGGTTTTTCCCAAGGCGCTGAAGATGACAGAGATCCTCTTCGCAAACAGTATGTCCCATGCGGAATGCGGGTCCTTTGAATTCACCGGGTCTGATTTCGGTGACATCATGGGCCAGTCTGGTGCCCACCGCATCTTCGACTCGAATCGTCTTCAGCACGACACTCCTCCCCTCGGAGCATAAGTAACAGAGTTCATATGGTCTCTACATGGTCGATCATCGTAAAGTGTTCGCCGGTTTGCATGCTTGATGTAAATCCGGGGTCCAGTTCATGTCCGGCCATGAGATTTCACTGGCGCTGCTGTAATAACAGCCGGGAGCGCAAGGTCTACACAAAATGGCTCCATTCAAAACTACTTCACGGTGGTCGCGAATCGCCTGGCCGCACCGGGAGCAAATGACCTTGTGGTTGGCAGGTCCCGGCAGATCGAACTCGCTCAAGGCTATTTTCACCTCGTAGACCCTGTAGAGAACACTGTCCGGCATTCTTTGGTAGGCCATCAACTGTTGTTGCCGTTTCCCCCGGATTTCAGGAGCATAATGGCCGACGAGAAGACGCGCCTCTTCGGTAGAAAGCACCCGAAAGGCTTTCGCACTCACAAGATTCATAAAAGTAGCCGCCATGATGCCATAGTCTATGAATTTCAATGACCGCCTGCCCAATTTTGCTCCTGTGACGTGAGCGATGGCGTCTGCAGCACAGCGGTCCATTTCGGAATAAACCAGGAGCTTTTTGATTTGTGCCGGATGAGTCGGGTCGTCCAACCCGATTAGACGGCACCCCAGCATGGCCATGCGCACTCCCACTACTTGGCCGGGACAAAGATGGCCGTGTGCCTCGGCCGAGGATGCCAACAATTCATGGAAAGGCTTCAATGGGCTAGCCTCCTTTTATACGCGCTTGCATCGCCGTCCAGACAACCGTATCTTACCCTGGAGGATCAAGGACCTCTTTTACCCAACCCATGGCGGCGATCATATTCGGGAAGCCGGTCGTCGTGAGCGACAACAAGACCACATGGTTGATCTCATCCCGTGTTGCGCCTGATGCCAGGGCTTTCCTGGTATGGGACATCACTCCTCCTCTGGAATTTGCACCGATGGCGATGCCGAGTTTGACCAGGTCCTGGTGCTTTTGATCGATGGGACCCGCTTTGCGGCATGCGACACCCAATTCTTTGTATTGTTTGAAAACTTCCGGGAAACGATCTGAAAACTTCTCATAAATATCCGGCAGATACATACATCCTCCTTCATGTATTATCGGCGCTCAAGACCTTTCTCGCATATTTGGAGAGTTCCCTATAGAAACCAATCTCATCATTTTCCTCTACCCTGTCGAAGAAAAGGGGCGTCCAGAGCCTCAAATGGTTCAAGACGAATTCGTAATCCTCCAGAACACCCGGTGTTTCCCTGGAAACCGCTCCGAGGAGCGCCAGGAACTCCAATTCCACAGCAATGTGGTCCGCCACCTCATCGGTTTGGAGTCCATAGCTTAGGTGGAGATTCCGAAGCTTGACGGTCGATTCCCCCATCAAGGTTCCTTCAATATAAAATGACCCATATGGGGGACAGGGAAGCTCTGGAAGAGCGTTTATGAAAAGCCTCACGTATTCGGCCTGAAGCGCTTCGAGCGCCGCAGTGTCTGCTTCCCTTTGCCATGGTACTGTGGCAATCCCGACAAGGTTGGCGTGAGCGGGCAATTGCTCGGGATAAGTAAAGAGCCTCGACAGAAGATGAAAAGCGTCAACTGAGATCAATACGTCTTCCATTATGATTGAGCCTTATTCGCTATCGGAAGTCGATCAATGGCCACTATTATTAAAAAGCATGCAAATGCAACCACACCTAAGAAAATTGCCATTTCAATTCCGCTAGGGAAATAATGCCATTCGGTTACAAACGTATCCAGGGACATGTCGTATCTTCCAGAGGAAATGGGGACGGACCATTCGACATCCTGGAGCCCCAGGGGATTGATCGTGAGTGCTATCCGTGCGAAAGCGCCCGGCATTATCAGGAAGCGATGCACCAGGATTCCCGAGACTAACAGGCCGCAGCTTGCCATCATGGCGCCCGCGCTGCTCCTCACCCTTTCGTTTAACAGCAAAATGACAGCCGCCAGAGGCGCCAGCACCTCAAAGGCGTGTGCCCAAATATACTCCCTGAATATGATGGACAGGACATCCATAGCTTCAGTGGCGCCATACCAGGCATGGATGAAGTAATCGTTGTACATGAAGAAAAGATGGATAAAGAGAGAGGTTGCAATGATGACCGACATGGTGCGGTACGCCTGGTGGTATTGATCCTTGACTCCATGGGTCATTATAGACACCAGGAGCACTACGGCGGTTCCCGAAGCCATTGCCGCCGCCACAAAATCCGGTGCCAGCACCGCCGAGTGCCACCACTCCCTGGCACCCTGCGTTGCGAAAATCCAGGCCGTAATAACGTGAATGCCCACAGCTGCGACAAGAGAAAAAGGAGCGAGGCGTTTAGCCAATCTTGCGGAAAACTCCTTGGGATTGTCAACTTTGAGGGCCAGTTTTTGCAATGGCCCCTTGAGGTCCGGCAGCATCAAAATATAGAGATAGGCGAGCGACAGGGCGGCATAGAGGCTTAGCACCGCAACATCCCATATCAGAGGGGATGAAAATTTGGGATGGATGAACATGTTATAGATCCTGGCGGGCTGTCCTATGTCGGGAAGAATCGAAACCATCGCCGCGCACACGTTGACAAAAGCGGTGAGAGCCCCAATTTTGGCAAACGGCTTAAGATTCTCGACCCCGAACAGATAAATAAGGGAGCTCAAAACCAGTCCCCCCGCTGCGTTTCCAACAAAGAAAGCCAGACCTGAGACATAGAGTCCCCACGTATAGGAATTGCGCATGTTGGTGAGAACCAGCCCCTCTTTGTACTGATACAACCACGCTACAAAGCCCGCTGCCATCAGAACTAACGTGATCGCCAATGCAGCCTTTTTACTCATAGCTCACACCTCCTTTCTTTTCGGAGGAAGATAGAAAACGCCAGGCTTTGTCCCTTTTTCCTGCAGGAGGTTAAATCCGTTTTTATCCTGAATCATCCTGGAAACCTCACTGTTCGGATCATCCAAATCACCAACCAAACGTGCTTTGCCTGGGCAGCCGCGAACACAGGCCGGCTCAAGACCTTCAGCGAGATAGTGGACGCAGAAGTTGCACTTTTCTACAACCCCCTTGAATCGCACCGGCGTGTACACAAGTCTTCCGTTAAGCCGAAAATCTTTTGGATAGCCGTAGGTGTAGCCGTTCTCATATTCGTATTTTTTCATGGATTTCTTGGGATCTTCCCAATTGAACTGGCGCACTCCATAGGGACACGCAGCCATGCAATACCGGCAGCCGATACATCTTTCGAAGTCCACCAGAATGGATCCGTCCGTGTGCTTGTATGTAGCGTCGACCGGGCAAACTTTCTCGCATGGGGCATTCTCGCAATGCTGACAGTGGACTGGAAGGAAGTATTCTTTCCCCTTTACGGGTGCAACACCGTGAAACTCACTTCCCGGAGTAAACACTCTATTCCACCAGATACCGGCAGGCTGCGCGTTGTGCTGTTTACAGGCCACAGCACATGAGCGACACCCGATGCATTTTTCAAGATCAATCACCATTCCTCTTCTCATGTCGATACCCTCCTCACATCAACCAAGCACTCGTTCCACACCGAGGTGGGCGACCATATGCCTGGGACAAAGTATATTTCGTGAAGGGGTTTGATCCAGGGCATGGTGAGGGAATTATAGGACTCATCTTTTAAATACTTCGCCCACCATCCCTCTTCGAAAATCGCCGTCCCCATTCGGCATCCGGGATCTATCACGGCATAGGCTTTCGTTTTGCCCCGGTTATTGTAGATTTCCACAAAATCCCCGGTCTTGATCCCTCGTTCCTTAGCGTCTGACTCGTTCAGGAACACTTTAGGCATATGCCCCTGCAATTCATTGAGCCATGGGTTGTTGGAATGAGTCGAGTGTACCCGATATAGAGAGTTCTTCGTTACATAGCGAAGCTTGTACTTATCTCGTGCGGCAGGGTCCACTTTGTATTCGGTCTCCAGGAAAGTTTCCTTATGGACGGGAAGCTGTTCGCCCATCTGGAGGAAGAGGTCTTCATCCTTGTAGAATTCGATCCGCCCGCTTCTTACAAACTTAGCGGTCACCGGCAGGGGCGGTGGATAACTGCGGGGAGGGAAAGGAACTCTTTCGTGGACCTGTTCCCAAAAAGGAATCTGCCTGTCGTTGGGCGCTTTTGAATGCAGGCGGACCGGTCCTTTCTTCAACATGTCCAGTGTAATACCTTTAGTTTCGGCCCCCCCGTTTTCGAGAATAAGCTCAATGACTTTCAGCGATGCGTCTTCCTCGTTAAGATCGGGATAGAAGTACTTTTCGAATTCCGGATTCAATCTTTTGGCAAGTTCCCTCATAACCCACAGCCCGGACTTACTCTCAAACACGGGTCTGATGGCAGGCTGTTGGATCTGCAGATAGGGATGCAGAATGGTGGCGGCCATCTCATAGTTTTCGTACCAGCTGGTGGCAGGAAAAACAACGTCTGACCACTGGCAGGACGTGGTCATTTGAAAATCGAATGTCACGACGAACTCTATATCTCCCGATGATGATCTCTCTTTCAACCTGTTGGCCATATTGTGCTGGTCGAAAGGATTTCCCCAGCCACCGACCATGGCCTTAATTCCGTTTTTGGGGTAATTTATGCCGCCACCCTGGAGAAAGTAGAGATACGGCACCCAATTGAGCTTTCCTTCCTTGGGAAGCCACCATTCGCTTAGGTTAAACCGAATTCGATACTGTCCTGCGTAAGTGGAGATACCTCCTCCGCTCTGCCCTATGCTTCCGGTCAATACGGGCAGCAGGGCAAGGGCTCTTCCCTTTAGATCACCATTGTACCACTGGTAATTGCTGGCTCC
>Ga0187784_10003460_pt1 | contig 12753 bp, 15 predicted proteins | sample 1015_SJ02_MP15_2_FD_132964 | JGI IMG/M metagenome (GOLD analysis project Ga0187784, IMG submission 132964) | Tropical peat soil microbial communities from peatlands in Department of Meta, Colombia - 1015_SJ02_MP15_20_MG | ecosystem: Environmental > Terrestrial > Soil > Wetlands > Peat | place... | reverse complement strand
GGCTCGAGGGCACCGGAATCACCACGTTCGACGTCGCCAAGGCGCTGATCGACGAGGGCTATCACCCGATGACGGTCTACTTCCCGCTGGTCGCGCACGGGGCGATGTTGATCGAGCCGACGGAATCCGAAAGCAAGGCTTCGCTCGATCTGTTCGTCGCGACCATGCGCGACCTCGCCTTTGCCGCCAAGGCCGGCGACAAGGCGCGATTCTTAGATGCGCCGCGGCTCGCCCCGCGCCGCCGCCTCGACGAGACCCGCGCCGCCCGGCACCCGGTGCTGCGGTGGGTGAAGCCTGCGCCAGCGCAAGCGGCGGAGTGAAACGAAACTCGGTTGATCACATCCCTCTGGGGGACTTAGGGCGAGTAATGGCTGCCCTATGTCGTTGACCGATGACGTTTCCAATTGTCAACGAACGCTGACATAATGGCTGCTAGGGCTTCCCAATATCGTGACCGAAGACTATGCGGTGCCCATCCGGCGTGGCTATAGTGAACTCTCTCATTCCGTAAGGGCGATCAATTGGCGACTGGAGAATGCGAGCGCCGTTGGTGACGAACTCGGTGTGAAGCGCGTCAACATTGTTGGTGTCCAGATAGGCGAACCAACTGTGGGGGCCAATATCGGCTGCCGGGGTCGCGTTCGGACATTTGCCGAGCATGACGCGGACTCCGTCGCGCTGAACGAGGCGCCAATCAGTGGAGTCAGGCCACTCCAGCACGAAGCCGAGCACATCGCAGAAGTACCTTGCGGTCAGGTCTATATCGCGCACGGCAAGAACGTGCGCCCAGGGGGCGATCTTTGTGCGTGCCTCGTCGTCTTTGTCATGAGCCATGTATTGACCCGTCTCAACGTGCTTATCGATTTGATTTAGCAGTAGAGAATGGCTCAACTGAACCGCTACACGTTAGCACTACAGTTCCGGCGTTTCCACTCCTTGACTGCGTCGCCCATGGTCTTGGGCGTGCCGTCTTTTAGCCAAGCCATGAACGAGCGATCGAACTTGAAGTGCGAGCCACACTGCGACTTGAAGAACCGACGAGCATTTTGAGTATTGCGATACGACGACGTGATTAGCGTGGTGCTCCTGATTTGATCGCTATGCCAATCGAACTTGCTCATCGCTTCTAGTCTCCTGGGAACTGGCCTGGCGAGGAAGTGGCTCAATAGAGCCATTCCGTACACGTCGCACAACCTGGATTGCACACTACACCGCTCCGCGGTAGGGGAGCGCGCGAGCCGAGCGGTGACAGCGGCTCACTCCGTCGGTGCGGCATCCAATAGTTCGTAGCCCGGATGAGCGCGCAGCGAGAAATCCGGGGCGCGACCCCGCATGTCGCCCCCGGGACGAAGTGCCCGGGGGCTTATGCGGGCTACAAAATCAGCCGGCGTAGATCCAGAAATCGCCGATCGCGCAGGCGCCGGCCGCGGGAAACGGCGCGGGAACCTGCACGCAGGCGAAGGGATGCGGCCGCTTGCCGTAGCGGTCCGACCACGCCGCGGAGATGCCGGCGAAGTCCCGCACGTCGGTGAGGAAATATTGCGCGCGCACCACGTTGGACGGCGGCACGCCGACCGCTTTGCACACCGCCTCCGCGTAGGACAAAAGCATCGCCCCCTGCATTTCGCCGGCAAGGCTGAGACCCTCGAAGGTGCGCGCGTGCGCGGCGCCCGCTACCTGCCCGTCGCGGCCGATCGCGATGAGGCCGGACGGAAACACGAGTTCGCCCGCGCGCACGCACGGCCCGAAGGTCGCGGCGGCCGGGATGCCGGTCTCCACCACCTCCTTGCGCCGGCGGGCGCCGTTCTTGAGCGCGATCAGATTGATCTCGAGGCTGCTGTCCGAGTTGGCGTAGTCCTTCGCCGGCACCAGGGTCACCGCGCAGGGAATGTCGCGGAAGTGCTGCGACCAGGCGTCGAGGAAATCGGGAAAATTCTCGACCCCGCGGATATAGGCCTGCGCCTTGAGGCTGTGCTCGAGCCCGGAGCCCGCCGCCTTGAGCGAGGGTTCGAGTCTTTGTGTGACGATGTAATGGACCTGCCGGCGGAAGGAGGTCTGCCCGCCCCACTGCCGGTTCGGCGCGACGTAGACGCTGGGATCGAGCGAGCCGTCGCGGGCGAGCGCCATGTTGCCGGCGACAAACACGAAGTCGTTGGCAACGACCGCCGGATTGTACCCCGACGCCGTGATCGGCTCGCCCGGGATGACGACTTTCTCGATCGCCCCGTCGGGACCCGGCGCCAGCGCGATCATCGAGGTGTGGATATTCGCGTGCGCCGCAAAGCAGCGCTCCATGATGATCGAGGTGCTCGGCGGAATGTAGGAGCCGAACGCGGCAAAGCGCGCCAGATGATAGGCGGAAACCGCCGCGCCCCTGGTATAATATTGATCGACCCGCACCGCGTTCGGTAAATCCGCGCCGAACTCCTGCAAGATGGCGCGCATGCGCGCGAGGATATAGTCCGCTTCGCGGCGGAGCGGCGGACGGCCGCTGAGCGGATAGCCGGGCGGACCTTCCACCTCCGGCGCCGGCCCGCGCTCGAAATCGAACGCCTCGTGGCCGTTAAGGAAAATCCACGGCCCCGCCTTGATCGCGTAGGCGTAGCCGGTCGAGCTTCCCGCCAGGCGGCCGACCGATTTGACGGTCGGCGCCGCCGGCGCAGCGGCGCCCGCCGCCTGGCTCGCCTGGGCCATGCGGGTCGTGGCGCTCGATTGCGTCGATTTCGCCGCATGCGCCGCCGCCGGCGTCAGCGCCGCGGCGCCGGCCAAGGTCATTCCGTTGAGGAAGCTGCGTCGATTGGTAATTGCGACGGCACGGCCCGCGCGCATGTTGCCCTCCGGCTCGAATGCCGCGCGAGCGTGTCGCGCGTCATCGATCGTACCGCGCGGCGTGCGCGCGCGCCAAGCTCCAGAGGAAATGGGTTGGTTTGCACCGGATGAGCGCGCAGCGCGATCCCCGGGCACTTGTTCCGCCTTGTGGCTGCGCGAAGTCGTCCAGTCTCGTGCGCACGCTTAAAGCCGCGCCCGTGTATTATTGACCTGTCGACCGCATTCATATGATGCTCTTGGGAATCCGGCGCCATTGCAACGAGCCGCGGAATTTGAAGGGAGAGACGAAAAATGATTGCCCTCGACGCCTCAGGCGGGGCTAACACGCTGACCGCATCCGCAAGCGCGTCGGACGCACACGCCGCTCAGGTCGCCAGTATTGCGGCACGCATCGAGCGCTTGCCGCTGACCTCTTATCAAAAGGGAATTTTCGCGATCATCGCGACGGCATGGTTTTTCGACAGCATGGACCTCGGGGCGCTGACTTTCGTGCTCGGCTCGATCAAGCAGAGCTTTCAGCTCTCGACCGCCGAAACGGGCCTGCTGTCGAGCATGAGCTTTTTCGGCATGTTCGCCGGCGCCGCTACCGCGGGGCTGCTGGCGGACCGCTTCGGCCGCACCAAGGTGTTTCAGATCAGTATGATCATCTGGGGGCTCGGCAGCCTCGCTTGCGGCCTGTCATCGACCGTCACCATGCTCGGCGCCTCGCGTTTGTTGCTCGGCTTCGGCATGGGCATGGAATTTCCCGTCGCCCAATCGATGGTCTCGGAAATCATCCCGGCCGAGCGGCGCGGCCGCTACATCGCCTATCTCGAAGGCTTCTGGCCGCTCGGCTTCATCGCGTCTGGCCTTATGATCTACGCCGTGCTGTCGGTGGCGGACTGGCACTGGGTGTTCATCCTGCAGGCGGTGCCCGCGCTGTTCGTGTTGGTGATCCGCCGCTACGTTCCTGAATCGCCGCGCTGGCTCGCCGCGCACGGCCAGGCGGAGCGCGCTGAGTCTGTGATGCGGGAGATCGAGACCAAGGTGGCCGCGCGGCTTGAGGGAAGAGAGCTTCCCGCGGCGAAACCGCAGGCGATCGCGGCGCCTGTGCGCGCCAGCGTGGCCATGTTGTTTTCCGGCATCTACGCCAAGCGTACCGCGATGCTTTGGACGCTGTGGTTCTTTGCGCTCCTCGGCTTCTATGGGCTCACCACCTGGCTTGGCGCGCTATTGCAGGCGAAAGGTTTCCCGGTGACCAAATCGGTGTTTTACACCATCCTCATTTCGCTCGCCGGCATCCCCGGATTCGTCTTCTCGGCCTGGCTCGTCGAAGCCTGGGGGCGCAAGGGCACGCTCGCCCTCAACCTCATCGGGGGCGCCGTGGCCTGCTATTTCTATGGCGGCGCGACCGATCAGACCCAACTCATCATTGCGGGGCTTTGCATGCAGTTCTTCCTGTTCGGCATGTGGTCGGCGCTCTACGCCTACACGCCGGAGCTTTATCCGACCGGGGTGCGGGCGACCGGGACCGGCTTTGCGTCTGCGATTGGGCGCATCGGCTCGCTGATCGGCCCGACCGTGATCGGTCTGATCCTGCCGGCCGCCGGCCAGGGCGGCGTGTTTGCGCTCGGCGCCGGCGCGTTCGTCATCGCCGCGCTGGCGGTCTTGATCCTGGGCGAAGAGACCAAAGGCCGAATGCTGGAGCATATCTCGCATTGAAATGATACCGGTGGAGGTTTCGTCACTCTCCGCCGCGTTTCGCCGATACGGCCGATCTTTGATTGGATAACCTGATCCTTCCTCGCGCGCGGAGGCAATTATTGATCGAGCATGCCCGTCACGTGCCGTTATCGTCCGCCCTCTGGAGCGAGAGCGACGCCGCGGCGGCAATCGAGGAAATCGTTGCGGACGGGATTGAACATTTCGACGCCGAGCGATTCTGGCCGGCACATCCGCTCGACGAAGGAACAAGCGACGGCCATGCCAGTCTCTATTTTGGCGCCACCGGCATGATGTGGGGCATCGACTACCTTGCCCGGGTCGGCGCGATCGACGCGCGGTTCGATTTCCGCCCCGTCCTGGCGCGGCTGATGGAAGCTAACCGCGCGGAGCTGCCCCGGTACGGAGACTATGCCGCGCACGGGTCGTTGCTGTTCGGCGATCTCGGTACGGCCCTGCTGGTCATGCGGCTGGACCCTGCTCCCGCGATCGCCGACCTGATCCATGCGCGTGCTGACGCGAACACGACACTGCCGGTGCGCGAGCTGATGTGGGGCCTGCCCGGTTCCATGATCGCCTGCTTGCACATGGCCGCGATGACCGCGCAACCGCGTTGGCGGGCGCTATTTGCCATTCAGGCCGCGCGTCTGCTCGATGACTTGGAAGAAACGGACAACGGCCCATTATGGACCCAGGATCTCTATGGCCGCCACCTGCGCTATCTCGGACCGGTGCACGGTTACGCCGGCAACATGATCGCGTTGCTGCGCGGCTGGGAGTGGTTGACCGACGATCAGCGCGCGCGGGTCGCCGCGGCGATTCCCCGGACCTTGGCGGCAAATGCGTGGCGTTCCGAGCTTGGCGCATCATGGCATGCCGTCGCGGCGGATCGCGACAAACCGCCGTGGCTGTGCCAGCACTGTCATGGGGCTCCCGGCATGGTGACGGCGTTCGCGGACGCGCCGTTCACCTCGCCCGACCTCGATGACCTGCTGCGCGAAGGCGGCAGGTTCGCTTGGGCCGCCGGACCGTTGGCCAAGGGCTCCAACCTCTGCCATGGCACCGGCGGCAACGGCTACGCGTTTCTCAAGCTCTATCGCCGAACCAACGATTTGATCTGGCTCGAGCGCGCCAGGGCCTTCGCGATGACCGCGATCGCCCAATGTCGCGAGGCACGCGACCGGTTCGGGCGTGGTCGCTACTCGTTGTGGACCGGCGATATTGGGCTTGCCGTCTACCTATGGGACTGCCTGACGGCAAAGCCGCAATTTCCGACGATCGACGTTTTCTGAACTGCTCCCAATCAACTTGACCTCTAACCAAGTCGGTTTGCACGATCGGCGGCGTCCTTCTTGTCGGCGTGGACGGCCGCGACAGGGCTTTCGTCCATATTCCCGTATCGGCCGAGCGCAAAGCATATCGTCACGCTGATCGCGATGGCGAGCGGGACTGCGATCAGGATGCCAACGAATCCGAACAGATAACCGAACGCAAACACTGCAAAAATCAACCAGACCGGATCCAAATGGACGCGCCGGCCGATCAGTCGCGGCGTCAGGACATAATCGGCCACGGACTGCCCGACGAAAAAAATGCCGATCACCGCCGCCATCAATGTCCACGCCGGACCAAACTGTACGATGACCATGCACAGCGACAGGACAACCCCGGTGAGGGCGCCGAGATAGGGCACGAATCCGAGCAGGCCGGCGGTCGATCCGATCAGTAAACCATGGTTCAGACCGATCAATTTGAGCGCAGTGGCGTAGAAGACCGCGAGGACAAGGCAGATGATGCCTTGGCCGCGCAGGAAGCTCCCGATCGCATCGTCGACCTCGTGCCAGAGCTTCCGCGCGGTCTCGCGATGCTCGGCCGGCACCCAATGGTCGATCGTGGCAACGATCCGGTCCCAATCATAAACCAGGTAGAACGTGACGATCGGGGTGACTACGAGGAGCGACAAAATGGACAACAGCGCCCTCCCGCTGGACCAAAGCGAACCCAGGAAGCTCGTGAGCCAGCCAGTGGCCAGGCGCGCGAGGTCCTCGCTCGACTGCTCGGCGAGGTTAAGCCCCTCGCCGACGACGCGGCGCAGCCACGGGCGACTCGGGTCGGTGGCGAAATCCTGCAGGCGTCGGATGTAGCCGGGCAAATTGTCAATGAACTCGGCGATCTCGGTGCCGAGCAGCGGCACGGTCAGAACGAGGAGGGCCGTGAGGCCGGCGACGAACACGCAGAGCAAGAGGAGCGTCGCAGCGGCTCGATTGAGGCCCAATCGCTCGAGCCGATTCACCGGCCGGTTGAGCAGATAGGCGAGGACCATGCCGGCGACAAAAGGCAACAGTATCTCGTGCAGCAGCACGACAAGGATCAGCAGGGCTGCGAGCATTGCAGCCCATAGGATGATCGTACGTGCGGTATTCATTAGCGCCTTAGTCGGAGAAAGTGGAGATGCTCGCCGGCGTCACCGCGCCTCGTGGCGCATGATGCCTGTCCAGCAACCGTGTCATTTGCTCCGCGGGCGACCGGGTTCGCCGCGCGTCGCCCCCGTCACGGGGCCAGCGGCCCCCCGCTGACTGAGCGAAGTCAGCACTCCGTCGCACAGCTTCGCGGGGTCGCGCTCGCCGTATTTTGCCAGGGCGATGATGTTGCGGGCGACGAGTTCAGTGACCTTATCCGTTCGATCCTTCAGCCCCAATCGACGCAGGGCCTCGTCGAATGCGGCCGTCATGACCTCCAGATCGTCGGGGGCGAATACTGCATCATTGCGTATGAATTGGCGCAGCGGCATGACACGCTCTCCGACGCATGCGGCGGGCAGGAGCGCAAATGGCTTCGGCATCAAGATCGCCAGCGCAATTATGCGCCTCGAATTGAGGTTTGGCGAGCGGAACTTTGCCGAAACCCCAATCGCAAATGGACCATTGCCCCAAGGGGCTATCCTGGGTCATTCGCGACCGACGCGGCCGGGGTTGACCGTCGGCGCACGTCCGCTTTGTCCCGAAAGCGGCCGTGCTCACGCGTATGTTTGTTTGGTCGTTGCCGCTTAATTCAGCTTCGCCTTCACGTCGCCGATGCCTTGGGTCAGCAGGCGGTCGGCGACCTCGCCCTTGGCGCTCTGGGTGAGGATTTTCTCGGCGGCGGCGACCGCGGCTTCGGCGGCGGCGGCGCGCACCTCGGCGACCGCCTGGGTTTCCGCCTGGGCGATCTTGGTTTCCGCCACCTGCGAACGGCGCGCGACAAACTCTTCCATCCGCGCCTTGGCCTCGGCGGCGACCCGCTCGGCCTCGGCGCGGGCGCCGGCGATGATCGCGTCCGCCTCGGTCTCGGCGGCCTGGCGCTTGCGGCGATACTCGGCGAGCAGCGCCTCGGCCTCGTCGCGCAAGCGCCGCGCGTCGTCGAGTTCCGCCTTGATGCGGGCGCCGCGGCGGTCGAGCGCCTCGATCATCTTTTGCGGGACGCCGTAATAGACGAGCACCCCGATGAACAGAAAGAAGCCGATCGCTACCCAAAATTCCGCTTCCAGCAGCATGGCGTCCCCTTACAGCGGGATGACTTTTCTTCGAATCGTCATCCCGCTCTATCTTTTTGCTGGAGCATGATCTTTTTCCGAAAACCGGTACCCACTTTTCGGGATCATGCTCTACCGCTTGAGCGCGTCGTCGACCGCCGCCGCGACCGCCGGCTCGGCGGGCGCCGCGCCGATCAGGCGCTCGACGATCGCCGCCGCGGCCTCCGCCGCGATCGACCGCACGTTCGCCATGGCGGACTGTTTGGTTGCGGCGATCTTCTTCTCCGCCTCGGCGAGCTTGGCGTTGAGTTCGGCCTCGAGCGTCTTGCGGCGCGTCTCGCCTTCCGCGGTCAGCCGGACATGGGTCTCGCTGGCGATCGTCTGCCCGCGACCGTGCGCGTCGGCGAGCGCCTTTTCGTAGGCCGCGAGCGCGGCGTCGGCCTCCTCGCGCAGCCGCCGCGCCTGCGCCGTGTCCGCTTCGACCCGTTCCCGCCGCGCGGCAAAAATGCCGCCGACCCGCGGCAGCGCGACTTTCGCCACCAGCGTGTAGAGCACCACGAACGAGATCACGAGCCACACCAGCTGCGAGGCGAACGTGTCCCGCTGGAACGGCGGAAACGGCGCCTTGTGGCCCTCGGACGGGACCTCGGTGTGGGCGGCGGGTTCGGCCATGACTCGGTCGCAAGCAAGCGCGCGGCGGGCGCCGCGGCTAGAGCGCGAACAGCAGCAAGAGCGCGATCAGCAGCGAGAAGATGCCGAGCGCCTCGGTGATGGCAAAGCCGAAGATCAGGTTGCCGAACTGGCCCGGCGCGGCCGACGGGTTGCGGATGGCGGCGGCGAGATAATTGCCGAAAATGGTGCCGACGCCGACGCCGGCGCCGCCCATGCCGATGCAGGCGATGCCCGCGCCGATGTATTTTGCTGCAACCGGATCCATGTCGAAAGCTCCTCTTGCTGTGTTGGGTGAATGCGGCGGGCGCTCAGTGGCCCGGGTGAATGGCGTCGTTGAGGTAGATGCAGGTGAGGATCGCGAACACGTAGGCCTGCAGGAAGGCGACCAGCAGTTCGAGCGCGGTAAGGATCACGATCATCACCAGCGGAAGCGCGGCGCCGAACCAGCCGGCGATGCCGATGCCGGCGATCGCCGTCACGAAGCCGCCGAACACCTTGAGGGTGATGTGGCCGGCGAGCATGTTGGCGAACAGCCGCACGCTATGCGAGATCGGCCGCGACAGGAACGAGAGCACCTCGATGACCACGACGAACGGCAGGATGTAGATCGGCACGCCGCTCGGCACGAACAGCTTGAGAAAGCGCAGGCCGTTCTTCCAGAAGCCGTAGACGATGACGGTGAAGAACACCAGCAGCGCCAGCGCGGCGGTGATGATGATGTGGCTCGTCACCGTAAAGGAGTAGGGGAGCAGGCCGAGCAAATTCGCGAACAGCACGAACATGAAGATCGTGAACACGAAGGGAAAGAACTTCATGCCGGCTTCGCCGGTCGCGTTGCGCAAAGTATCGCCGACGAACTCGTAGGAGATTTCCGCAAGCGACTGCAGCCGGCTTGGTACCAGCGCCCGTCGCCGCGTCAGGCCGATCATCAGGACGGCAACGCAGGCGACCGTGATCGCCATGAACATCGCCGAATTGGTGAACGCGATCTCGCGCGCCCCGAACTTGGCGATCGTGAACAGATTGTTGATCTGGAATTGATGGATCGGGTCGGCAGCCATGGCCGGTTCGGCCCTTCCTCGTCGCTCGATCCGCCGGCCTCGTCCGCAGATCGCAAATTCAACTCGTCGACTTCTCGTCCGAGCCCGGCCCGACGCCGGCCCCGCGGATCACGTTGAGCACGCCCGCCGCGAAGCCGAGCAACACGAACACGATCAGTCCCCAGGGCGAGATCCCGAGCGCGCGGTCGAGGAACCAGCCGAGCACGGCGCCGACGAACACGCCGGCCACGAGCTCGGTCGAGAGCCGGAAGCCGCGCGCCATCGCCGAGTAATTCCCCTGCGGGGACGCAGGGTCCGTTCGGGTCGGACGGGGCGCGCTCGCGTCGAGCTGTGCGCCCAGACGCTTGAGCCTCGCGGAGAGAGCGGCATCGTCTGACGGCGGGGACCCTTCGTCCTCGTGTTTGCGCGTGCCGTCGCCCATGCTCTCGACACCCGCAAAGTCCAAGGAAATCCGGGCTTTTTTCCCGCGCCACCCCCCGAAGCCGGGCGGACCATACTGACCGGGTCGGACAGTGTCAAGAATCGGGAACCTGGGGTTAACGCATTGAAACAATGAGCAAATGATCCGCGCGCGCGGCACGTCGCGGCGCCCGCGCGCGCCGCTTGCAGCCGCCGAGGAGGGCTCTAGAATCGGCCACGGAGGATGCTCCATGCGCGCGCTCGCCGTCTTCGTTTTCCTGGGTCTCGTGGCCGCTGCGCCGGCGTTTGCGGAGGGCGCTCCCGAAAGCGACAACGGCCGCTTCACCTTCAAGGAAGTCCCCGACGGGATTTTGCGGCTCGACGGCCGCACCGGTCAGGTCTCGCTGTGCAGTCGCGTCACCGAGTGGGCGTGCCGCACGCTCGCCGACGACCGCACCGCGCTCGAAAACGAGATCGGCCGCCTGCTCGATGAGAACGCGGCGTTGCGCAAGCAACTGGAAGAGGCGCGCCATGCGCCCGTGCCGCCGGTACCGCCGCAGACGGTCCCCCCGGCCGCGGGGCCGCCCGCCCCGCCGGCGGCGGCGCCGACGCCGACGCCCAAGCAAGGCGAGCGCGACCTGACCCTGCCGAGCGACGCCGATCTCAACCGAATGATGGCGTTCCTGGAAAAGATGTGGCGCCGCCTGCTCGACATGGCCCAACGCACTCAGCGCGAGATGGATCAGGACCGCCCGGGCGCGCAGAAGAACGGAATCTGACGTGGCCGCGCGTGACGGCGCGAGCACGGTCGAGACGCGGCTCGCGCGCGCCCATATCGCCGCGCCGGAGATCGTCGCGAGCGCCATGCTCACGGTCGACACGAGGGGCGAAGGTCTCTTCGAGATCACGCTCGAGGCGGTGGATTTCCTCGAGAATATCCGGGCCGGCGACGGCGTGTTCTTCGCCTACGTGCGCCACACCTCCGCCTCGCTCGCGATCCAGGAGAACGCCGACCCGGACGTGCGCGCCGACCTGACGACGGCGCTGCGCCGGCTCGCGCCCGAGGATGCCGGCTGGGTGCACGCGGTCGAAGGGCCCGACGACATGCCGGCGCACGTCAAGGCGATGCTCACCGGCGTCTCGCTGCATGTGCCGGTGACCGGCGGCAGGCTCGCGCTCGGCACCTGGCAGGGCATTTATCTCATCGAGCACCGCGCGCGACCGCACACGCGCGAGGTGATGCTGCAATTCGTGGGAAGCCGGAAGAAGGGCGAGTAGCGAATGGCGAATAGCGAATAGAAAAGAGCAACCCGTGTTCTCTATTCGCTATTCGCTACTCACTATTCGCTTCATTCGCCTTTGGCTATTCGCTGATTCTTCGCGAACCAGAACAGAAAGATCACGAACATCACGATCGATCCCTGCACCGCCATGTAGAAGCCGAGCGGCAGGCCGATGATCGGAACGATGATCTTGTTGAGCTTGAGGATGGCGAGATTGATCCCGAGGAAGTAGGAGACCCAGCCGGCGAGTGTGACCAGCAACAGATTTTTCAGCCGGTGCAGCTGCAGCTGCTTTTTCAAATTCGACCTTGTGGTCCAGGGGTATTCGTTCCAATCGAACATCGCTCCACCTCGTTTCGAGCCGATCGGGTCACTGAATACTGACGCACTAGTGCCGCGAACCCGAAGTTCGCACCATAATTGCCGCGAGTCCGGTTGCGAACTTCGGGTTCAAAGCGGCACTAGAATCATAGATTTGCTAGTGTCCTTCGATTCCGAAGTTCGCACCCGAGCGAGCTGCAAACTCCGGCGAACTTCGGAATCGGGACACTAGCTGTCGCTCCTCCGTCACTTGCAGTTGAAGTGTCCGCCCGCATCGTTAACAATGGCTTAATGCGCGCGGCGTCGCCCGCCCGCGCGAGAAGGTCGGGTGAGGGATTGAGCGAAGCGAGCTTCCGTCTGGTGATCGCCGACGATCATCCGCTGTTCCGCGGCGCCCTGCGGGCGGCGGTGTCCGGCCAGTTCGCCTCGGCCGAGATCGCCGAGGCCGGCACCTTCGACGACGTGGTGGCCGAGCTCGAGCGCGGCGGCGACGCCGATCTCGTTTTGCTCGATCTCGCCATGCCGGGGGTGCGCGGCTTTTCCGGGCTGATGTTCTTGCGCGCGCAGTATCCGAGCGTGCCGGTGGTGGTCGTCTCCGCCAACGACGACCCCGCGGTCATCCGCCGCTGCATGGAGTTCGGCGCCTCGGGCTTCATTCCCAAGACGCTCGGCGTCGACACCATGCGGGCCGCGGTCGCCCGCGTGCTCGAAGGCGGCGTGTGGACGCCGCCCGACGTCGACCTGTCCGGGCGGCCCGACGCCGCCACCGCCGATCTGATCGGCCGGCTTGCGAGCCTGACGCCGCAGCAGGTGCGCGTGCTGATGATGCTCTCCGAAGGCCTGCTCAACAAACAGATCGCCTACGGGCTCGGGGTGTCCGAGGCGACGGTCAAGGCCCACGTCTCGGCGATCCTGCAAAAGCTCGGCGTGGAAAGCCGCACCCAGGCGGTGATCGCGGCGGCGAAGATCGAGCCGG
>Ga0187784_10003458_pt1 | contig 12760 bp, 12 predicted proteins | sample 1015_SJ02_MP15_2_FD_132964 | JGI IMG/M metagenome (GOLD analysis project Ga0187784, IMG submission 132964) | Tropical peat soil microbial communities from peatlands in Department of Meta, Colombia - 1015_SJ02_MP15_20_MG | ecosystem: Environmental > Terrestrial > Soil > Wetlands > Peat | place... | reverse complement strand
CCTGCGGATAGAACAGGATAATCATCGGCTGGGTATCGTACCAACGCCGCTGGAAGCGGTGGATCGCCTCCAGGCGGGTCTTGTCGTCGCGCGCCGCCGCGTAGTCGTCGAGTGCTTTGTCGATCTGCGGATCGTTGATGTAGTAGAAGTTCTGGCCGCCGGGCGGCAGCGCCGTGCTGCGGAACAGGTTGTTCGGCACCGGCGTGATGGCATTGTAATAGTAGCGCTCCAGATAGGCGTCCCAGCCGCCCTGCACATGGGTGGCGCCGCCGCCCTTGTTGCGGCGCGGCAGGATGGCCGAGAACGGTACGTAGCTCGGCACCACCTCGACGCCGAGCTTGCTCATCTGATTGGCGGCGAGCGTCCCCCATGCCATGCGGGCGGGCTGGTTGTTGGGGATCAGGAAGTACAGCTTGAAGAAGGGCGTCGCCGCCCTGACGATCGACGGCGCCGCAAGGTCGGCCGCGGCGAGGCCGGACGCCGCCGCCGCGGAGGTGGCACTGGCGGTCTTCAGGAACTGGCGGCGGCTTTGCTGATCCGACATGCACCAATCTCCTTTGTGATCGGCTCCGTTCAGTTGAAGAAGCGGCTCGGCCGGAAATTCTCAAGCTCCCGCCGCACCCTGCCATGCACGATCTCGTCCGCCGCGGCCTTGGCCAGATAGGGGCCGAGGGTGACGGCGCTGTGCGTGACCACGACATAATAGCCCTTCACGCGCGGTGTGGGGCCGACCGCCGACAACCCGTCCTTCGGGATCGGGCGCACCGCGATGCGCGCTGCCTCGGCCTTGACCGTGGCGAGAGCCGGGATGATCTCGGCGGCCTGGCGCATCACCTCGAGCGCCTGCGGCATCGTGGGCGTTGGCGTCATGTCGGGCGAGACAAGCTTGTCGGCCGCGTTGGTGCGCAGCATCAGGCGGCCGGCGCCATCGGGGCGCAGATGCACCTCGGGCGTATGGATCAGCCGTTTGATGCCGGTGGCGACCGGCGGCGTGAACACGATGAATCCGGTGGTGGGCGCGAGCGGCAGCTGCAACCCGGGCTCGCGCGCCACGGTGTCGGCCCAGCGCCCGGCGCAGTTGATCACGATGTCGGCCTCGTACAGCGCGCCGCCCTCCGCCTTGACGCCGGTCACGGCGCCGTTGCGCAGGGCGACATCGATCACCTTGACGCCGGCCTTGAGCCTGGCGCCGCGCCTCTGCGCCGCCTTGACCATGGCGTCCGCATAGACGACCGGATCGATATAACCTTCCTCGCGCGAGTAGGCGATGAGGGCATCACCGACACGGTCGATGTCGATATCGGGCTCGAGCTCGGCGAGCTGGTTGCGGTCGATCCATTCGATCGCGTAGCCCCAGGATTTGAGGCGCTCGAAATTCCTCGTCATCGCCTCGCGGTCCTGTGGCGAATTGCGCCACTCGAGGCTGCCGGTGGGGTGGAACCAGGTCTGGCCGGGAAACTCCTCGGCGAGCGCCGCATGCGCCTTCATGCCGGCGACGTTGAGGTCGTGATAGTCGCGCGGCTCCTTGCCGTGCGAGTTGGTCCAGGCAAACGTGATGCTGGAGGTGCCCCCGCCGACGCGGTCGGCCTCCAGGAGGGTCACGTCGGCGCCCGCCTCGGCAAGGCGATAGGCAACGCCCGATCCGACGATGCCTGCTCCGATCACGATGGCTTTCATCACTGCTGCTCCTTCTTTCCTTCTCAAGATGCGCGGCGCCGCCGCTCAGCGTGGGTTGTGACAGGCGGCGAGATGGTTCGCTCCCATCGGCCGCAATTCGGGAACGACTTCCCGGCAGACCGGCAGCGCGGCCGGGCAGCGGGGGTGGAAGCGGCAGCCCGCGGGCACGTTCAGGGCGCTCGGCACCTCGCCTGTGAGCTTGCCGCGCGCGCTTCGCGCCTGCGGGTCGGGGACCGGAATGGCCTGCAGCAGCGCGTCGGTGTAATGGTGGCGGGGATGCTCGAAGAGCTCGTCCACGGCCGCGATCTCGACGATCTTGCCGAGATACATCACGGCGACGCGCGTGCTGACGAAGCGCACCGAGCTCAGATCGTGCGAGATGTAGAGATAGGAGAGCCCGAGGTCCGCCTGCAGCGCCACCAGCAGGTTGAGGATCTGCGCCCGCACGGAGACGTCGAGCGATGAGACCGGTTCGTCACACACGATGAGGCGCGGCTCGACCGCAAGCGCGCGGGCAATGCCGACCCGCTGGCGCTGGCCGCCCGAGAACTCGTGCGGGTAGCGCCAGGCATGGGAAGGGTCGAGCCCGACCAGCTCGAGCAGGGTCTCGATGCGCTTCACCCAGTCGGCGCGCGGCACATGGCCGTGCACGCGCAACGGCTCGCTCAAGGTCTGGGCGATGGTCCAGCGCGGGTTGAGCGACAGGTAAGGATCCTGGAACACGTATTGCAGCTGGCGCCGCACCGAAAGGATCGCATCGCGGTTACCTTCGCGGAACACGGTGAGGATGTCGGTACCCTCGAATTCGGCGCGCCCCGAGGTCGGTGCGACGAGATGCAGGATGCAGCGCGCCGTGGTGGTCTTGCCGCAGCCGCTCTCGCCGACGAGCCCGAGCGTCTCGCCCGGCGCGATCGAGAAGGACACCTCTTCGACGGCGCGGATGGTGCCGGTCTCGCGGCGGCGAAACAGGCCGCGCCGCACCACCGGATAGAGCTTGGTCAGGCCTTCGACGCGCAGCAGGGCGGAAGCCGCCGCGGGCTTCGCCTCGGCGCTGGTGCCGGTCGCGCTCACGTCTCGGTCCCGCTCGAGCCGCGCTTCAGGCAGCTCACCGCGTGGTCCGGCGCGATCGGCGTCATCTGCGGCGTGAGGCGGGCGCATTCCGGGGTCGCTTCGGGACAGCGTGGATGGAAGCGGCAGCCGCGCGGCGGCGTACGCAGGTCCGGCGGGCGCCCCTCGATCGCCGGCAGCGCGGCCCGCCCGCCGCGGGCGTAACGCTGATCGATGCGCGGCGTCGAGGCGAGGAGGGCGCGCGTGTAGGGATGCTGCGGGTTGCGGAAGATCTCGGCCGCCGGGCCCGTCTCGCAGATGCGCCCGGCATACATCACGGTGATGCGGTCGGCCATGCGCGCCACCACGCCCATGTCGTGCGTGACCAGGATCATCGAGGTGCCGAGCCGCTGCTTGAGGTCGTCGAGCAGATCGAGGATCTGGGCCTGGATGGTCACGTCGAGATTGGTGGTCGGCTCGTCGGCGAGCACCAGCGCCGGCTTGCACAAGAGCGCGCGCGCAATGCAGATGCGCTGCTTCATGCCGCCCGACAGTTGGTGCGGAAATTGGCCGAGCCGCGCCGCCGCATCGCCGATGCCGACGAGCGAAAGAAGCTCGATCACGCGCGCCCGCGCCTCGGCGCGGCCGAGCTTCTCGTGCCAGACCAGGATCTCGCCGAGCTGGTCGCCGACGGACCGGATCGGATTGAGCGAATAGGCCGGGTTCTGGAACACCATGGCGATGCGCCGGCCGCGCAGCTGCGTCATCTCGCGCTCGGATTTGGCGAGCAGGTCCTCGCCCTCGAACGCGATCGCGCCGGAGACGATGCGCGCCGGCCGCGGCACCAGGCGCAGCAGCGCGAGGCTCGACACGGTCTTGCCGCTGCCGCTCTCGCCCACGAGGCCGAGCGTCTCTCTTGCGCCGACCTCAAAATCGACGCCGTCGACGGCGCGCGACACGCCGCCTTGCGTGAAGAAATGCACGCGCAGGTCGCGCGCCGCGAGCAGCGGCTGCGCGGCGCCGGCCGCGGGTGTCTCACTGCTTGAGGCGGGGATTGAAGGCATCCGTGAGCCCGTCGGCGACCAGGTTGAAGCCGAGCACGGTGATGAAGATCGCCGCGCTCGGCGCAATCGAGGCCCAAGGCGCGACCTTGAGCGACTCGTAGTTGAAGTAGAGAAGCTGGCCCCAGCTCACCGCCTTCGGATCGCCGAAGCCGAGGAAGCTCACCATCGCCTCGGCCAGGATGGCGCCGCCGATGCCGAGCGCGATGACCACCACGAGCGAGGGCAGGGCGTTGGGCAGGATATGGCGGAACAGGATGTCGCGCCGGCGCGCGCCGATGCAGTGCGCGGCCTCGACGAACTCGGCCTGCTTCAGGCGCATGAATTCGGCGCGCGCGAGGCGCGCGATCGGCGGCCAGCCGAACAGGCCGAGCAACACGATGATGCTCATCAGGTTGAGATAGGGGATGCTCTCGAGCGGCGTGCCGACCACGACGACGCCGAACAGCCGCACCATGGAGAGGATCACCAGGAAGACCGGTATCACGAGGAAGAGCTCGGTGCAGCGCATGATCAGCTCGTCGGCGAGCCCGCCGGCATAGCCGCTGACGCCGCCGACACAGATGCCCACCACCGAGGCGATGAGCATCGTGCCGATGCCGACGGCGAGCGCCGTCGGCGCGCCGTAGAGCACGCGGCTCAAGACGTCGTAGCCGTTGCGGTCGGTGCCGAGGAGATGGGCGAGCGACGGGGCGGCGCGCGCGCCGAAGCCGATCATCGCCGACTGGTCGTCGGGGGAATAGGGCGCGATCCAGTGGCAAGTGAGCGCCACGAGCGCGACCAGCAGCACCAGGCACAGACCGGCCATGCCGGAGCGGTTGCGGCGAAAGCGGTGCCAGCCTTGCAGCCACAGCCCCGGCGGCCTTGCGGGCGGAGCGGCGCGTTCGCGATCGGCGGCTGTGCTCACCGGCCTAGTCCAGCCGCACGCGCGGATCGATGAGCACATAGGCGATGTCGGTCATCAGCGTCGCCAGGACCAGCATCACGGTGATGACGAAGCTCACCCCCATGATGATCGGATAGTCGAGCTGCTGGATCGCCGCGATGTAGAGCGCGCCGACGCCGGGCCAGGTGAAGACCGTCTCGGTCACCGGTGCCGTGCCGAGCATCAGCCCGAACAGGATGCCGAGATAGGTCAGCACCGGGATGAAGGCGTTGCGCAGCGCATGGCCCCAGATCACCTTGCGCTCGGGCAGCCCGCTCGCCCGCGCCGCCATGATGAAATCGTTGCGCATCACGTCGACCAGGTTCGAGCGCACGAGCAGCGTCAAGGTCGCGGTGTTGAAGAAGGCGAGCATCGCGACCGGCAGCACCATGTGCCACAGCCCGTCGGCGACGGCGCTGTTCCACAACAGGCTGCGCGTCGAATAGGCGCCGTAGCTCGGCAGGATGCCGAGCCAGTAGGAGAAGACGAGGATCAGGAGGATGCCGACGAAAAAGCCGGGCAGGGACTGGCCGAGCAGCGCGCCGGTCATCACGCCGAAGTCGACGCGCGAATATTGCCGGGTCGCCGCCGTCACGCCGATGAAGGTCGCGGCGAGGAGCGCGATCAGAATCGCCGGGATCTGGATCTTCAGCGTCTCCAGGCCCCAGGTGACGATGATGCCGCCGACCGGCTGGTTGTAGATGATGCTGGTGCCGAAATCGAGCCGGGCGAGATGGGCGAGCCAGGTGAAATAGCGGATCAGCGCCGGCTGATCGAGCCCGTAATAGGCCGACATCGCCTGGATCGCCTCTTCGCTCATGCCCGGCCTTTCGGCCATCAAGAGCTGCACCGGATTGCCGACCGCGTTGACGAGCGTGAAGATGATCGCGCTCACCCCGAGCACGAGGAGTGCGGAGAAGATCAGGCGCCGGATGATGTACCTGACGATGTTCAAACGCTGCGCACGCCGGTTGCTGGGTCTCGCCGACGCTGAGGCTAGGGGCGCAGCGGCGCGAAGGTCAAAGTCGAAAATTTCGCCGCGGCATAACTGAAGGTTATTTCGGCTTGAGTGTCGCCTTTCGCGTGCCGACATAGTCGCGCGCCGCTTTTACGAAGGCCTCGGTGGCGAGCGAGGCGTGCCGATGGCGCGGCAGCAGGAGACGGATCTCGCTGACGATCTCGCGGCGGAACGGCCGCGTCTCGACCCGCGGCGCGAACTCGCCGATATAGAGCGGATCGATCAGCGCGAGGCCGAGGCCGCGCGCGACCAGCGCGCAGACCGTGGTCGCCATCGGGGCGGACAGCGTGAGCGTCCGGCGCACGGCTGCCTCCTCGAACATCCGGTCGATCGTGCGCCGCATCGTCGAATCGACGCCGAAGGAGATGAAAGGCTCGCCTTCGAAGTCCTTCAGGTCGATCATCTTCCGCGCGGTCAGCGGATGGCCGCGCGGCATAACGCAGACGTAGCGTGTGCGGCACAGCGGCACTTGGTTCAGCTCGGGGTGGTCGATCTCGTGCGAGCTGAGCCCGACGTCGAGATAGCCGCCGACCAGCCATTCGACGATTTTCGAGGTGCTGCGCGCGTGGATCGCGATCTGCAGCCGCGCTTGCCGCTCGATCAGGCGCGCCACGATGTCCTGCACGAAGCCGGTCGACAAGGCCGGCATCACCCCGATGCGCAGGCTGCCATGCTCGAGATGGCGGATGTCCTCGGCGAAGCGCTTGAGGCGCACTATGCCCTGGAAGACGCGCTCGATCTCGTCGAACAGCAGCAGCGCCTCGGGTGTGGGCAAGAGCCGCCCGCGGCGGCGGTCGAACAGGGAAAGCCCGCTCGCCCGTTCGAGATTGTTGAGCAGCTTGCTCACCGCCGGCTGCGAGATCGACAGCCGCTCGGCGGCGCGGCTGACGGTGCCGGTCTCGATGACCGCGCGGAGCGCTTCGATCTGGCGCAGATTCATCGGTCACGAACTCCAGCTCGGCGCGCGGGCGCAGGTCGAGGATGCGCCGCATGGTAGCGGATGCGCGCGGATGGTTGAATTCGGGGCGGGATTGACGCTGCGCTGGATCGGACGGTTTTGGTCGGCGAAGGTATTCGATCTTTCCGAGAACCGTGTCGCCGCTTCGAGAGGCGGAAATTTCAGCAGCCTGTCGTCGCGCGCGGCGCTCCCGCGCGTAGGACCATCGGGTGATCGACCACCCTTTGGTCCGCCATGATCGCCGCCTTGCTGCGGCGTGATCTCCTTGAGCAGCGCGCCGGCACGATCGAGCGCGCGCAACCAGGACGCGGTTCGGCCTCTGCGTGCGCGCCGCTCGCGGCGGTTTTCCTTCGAGAAAATTCGGGCTAAGCTCGCAAGCCAGGAAGCCACCGCAAGTGGGCCTCGCTTGGATGGAAACAATTGTCCGCCTCAACATCGAGCACTATCGCAAGCTGCTGGCACGCGAAACCGACGAGACGAAACGCCAGACAATCATGCGCCTGCTCGCCGAAGAACAGGCGAAGCTCGCCGCGCTGACGCGGCCGCCTCGGGAGAGGAAGCTGCGGCGCGCCTAGGCGCCGTCCTCGCGCCACGGCCGCCAGTGCGTGGGGATTAGATCGAGCCGACGCTTGCTTTCCGTGTCGATCCAGCCGCCGAGAATGCGACGGCATGGAAACACGAGCGCGTGCGCCTCGCCCACGTTGTCGATCACCGCAAGCTGTAGATCAAGATCGAACGGCGCGGCCGAGACAGGCTGCCACATGGTCCACCGAGCGCGCGCGCCTACTGCGCCAGCCTCGTACATGCCGGCCTGCCGGGCGAGCGTCATTGATCCAGATCAAACGGGGGGGGCTGGATTTGATGGCATCGGCGTTTTGACCGTGATGTATCGAGGCCCGATACCATCAAACTCGGCCGATGCCAGCGAAGGCCCCCGAAAGGCCGCGAAGCCCAACGTGAGGCGTAGATGTTGAAATCACAATGGTTTCGACGATGATGCGAAGGGCCGCGCAAGACAACGAAGGGCGGCGAAAGCAAATTTGGCTCCCCGGGCCGGATTCGAACCAGCGACCAACCGGTTAACAGCCGGTTGCTCTACCGCTGAGCTACCGGGGAACACCGCGCGGCGGATACGCACGCCAGCGCGACGGGCCTATATCAAAGGTGTTGAGGCTTTGCAAAGAAATCGCCGCGCCGCCCCGTGCGCCCATGCGGGGCGCTTGAAGCCGCACAGCACTTCGCCACAAGCCCTTGGAACCGCCGGCTTTTCGGGCATCGTCCGGGAGCGCTGGAGGCCACGGCCGGAATTGAACCGGCGTAAACGGTTTTGCAGACCGCTGCGTAACCACTCCGCCACGTGGCCGGGACGCTCATCCTTTGGGAATTACCGCCGACGGCGCGTCTCTATAGCGGAGCGACGGGGGAGCCGCAATGTTGCGCTCGCGCCTCAGCCGCCGGCCGGCCCCCTCCTGCCGGCTTTCCGAATCTTGCGTTTTCGCTATCCCTGCCGCACAAGATCGACGCAGTCGCAAACACGGGGACAGGCGATGGCCGATTACGCGCAGGCGCGGCGGACCATGGTGGACCGTCAGGTCCGCACCGCCGATGTGACCGACTTGCGGATCCTCGGCGCGATGCTGGAAGTGCCGCGCGAGGCTTACGTCCCCACGCCCCGGCGCGCGATGGCCTATCTCGATGTCGATGTACCGGTCGACAGCACCCGCGCGCTGCTGAAGCCGATGGTCTTTGCCAAGCTCCTGCAGGCGGCCGCTATCGGCGAGAGCGACCATGTGCTCGATGTCGGCTGCGCCAGCGGCTATTCGGCCGCGGTACTGGCGCGGCTTTCCGGCAGCGTCATTGCGCTCGAGGAGGACATCGCGCTCGCGCGCGCGGCCGGCGAAACGCTTGCGCAGACGGGCGCGCGCAACCTCTCGGTCGTATCCGGACCGCTCACCGCGGGTTGGCCGAAGGGCGCGCCCTACGACGTGATCGTGCTCGAGGGTGCGACCGAGACGGCGCCCGCCGCGCTCTTGTCGCAACTCAAGGAGGGCGGCCGGTTGGTTGCGGTTGTCGGGTCGGGCCCGCTCGGCAAGGCCACGGTCTTCTCCATGACCGGCGGGCACGCCACCGCACAGACGCTGTTCGACGCGGCGGCGCCGCTGTTGCCGGGCTTCGCGAAGACGCCGGCGTTCGTGTTCTAGACTCTTGCGCTGGCGCATATCCTTTTCGGGAAACCGGTACCCATCCCGGATCAAGTCCGGGACAGGCCTTTTCCGGAATATGCGCCAGGCGGCGGCGCGCACCGCACCCTGCCGCACGATCGTACCCCCGCAACTGTGGCATCCTTGCCACTGCGGCGGATTTATCCCGTCACACAACCGCATAAGGGGTTTCGAGGGACGCTGAGCATCCTTATGATTCGACGGCCGTAAAGGCAGCCGGCGGAGACAGTTGGCGCCGTCTCGCGGCGGGTGAAGGGGTCAGATGGACGGGACCGGCGTGCGGTGGACGGTCGCGGCAGCTGTTGCGGCTGCGTGTGGCATTGCGGGCGTGGCGAAAGCTGAGACGCTGGAATCGGCGCTCGCGCTCGCCTACCGCAACAATCCGACGCTCAATGCGCAGCGCGCGAACTTGCGGGCGACCGACGAAGGCGTGCCGCAGGCGCTCGCCGGCTATCGTCCGAAGGTCAATGTGACCTGGGACAACGATTATCAGTATTACGAGACGCATGCGCTTTCGAGCGGCACGTTCGTGTCTGCCCACTCGCCCATCAGTCCGCGCGGCGGCTCGGTCAATCTGGTGCAGACCGTCTACAATGGCGAACGCAATGGCAACCTGACGCGGCAGGCCGAGTCCTCGGTGCTCTCGGGCCGCGAAACCTTGCGCAACGTGATGCAGAACGCGCTGCTCGACGCGGCGACCCAGTACATGAACGTGTTGCGCGACAGCGCGATCCTCGATCTGCAGCGCCGCAACGTGCAGGTGCTGCAGGAGCAGCTCAAGCAGACGCGCGACCGTTTCAATGTCGGCGAGGTCACCCGCACCGACGTCGCGCAAGCGGAGTCGCGCCTTGCGGCCGCGCAGTCCCAGGTGCTGGCCGCCGAGGCGAACTTGAAAGCCTCGCAGGCTGCCTATCGTCGCGCGATCGGGGTCGAGCCGGTGAACCTGCGGCCCGGAATGCCGGTCGATCGCCTGTCGCCGCGTTCGCAAGACGCCGCGATCGAGATGGGCCGCGCCGAGCACCCGACGGTCACGTCGGCGCAGCACACGGTCGACGCCGCCCAGCATGCCGTGAAGGCCGCCGAGGGCTCGCTCTATCCGACCATCACGGTCGAGGCGAACGCCACCAAGCGCTGGGACTCTGCCGTCGGCAGCTACGACACCACGACCGTGACCGGGCTCACGCGTTTCACGGTTCCGATCTATCAGGGCGGGTCGGAATATTCGATCATCCGCCAGGCCAAGGAGACGCTCGGGCAGCGGCGCATCGAGCTCGACATCCAGCGCGACATGGTGCGCGCCAACGTGGTGCAGGCCTGGAGCCAGCTGGAGGCGACGAAGGCGCAGATCATCGCCGCGCAGGCGCAGGTGACCGCGACCGAGGTGGCGCTCAACGGCGTGCGCGAGGAAGCCCGCGTCGGCCAGCGCACCACGCTCGACGTGCTCAACGCACAGCAGGAGCTGGTGAACGCCCGCGTCTCGCTGGTGACGGCGCAGCGCGATCGCGTCGTCGCCTCCTACACGCTGCTCGCCGCGGTCGGGCGTCTCGATCCGGGGCGGCTCTCGCTCGCAACCGAAGAATACGATCCGCGCACGCACTATCATCAGGTGCGTGACCAGTGGATCGGCGTGCGGAACCCGGACGGGCGCTAGCGCATATTCCGGGAAAGGGCCTGTCCCCTGACTTGATCCGGGTGGACGCGGTTTCGAAAAGGATAGGCGCCAACGAAAGGAGCGCGAGAGGAAGAGGCGCGGCGGCAGCGCGCTCCTGACGCTGCGCGAGCCGCAAATCCAAAGCGGTTCAACGGCCTAAATCCGCGCAATTGCTTGTGTCTTGGCGGCGTCCTGTCCACAGGACTTTGCTTGCGCGCGAGCTTCCTCATGCCATATTCGGGCGAATCCTCGCATATTGCGCGTCTGGACGGCTGATTCGCGGTCGTGTCCGTCCGGGGGGTTACAAGGAAAGCGGTGGATGAGCCAGGCTGCGAAGGCGCAAGAACCCTCGATGGAGGAGATTCTTGCCTCCATCCGGAGGATCATCGCCGACGACGACAACAAGCCCGCGAAGCCCGAGGCGAAAGCGCCCGAGCCGCCTCCGGCCGCAAAGGCGCCGCCTCCGCCACCGCCCAAGCCGGCTCCGCCGCCGCCCGCGCCGGCGCCGGCGGCGATGAAGCAGGACGACATCGATGCGATGCTGGCGGGCCTCGACGAGCCGGCCGAGCCCGCGCCGCTGCCACCACCGCCGCCGGAACCCGAGCCTGACGTGCTCGAGCTGACCGAGGCGATGCAGGCGCCGGCGCCCGCATTCCGCAAGATCGACGCACAGCAGGACGTGGTGTTCGAGGAGGTGGAAGAGCCGCCGCCGCGCCGCGCCGAGCCGCCCCGTGCGGCTGTGCCCGCCGCGAGCGAGCCCGCGATCATGTCGGCGACGACGGCCGCGGCGGTCGATTCCGCCTTCAACGCGCTCGCCCACACGGTGCTGGTGCAGAACGCCAAGACGCTGGAAGACCTGGTGAAGGAAATGCTGCGCCCGATGTTGCAGCATTGGCTCGACAATAACCTGCCGACTCTGGTCGAGCGCCTCGTGCGCCAGGAGATCGAGCGCGTCGCGCGCGGACGCAACTAGCGCGCACTTGTTTGAGGCCGGAGTGTTCGTCGCGAACTCGGCCTACTCCCCTCCCCCTTGTGGGGGCGACTATATACTTGACTGACAGTGTGGGGAGGTATAGTTGCCCAACCGACAGGCCGACGCTGCTTTAGCACGCCGTTCACTTGACCCACCCGAGGCGCTTGCACTCCGCTTCCAAAGCGGAGATGACGCGCCCGGCTTCGGTCAACATGGCTTCGAGGACCTCCACCACACCGGCAGTGCTAGTGATCGCCTTATTCTGGATGCCTACAAAAACGGTCAGCTCGCCCTCGTGATCAAACTCACGACCCTTTTTGGTGCGAGCGTAGGGGACCTCGTTTTTCGCGCTGTCCCACATGAGGACCTTGGGAAACTGGACACCTTCAAGGGTGGTCGGGTTACCAAAAATCTTCACGTTTTGGGCCACGCCCGCCATGAGGGCGATCAGAGCATGTTTGCTGAGGTTGCAGAGTTCATTGAGGGTGTAGAGGGCGCCATTCCCTCCTTCGTAGCACTTGAAGCCCCGAAGGATCGTCTGGATTTCAGGTCGCAGGTCCTTGCTGCGGCCTCGCATGCTGTTCTCAAGATCGGCCTCCGTTCGACCGAACGGAAACGCGACGTACCGAGCGTCGGGGTCGCCGCCAGCGGCGAGATGACTGGCGAACGCGGCGTGATCCAGGCTCGCTCTGGCGTGCTCAATGACCTCGCTCGCGAGAATGCGCCACCGGAACGGAAACCGCTCATTGAATCTGAGCTTGTGAATCTCGTGAACGCCGTCACCATCGTCCTCGGTGACAACGGTGTATACTTGTTCGGCAGTGAAGTATTTGTCGATCTGGGACTTGAGGTCGGTAAGGTGTTCCTTTGCGCGCTCGCACCTGAGGTGGGCGCTGTAGAAGATCGACGAGGAAAGGTTTTCGCTATCCATGCCGAACAAACCCGACCCGACGAAGGACCCTGAATTTCAAAAGGTCGTGCGCCACTTCCTCAGCACGCCGCCCAAGGTTCACAAGCCGCTCGGCAAGAAGGCAAAGAAGCGCCGGGTTTCCGGCGCTTCCGCCAAGCCAAAAAGCGCTTAGCTGTTTGCTTCGTTGTTCGCGATGCCGTGAGGTATCCGGTACGTGAGACGCTTGCCCTCGATGCCCTTGAGCGCGAGCGCCGCACGGTCCGAATCCTTCACCTTGCGCGTGTTCCACTTGAAGTCCCATTCGGTCAGATAGCGATG
>Ga0187784_10003457_pt1 | contig 12763 bp, 11 predicted proteins | sample 1015_SJ02_MP15_2_FD_132964 | JGI IMG/M metagenome (GOLD analysis project Ga0187784, IMG submission 132964) | Tropical peat soil microbial communities from peatlands in Department of Meta, Colombia - 1015_SJ02_MP15_20_MG | ecosystem: Environmental > Terrestrial > Soil > Wetlands > Peat | place... | reverse complement strand
TGGCCCCCTGGCTGCGGCGGCTGATCACCCGGATCCTGGCTATTATTCCGGCGATAATCGCTGTAGCGTTTTTTGGACGAAGTGGTACGGCCAAGCTTTTGATCTTCAGCCAGGTCATCTTGAGTCTGCAACTCTCCTTCGCGGTTTTTCCCTTGGTTCAGTTTACGAGCAACCGAGCCAGGATGGGCGAATTCGTCAACCCGCTCTGGCTCAAGATCCTCGCCTGGGTGGTGGCGGGGATTATCGCTATCTTGAATGCTTATCTCCTGGTCTTGACGGTCAGAAGCTGGGCAGGCTAGTAACACGAGTCATTCCCGCGAAGCTTGTCCCCGCGAAAGCGGGGGAGCGGGAATCCAGTTCCTCGATCGACGTCGAGCCCCGCGCCCCGCCTTCGCGGGGACAAGCTTCGCGGGGGGGTGGCGACAAACGGATGATAGGGGTTCTCATGTTCAAGAAAATCCTGGTGGCTCTCGATCACAGCAAAGCTGACAACGTGCTGCTGCCGCGGGTGAAGGAATTGGCGACGCTCACTCAAGCGGAGATTTTGCTGCTCCACGTTTCCACCGGTTGGGCAGCGCAGTGGCAGGATAACCTGAATCTCTCGGACTCCCAGGAGATGAAGGAGGACCGTGAGTTCTTGGAGAAGGTGGCAGAGGGGTTGCGAGCAGAGGGTTTCCGGGTGACCACGCGCCACGAACGGGGCGAGCCGGCGCGCGCGATTCTGAACACCGCCCGAGGTGAACATTGCGATCTCATCGCCATGGCGGCCCACGGACACAAGATGATTGACGTCCTGATCCACGGGACCACCATCACCAAGGTTCGGCATGAAAGCGAGATCCCGATTTTCTTGGTCAAGGCCAGACCAGATTAAAACAGTGACGAGTGACAAGTGACGAGTGACGAGCCAAAGGACAGGTGTCAGGTATCAGGTGTTAGGTGCCAAGTGCAGGAGTTCGTTCTTTGGCCTGAAGCTTGGCACCTGACGCCTGCTCTTCTGCTCGTCACTTGTCACTCGTCACTGGGGTTAGAAAAGGGGTAAACTCTTTGGTTGGGCTGTGATTTCATGCTGATTCCAGGTTTTGCCACAACGCAAGGTACAGTGCGTTTTCGCGAGCGATTTGCGGCGCGGTTGCCGGGGCATATTCGCGAGGCGCAAGGTCTCTGGCTTTCCTCGATTGGCATCGGCACCTACCTGGGGGAGCCCACCGCCGCTTACGATAAACGTTACAGAGAGGCCGTCAGGCAAGCAGTGTTGATGGGCGTCAACGTGATCGATTCGGCCATCAATTACAGGCACCAGCGGAGCGAACGCGCCATCGGCCAGGCGCTGGCTGCAATGATTTCCTCAGGCGAAGTCCAGCGCGACGAAATCCTCTTGGCCACCAAAGGCGGGTTCCTGACCTTCGACGGCGAAGAACCGCCGGACCCATCTGCCTATTTCCAGGAGAAACTCTTGGGCCCTGGCATCATCCGCATGGAGGAGGTTGTTGCCGGCTGCCACGTCATCTCCCCCAAGTATTTGGAAAACCAGATTGACGCTAGCCGCCGGAATCTCGGCGTCGAGACATTGGATATCTACTTCGTTCACAACCCGGAGACGCAACTGAGCCAAGTGGGCCGCGAGGAATTCTTCCGCCGGTTGAAGGCAGCCTTCGCGGCGCTGGAGAAGGCCGTAGCGGAAGGCAAAATACGGAGGTACGGCACGGCGACCTGGAACGCCTATCGAGTGGGTCCGCCTTCCGCCGAAGCCCTTGCGTTGACCGAGCTTCTACGTTTGGCCGAGGAAGTGGGAGGCAAAGACCATCACTTCCGCGCCATCCAGTTGCCTTTCAACCTGGCCATGCTGGAGGCGCGCATGGCAAGCACCCAGCCGGTGGGCCGCAAGCTGGCCCCCCTCTTGCAGGTGGCCAGGGCGCACGGATTGATGGTGTTCGCAAGCGCCAGCCTCCTTCAAGGCCAACTCGCCCAAGGATTGCCGCCGGAGTCTCGAAGCTGGTTTCCGGGAATGCAAACTGACGCACAACGCGCCCTACAGTTTGTTCGATCCACACCCGGCATTACCTGCGCTCTGGTGGGCATGAGCAGTCTCGAACACGTGCGGGAGAATCTGGGCACAGCTTCCACCCCGCCCATGACGCTCGAACAATTCCGCGCCATTTTGCAGGGCAGTGGCTAGGGGCTAGTGGTCAGTGGTTGATGGTTAGTGGCTGGTGGTCGGCGGGTTATTTCGTGACCAGTGCCTTGGAGGCGCAAGCGAGTAGCCAACGGTCGGGAAGGCGCTAGCCACTAACCGCTAGGCACTGACCACTGCTCTAAGGATTTGCCGTGAACCGATTTGAGCTGGACGACAGACTCGCCAAGGCCCGAGAAGCCCTGAGCCAAGCGGACTTCTCTACTGCCATCGCCTTCCTCGAAGGCCTGGTGAGGGAGGACCCCAGCGAGGCCGGCGCGTGGCGCGAACTGGGGGTCTGCTACCTGGAGACGCGACAGCCGGACCGGGCGTTGGAAGCCCTGACACGCGCCGTCCAAGCCGTCCCGGAGGATGCGACCGCGCATTACCTTCTGGGCAATGCCTGCGGGAGTGTGGGCCAACTGGAACGCGCGGCAGCTTGCTATCGGCGGGCACTCGAAATCGATCCTCACCACGCTAAGGCGGAAGAGTTCCTGGTGAAGGCGGAATCTCTGCTGGAAAGCCGCGAGCACTACCGCCGTGGTCTTAAGCTGCTCTACGCTTCCCAGCCCTCTGCCCAGGACTTGAACCAAGCCCTGCGCGAACTGGCGCAATCCGTGGCCATTTTTCAAGACTCGCCCGCGCGCGACAACCTGCTCGAGTGCGCGCACCAATTGCTGGCCCGCAAGCAGGAATGGATTATCGCTGTTAAGCCAGAGGCGCAAATCGAGCCCTGGGTGGCAGCCTGCCAACGCGGGTACCATTGCGTGAGCTTTCAAAACTGGGTGGGAGCTCGTGCGGCCTACGACGAGGCCCTTCAGTATCGCACCTGGGATGCCTTCGTGCACCACGCCCTGGGGTTCAGTTTTGCCCAACTCGGCGAGCTGGATGAGGCGCTGCGAGCCTGGCTCCGGACCATCGAGCTCGATCCCAATTATGATTTTACGCGCTTCGGGCGTGTGTGGAAGAAGGAGGAGTCTTGCGTCACCGACCTATCATCACTCTCATAACAGACTTCGGAGCTCAGGACCACTATGTGGGGACGATGAAGGGTGTTATCCTCAACATCAACCCCGAGGTTCAAATCGTGGACATCTGCCACCAGGTCTCACCCTACGATATTTTTGAGGCCGCGTACGCGCTGGTCCAGAGCTACAGGTACTTCCCCAGGGGTACCATCCATCTGGTCGTAGTGGACCCTGGAGTGGGAACCGCGCGCCGGCCCATCTTGGCTAGTGCCGGGTCATACCACTTCGTAGCGCCTGACAACGGGGTCCTCTCATTGCTGTTCGCGTGCGAGGAGAGTGCCCAGGTCTGGCACGTCACCGCGGATCACTATTTCCTGAATCCCGTCAGTAGCACTTTCCACGGCCGCGATGTCTTCGCTCCGATCGCCGGCTGGTTGAGCAAAGGGGTACAGGCTGAAAGATTCGGCGAGCCGATCACGGACTACACCAAGTTTAACGCTCCCACCCCCAAACGGGTGAGCGAAGGCTTGGTCAAAGGGATGACCCTAAAAGTGGACTCGTTTGGCAATCTCATCACCAATATCAGGCCTGAAGACGTTCCGGAACTGTTTTCCGAGAACCCTCCGCCCTTCAAGATAGTCGTCAATGGCCAGGAAATTACTCGCCTGAATTTATCCTACTCGGTGGGCAGGCCCTCGGAGCTTTTTGCCATCGTAGGGAGTTCCGGATTCATAGAAATCTGCACCAACCGTGGCTCTGCCGCCAAGCTGCTGAATGCCGGCCGAGGCATGGAAGTGGGTGTGGTGACCGGCGGCGAACCTCCTGTTTAACGCGGATTCCTCTGCAAGCTGTGTCAGGGGACGGCAAGCCGTCCCAATACAGGTTGTAGGAGTTGGGCTTGCCACCCTCGACAAGGGATAGCCCAACGGCCCCTCACCTGGCTCGCTCCGCTCGGCCTAATTTGCTCAGGGATACCTCAGGGCGTCTGATTAGGGGGACGCCCAGAGGCCTGCTTGGCTTGGGGAGGGGTAAGGGGAAGTTTCTCAATTCTGACTTTCGCCACGCGCCGGTCGTCCATCTCAGCCACTGTAAATCGGCGGCCTTCATAAACGACGCTCTCGCCGCCTTGTGGGATTACCCCTAAAAGGGAAAGCACAAAGCCGGCCAGCGTTTCATATCCAGCCCCACGGGGCAGATCAATCTCGTAGTCATTCGCCAATTCCCGAAGGCTGATCGAGGCGTCCATCAGGAGGACATTTCCGCTGACCTGGTGGATGGCTTGCTCATCCTGGTCGTACTCGTCACGAATTTCACCCACGAGTTGTTCCAACACGTCCTCGACGGTCACCAGGCCAACATAGGTGCCGAATTCGTCCACCACCAGGGCCAAGTGACAATGATGTTTCCGCGCCTCCTCGAGAACCTGGCTGAGAGGCTTGGCCTCGGGGACAATCATGGGTTGGCGGAGTATGGGGCGCAAATCCATGGGCACCTGAAGTGGCACGCCACTCTTCAGCCGCTCCGAGACCACCCTCAGCAGGTCCTTGGTGTAAAGAATACCAACCACGTGGTCCGGCGACCCTTCATAAATGGGCAGGCGCGAGTGCTGGTCTTTTACGATTCGGTCTAGCAGGGGCCTGAGGTCTTGGGTCAGCGGCAGGCAAGTGATCCTGGTCCAGGGCACCATGATCTCCCGAACCAGGATACGGTCCAGGTCGAAGACCGTGTCGATGATGTCCTCTTGTTCTTCCCGCAGTAACCCGTGCTTGCGGATCGACGAAACGATGAGTTTTACTTCTTCCGGCGTGTGCACCGGCCTATATCCCCGCAAGGGAGAACGCCCAAGCGCGCTCAAAACCCCGTTCGATATTCCCGCCAGAGCTCCCACGGCGTAACGGCTTAGCTTCAGGAAAATAAGCATCGGCCGGGCGACAATCAAGGAGACCACCTCGGCGTGATCGTACGCCAAGGCCTTCGGAACCAACTCCCCCAGCACCATGAGAAAAGCGGTGATGAGCACAAAGGCACTGGCCGATGCAATCGAGTGCACCACCACAATGGAGGCATGCCCCAGGAGCTCGGGAGCAACCACTTTCTGAAGGCCCGTCGCGATGAATCCCTCACCAAGCCAACCCATCAGCAGGCTGACCACCGTCACGCCCAACTGCGTGCCTGAGATAAGCGAGCCGATATCCGCCAGCAGCACCTGGGCCAGGCGCGCGCGAGGGTCACCTTCCCGCGCCAGTTGCTCGATGCGCGTTCGCCTCACACTCAGGAGCGCATATTCGGTGGCGGCGAAAAACGCATTGAGCCCGATTAGCCCGAGAATGAGTAGACCGCGTAGCATGACCACGTCCCGAATACCTATGACCGAAACATTGTAGGATAAATCCTGCGCGCTGCGCAAAACCCGGCAGGGTAGCGCGGGCGTCTCGCCCGCTGTGGCACGGGCATCCTGCCCGTGCTCCTCTACCGCTGCGATGAGTCTTCTCTGTCCAGGGCTGGTTAGGCTTTCTGGCGCGGGAGCGAGACGCTCCCGCCACAGCGGGCGAGACGCCCGCGCTACAAACTCCCCGCCGGCGGCGCACGGGCGTCGTGTAATTGACGCGACCTTTCATTCACACTTCACTTCCCATTCACATTGCCTTTACCTTGCTCGTGCCAAAGTTGATTTCGGCCTTTGCCGCACCAGCGGGGCCAGGCCAAACCTGCCTGCGTCGGGCCAGCCTCTTGTTCCCCGGGAGGTCTTCCATGCAAGTCGAGCGCCACCCCATCGAGCCAATCCTGAGCGTAAACCTCAAGTCTGCGGACCCGGTCCGTCAGAAGTTGCTGTCGGTGGTAGGCGGAGCGCTCGAGCGGATTCTGCTATTCGATCAACTCAATGCCCTTTACCACCGGATTCTCCACTTGCAAGACGGCCGGCACTTCAATGAAAAGGTCCTCGAGGTGCTGCGCATTCGTTCTCAGGTCTCGCCGGAGGACATGGCTCGTATCCCACCCGAAGGTCCGGTGGTGGTCACCTGCAATCATCCTTTCGGAGCTATCGAGGGGATCATCCTGGCCTCCGTCCTTCGTTCTGTGCGCTCCGATGTGAAGTTCATGGCGAACGTCCTTCTGGGGAGTATTCCGGAAATGCAAGACCTTTTCATTTTGGTGGACCCCTATGCACGCGAAACCTCCAACTATGCCAATGTTCGAGCCCTGAGAGAAACCCTGAACTGGTTGAAGGGCGGGGCTATGCTGGTGGCCTTCCCTGCCGGGGAGGTTTCGCATATCGATCTCCTGTCTCGTAAAGTGACTGATCCCGAGTGGAGCGACTCCATCGCTCGCATCATCCGCGCTACTGGCGCCGACGCTCTGCCGGTCTGTTTCAGCGGAGCCAACGGGCTTGCTTTCCAGGTTCTGGGGCTTGTTCACCCGCGCTTACGCACCGCTCTGCTCCCTCATGAGTTCCTGAACAAACACGACAAGACCATTCCCTTGAGGATCGGAAGCCCCATACCCTTCCACAGACTGAGCGCCTTTCAGACCGATCAGGAGTTGATGGCGTACCTGCGTTACCGGACTTACGTCCTCGATCGCAGCGACGAACCGCCGCACCAACCTCTCGAGTTCCTGTCCCCATTCAGAACTCGGAAAACAATTCAAGCGCCTATAGCCCCAGCACTTCCCCGCGAACCGTTGAGAGAGGAAATCGAGAATCTGCCGGCCTCGCAGTGCCTCATGGCGAGCGGCGAGTTCCTTGTATATTACGCCCGCGCCGCACAAATCCCGCAGACTTTGCAGGAGCTTGGTAGATTGAGGGAAATCGCATTCCGCGCGGCGGGCGAAGGCTCGGGGAAATCACGCGATCTGGATGAATACGACTCCACCTATATTCACCTTTTCTCCTGGAACCGCAGCGCAAGTGAGCTGGTGGGCGGCTACCGCCTTGGTCCCACTGACGAGATTCTGCCTGCCTTGGGCTTGCAGGGGCTCTACACCAGCACCTTGTTCAATTTTCACGCGGGTTTCCAGCAACGAATCGCTTGCGCGCTGGAGATGGGGAGATCCTTCGTGCGCCCTGAATACCAACGGAGCTTGGGAGCGCTTCCCTTGCTTTGGAAGGGTATCGGAAGGTTTATTCTGAAGAATCCCCGGTACCGAATCCTCTTCGGAGCCGTGAGCATCAGCAACCGCTACCAGCCCCTTTCCCGGCAGCTCATGGTATCGTTCCTGCGATCACATCACTCTCTCCACAACCTTGCAGGGATGGTCAAGGCGAGAACGCCGTTTCGCCCCGCGGGGAAAGGGGACTTCGCGCGGCAGACCATTCAACTCGTCGGAAACGACTTGGAAGAACTCTCCATAATAATCTCCGACATTGAATCGAACGGCGCAGGGATTCCCACCCTTCTAAAGCATTATTTGAAATTGGGTGGGAGAATTCTCGGCTTCAACGTGGATTCCAGTTTCAGCCAAGTAGTTGACGCACTCATGCTCGTGGATCTCACGCAAACCGACGCCAAGATTCTGGAGCGCTTCATGGGCAAAGATCAGGCCGCAAACTACCTTGCATTTCACCGGGAAACAGAACTCGCCGCCAGTTGAGACTCCCGACATTAATTCCCTCTCCCCGACGAAAGATCCTTGCTCTGAAATTTCGGCTGTCACAGCACACTTGACGGAGGGGATAAATGGTATAATGACCCTTCCCTTGGAGGAACACATGACGTCGGATCCTTATCCTAATTTATCCCCTGAACAGGAATTTGCTCATAAACTCGCCGCCCAGGAACTGGCCAAGTACTGCCAGGAGCTCTCGCGTTGGCGCAAGTCAAAAGGCGGGCAGTCCAGCCTGGGAAAAACCTCCGCCCCTGTGGGGTGTGCTGGTAGCGCCCCGCTCAAGAAGCCAGCCCAACCCATGTCGCACTCGTTGCCGTAGCGCCGCTAGGATAGATTGCCTGACTTCACTTTTCCGCCCCCGGGCTGATCCGGCTCTCCACACGAAACAGCTCGAAGTCTGAGTACCTATGGATGTTGCGAAAGTGACGATGGTTGAGCCACACATCGACGACCACTTTGGTGGGCAGCCAGAAGGCGGTGGAGGTTTCGGGAAGCTGGACGGCGTTGAACTCGATCCGGGTTATCTCCCCTTCTAGACCCACATCGGGCCGCGGCGCCAGCAGATAAGTTTGGATGCGCAGAATCTGGTAGGTGGCCGCGTCAATCCACGCCAACCCCTGAACAAACAGGCGCACATCGAGATTTGCGTGGCGGAACTCCATTGGCCGAGGGTACTTCTCCGGGATTTCTGCAAAGCCCACCACGTCTGTCATCTCTTGCTCTACCATTTGCCGGCCGAAATACCGGAACCGGGAGGCCATCTCATATTCCCCATGGAAGTTCTGCAAGGGCCCAGTCGCGAAGCCATAGGTGAGGAGCTGCCCAGGCCTGAGGCGTTGGTAGTCAACGGGACGTCCTTTTGCATCGGTGCGATACTCAGTCATGAACTGCTCGCCCTCTGTCCGGCGTGAGACCACCAGATAATTGAACTTGTCTTCAAAGTTCACTGAACACTTGGCGTGGAAATCATTACCGCAGCGTCCCGATTGGATGTCTTCAGTGGAAGTGGTGTTGGGAAAGTCATCGAAAAACGCCGCCACGCGCTTCCCCACTTCACGAAGGATTGCTGGAAGGTCCTGCTGGCTTTCCCCCGGTTGTAATTCCCGCAGTTCGGGAAGGGCGCGAATTTGTTTGGGTGTCCAATCGATCAGGGTTTTCGCCTTGTCGTACTGCCGAATCTCCGCCGCAGTCAGTTGAGGTTGGGATTCCTCGGCCTGTGCACGCCCAGTGGTGGCTGAGATAGGCGCAAGCACCGCGAGGAGGAGGACCGAGAATACCACTCTGCGGAGACGCGGAGCCTGGGACATGGTTGCGTCTGCGGCGCCAGAAGACACCTCCCCGATGGCGGCGAAGACAGTTGCGGGTGACGCTTGCCCAGGCAGAGGCTCCGCCGGACCTGATGGCAGGCACGCGGTTGAGCGTTGCGCCTTTCCATAACCTAACGTTACGACTCGCGCAGTCATGAGCCAACGTCGCAGTATAGCTCGCTTCACGAATGCAGGGAAGCTGGCAAGGCGCGGTCGCGTCAAAGTCGCGGAAAAAGCGGCTCTGCCACCTGATGTGCCACCAGTTGCAATCCTATTCGCGCGCCGCGAAGGTTTTGCTTGTGACGTAGGGGCGAGCGGCCCTTCGACAAGCTCAGGGCGGTGAGCGAAGCCGAACCGCGCTCGCCCCAGGGCCGAACGCCGTTCGGCCCTACGTGTGTGGTTACGGCTCGGCCGCGCTGTGATACCATCTTCCGAAATCAATTGCGGGAGGCGAACATGCAACGTCGCGATTTTGTTGCGCAGGTCCTTTCGGGTGGAGTGCTTGTGGGCTCGAGCGCAGATGGCATAGCGCAAGACAGCACTACCCCTGGCAAGCCTTCGAAACTTGCTCCGACGGACGAGATTGCGATCGAGCGCCCGCTTCCCGGCCAGCCTCATTCAGGTAAAGTCCTGGCTGCGATCCAACCCCACGCTGATGACATACCCTTCTTCGCCGGGGGAACCGTGGCGAAGCTCGTAAGCGAAGGGTATACGGGATACCTGATCAGAACTTCCAATGACGAGAAGGCCGGAAGCGGCACGCTGGGCGAAACCATATTGAGCAACGAAGGGGATAATGATGCGGTCGCAAAGGCGCTGGGACTGCGAAAGGTGTTTAATCTCGGCTATCGCAATCATCAACTCGATGGCATATCGCGAGAAGAGATGCGCGAGCGCCTGATCTTCCTGATCCGTCTGCTGAAAATCGACACCATCATCTGCTACGATCCTTGGAGTCCCTACGAAGAGAATCCTGACCATTACGTGACAGCTCAAGTCATGGAGGCTGCCTGCTGGATGGCGGGGATGGATAAAGATTACCCGGAGCACCTGGCGGCGGGATTGCAGCCGCACAGCGTGCAAGAGCGATATTATTTTGCGCGTGGCCCACAATTGGTTAACCGTATTGTCGATATTACCCAGTGGGTGGACCAGAAAGTGGAAGCCAACCTCGCGAACAAGACGCAGGGGGCCGCGGGTGATAACGGCGCGCGCTTGAGGTCCCGGCTGGCCGCCCAAAAATTGCGCCTTCCCATCCTCGGCAATGACGACGAAACCGCCAGCCGCCAGTATATTAAATACTTCTTTCTCGATTACGACTCGAAGCACCTCAGGGGAGTGCCCTCGGACCGAGAGCTCGGCCGCCGGCACGGGCTCGAGTGGGCGGAAGCTTTTCACTACATCGGGCCCGCGCAGTCGATGCTCGACCGTTATATCGCAGAGAATGCCGTCCCTTTGTAACACTGTCGCTTGACCGGGGGTGGCTGGAATTGACGATTGAGGATTGGCGATTGGTGATCTGCGATTGTCGAACCCCGATCGCAGATTGACAGTGGAGCAATTCGCAATAACGCTTTTTCGATCGACAATCGGCAATCAGCAATCAGCAATCGAAAATCGACGATCCCGCCGGGGAGGATGAACCATGATGCCCAAACACGCGCGCAGGGATTTCTTACGCCGTGCGGCTGGCGCCACGCTGGCTCTGCCGCTGCTCCCTCGCGCGCCCATTTTTTACGCAGCTATAGCGTCCTCTCCCGCGGTGAAAACCTTCCGCGGCATTTTTGCGATTCTCCAGACCCCCTTCACGCTGCGCGACGAGTTGGAAGAAGAGGACCTGGAGCGCGAAGTGAACTTTTGCGTGCGCGCGGGGGCACAGGGGTTGGTGTGGCCGCAGCTTGCGGGCGAATTCTACCTCCTTTCCGAGGAAGAGCGGCGGCGAGGGGCGGAAATCCTGATCCGCGCGGCAGGCGGAAAGTGCGCGGTGGTGATTGGTGTGCAGGCCACGAGCAAGGAAATCGCCATTCAATTCGCCCGCCACGCGGAGTCAAGGGGAGCCGATGCCGTCATCGCCCTGCCGCCTTTTGTTGGTCCGGTGACGCTCGAGATGGCGGCTGAGTATTACCGCGCCATCGCGGCCGCCATCCGCCTCCCGGTCATCATTCAGAATTCGGGTGGCGAGTGGGGGCCGGCTCTCCCCACTAGTTTTGTCATTCAGCTGGCCAAGGAAAACCCTCGCCTGGGCTACGTTAAGGAAGAGATTGCCCCCGTTCCACACCGCCTGGGGGAATACAAAAGTTCGGGCGCGATGACCGGTATCTTCTCAGGGAATGCCGGCAGGAACCTGCTCAACGAGTTGGCGCGGGGCGCTTCTGGGACCATGCCCGCCTGCGAGTTTGTGGACGTTCAGGTTCAGATTTACAGCTTGGCGACCGCCGGCAGATGGACCGAGGCGCGAGCCCTGTTCCAAAAGCTTTTGCCCATGATCATCCTGGAAGAAACCTATGGCGTCGCTTTCGACAAGGCCGTACTCGTCCGCCGCAGCGTTTTCCACTCCGCCAAGCGCCGCGGTGTGCCGGGCCTAGAGGTTCTCGACTCGGTCGATCAACAGGAATTCGACGCCTGGTGGGAACAGCTTGTGCCGTACCTCAAGGCCTGACCCCGGCGTGAGTGAGCAGCCCTCTCCCTTGGGGTAGGGTGTCCCGCGACGCCGCTTTCTCCAGCCGTCGCGGGACGGGTGAGGGGTCAGTTGCGGGGCGAGGCCAGATCAAACAGGCCGGGTTCACGGCCATCGGGGGACGGCAAGCCGTCCCCCTACAAGCTGTAAGGGTAGGGCTTGCCCTACCCCCGACGAGGGACCGCCCGGCGCTACCCGCCGCTTCCCGAAATTGAGGCATCACGTAGGTCGATTTTTTCGGTAGACAATCTACCACCTCCTGTGGTAGATTAGCTACCACTATGACCAAGCAATCATCCGGGGACCGAATCGAACTCGTCTATGGCTCGCTCGACATGCTGATCCTGCGCACCTTGCGCTGGGGTCCCACTCACGGGCATGGCATTGCCAAGTCCATCGCGCAATTGTCGGAAGAAACCCTCAAGGTGGAACATGGGTCGCTATACCCGGCGCTCCAGCGCCTCCAGCAGGAAGGCTGGATTGCCGCCGAATGGGGTGTCTCCAAAAACAAACAGCGGGCTAAGTACTACCGCCTCACTCCCGCGGGACGACGGCAATTGCTCGCCGAGACCTCGCGTTGGGAGCGCTTTGTGCGAGCCGTCACCGCCGTTCTGCGGCCGGCGGACAGTTAATGGCTGGGAAGGGGTAGCGCGGCCCCCCAGTTTTTGGGGTCCGCGGCTTTTTCGTAGGGCCGTGGAGAAGCTGAAGACTGATAACTGAGGACTGAGAACTTTGGATGAGAGGGGTAGCGCAGACCTGCTTTTTAGGTCTGCGGCTCTCCTCGAAAGGGGCAAGGCAAAAGGCAAAATGCAAAAGTGAAACGCAGCGAACGAGCCAGCTACAACGCGTTTTTATTTTTGCCCTTTGCCTTTTGCGTTTTGCCTTGTTCTTTCCGAAAAGCCGCAGACCTAAAAAGCAGGTCTGATGCGCTACCAATTAGCATGAGCTTACGGCGTGACTTGTCAAAATTCGCTGCACTTTTTCGCCGGCGCAAGCCGGTGGATGATCTCGAGGAAGAGATTCGCGCTCATCT
>Ga0187784_10003456_pt1 | contig 12765 bp, 13 predicted proteins | sample 1015_SJ02_MP15_2_FD_132964 | JGI IMG/M metagenome (GOLD analysis project Ga0187784, IMG submission 132964) | Tropical peat soil microbial communities from peatlands in Department of Meta, Colombia - 1015_SJ02_MP15_20_MG | ecosystem: Environmental > Terrestrial > Soil > Wetlands > Peat | place... | reverse complement strand
TCGAAACCTGATGAGTAATGCCATGAAATACCGCCGGCAGCGCATGGCGGTGAAGATCAGTGGGGAAACGGATTTGCTCATCTCGGTGGAGGATGACGGGATTGGAATCCCTTTGGAGCATCAAAGCGCCATTTTTGAGCGATTCGTTCGACTGAATAATGAAAAACGTGCCTATCTGCCAGGACTCGGACTGGGCCTCACAGGGGTTAAGGCATTGGTGGAAGCCACGGGGGGAGAGATTACATTGGAAAGCCAGGAGGGAGTCGGAACTCGATTCATGGCACGAATTCCTCCTATTCGATCCTATAAAACCAAAAGGAGAGGTGTTATGACAAAATCAATTTTGGATGGTAAGAGGATTTTGGCAGTCGATGACGAGCCGGATGTCTTGAAGATTCTCGAAGAGGAGATATTAGAGATCTGCCCCGACTGCAAGCTGGACAAGGCCACTGCCTACGAGACGGCCGCTAAAAAGTTAGAATTAACGAACTATGACGTAGTCATTCTGGACATCATGGGGGTCCGCGGCTTCGACCTGTTGGGTTTGGCAGTGAAAAAGAAATTACGAGTTGCCATGCTTACAGCCCACGCCTTATCGCCAGAGGCACTGAAGAAGTCGGTAGAATTGGGGGCCCGGGCTTACCTTCCTAAGGAGAAACTGGGAGAAGTTGTTCCTTTCCTGGAAGATGTGTTGACCTATGAGTATGGTCCGGGGTGGAAGCGTCTCTATGAGAAGTTGAAGGATTTTTTTGATAGTAAGTTCGAGTCGGATTGGGAGAAGAAGACAGGTCTGAATTGGCAGGAGTGGACAAAGTTGAGAACTCCTATAAAATGAGGGAATTTAGAATTGAGAATCGTGAGTAAGAGGATGATGGTCAAATCGATTTTGAACGGCAAAAAGATCTTGGCTGTGGACGATGAACCGGATATTTTGGATGTTTTAGAGGAGGAAATTCTCCAGGCGGCGCCGAAATGCAAATTTGAAAAGGCGACGACCTATTACGAAGCCACTCGAAGATTAGAGTCTCGAGTCTATGACGTTGTTATCTTAGATATCATGGGAATTCGTGGCTTTGAACTTCTGAACTTATCTGCCAAGCGAAATCTCACCGTCGCCATGCTTACGGCCCATGCGCTTTATCCGGAGGCATTGAAACGGTCCATTGAGATGAAGGCTCGAGCCTACCTTCCAAAGGAGAAGTTAGGAGAAGTGGTTCCCTTCCTGGAAGATGTATTGAAGTATGATTATCTGCCCGGGTGGGGTCGCCTGATGAAAAAATTGGAAGATTATTTTGATTCCCGTTGGGGAAGGGCTTGGAAAAAATCCGAGGAAAAGTTCTGGAAAGAGTTTGATGCAAAAACCTCTGCTGAAAGAAATGAAAAGTAGACCTCGTTAGAAATTCGAGCTTGGCATTAAACCCCGCCGGAATTATTTAGAATGGTACCCCGTGGCAGAGCATCTGGGCATTATTTCTAACGGGGTAACTGGAAGAGGAAATTAAGGAAGTTTATCCAGACGGTATCGTCGATAAGGCCACCACTTACAAAGAAGCCTCTGAGAGACTGGCCTCGTGGACCTCAGATGAGAAAATCACTCCCAATGAAGAGTGACAAATTGGAGCGACCAATCTCCATAGCCAGAAAGTGAAAGGAGGTATCTCTATGGCGGAATCTATTCTAAACAACAAGAGGATCTTAGCGGTAGATGATGAGCCTGATATTTTGGACGTTCTGGAAGAGGAGATCCTGGGATACGCCCCAAACTGTGCCATCGATAAGGCCACCACCTATCAGGAAGCCACCCAAAAGTTAGAATCCCAGAACTATGATGTGGTGGTCCTTGATATTATGGGAGTCCGCGGTTTCGACCTCTTGGACCAAACGGTAAAGCGTCACTTTCCTGCGGCCATGCTGACAGCCCATTCTCTCAATCCCGAATCTCTAAAACGCTCCATTGAAATGGGGGCCTGCGCTTACCTCCCCAAGGAAAAACTGGGAGAGATTGTTCCTTTCTTAGAAGATATTTTGGAATCAACCGATGGCCTATCAGCCTGGGGCCGCCTTATGAATAAATTGGAAGGATATTTCGCGGGCCGCTGGGGAGAATTGTGGAAGAAGTCCGAGGAGAAATTCTGGAAAGATTTTGAGAAAAAGACCTCCCGTACGAAATAGTAAGAAGGGAATTTTACAGAGCTATAATAAAGCAAAAATTATCTATAAGCTGCCTTAGGTGACTTCGTGGACTTTGCTTGTCCCTTATGAAGATAAGCAAGTGAACTCCTCAATTTAGGGTTTCTCGAACTTCATGTCTTCCATCTAAATTCTCTTCCCAATTCCCAAATTGGAGTCGCTGGAGGTTCGTCAGCAGTGGTTTCAGAATCGGAAGAAGATCAAGAGAGGGTCAATGGTCCACAGATTGGTCTGAAGGATGTCCTGGCCGTCGTCGACATGGCCATTGGGGAGGATTCGGGTGCTTCTGATTTTTCATCCCTTCGCGAAGTCTTCGAGGAGCTTCGGACACTGATCGATAAGACGATCCGTGGAACAAAGATCAAACGGTTCAGTCCAAGAGAAGGGACCCGCTTGTTCCATACTTTCGAGATCCACTCTGATGGGGGAGAGGTCTTGGGCTACCTCAACATGATCTATCTTAGAAAACCGATCAGGCGCTACTACCGACCAAAACAGCAATCTTCAAAAACAGGGACACATCCCATCTTTTGTAAAAATAGCGAGGGGCAGGTCTATTTTCCCAGCGTTCACCTTTTCCACCAAATTACTTAGAGAAAACGTGTCCGTGTCCGTGTCGCGTGTCCACAAACTGTAATATTCTTTAGGGTGATGAACCCATCGTCCGCAGACTCCCTCAACACTTCAATAAAATCTTCTGTCGAGTTTCAAGCCCAAGTAGGAGTCGCTTGCATTGATTGGTGGGGCGTGGACCTCAATCCCTTCTTCAAGAATGGCAAACCGATGCCAAGTTGTTTTAGACCCTAAGTCCTCTCTGCTCCCTCTATATTTTATGTCATTTCTTTACACCATACGCGCTATTGTCCTAGATGAATCTCTTGTGGCATCACGAACAATAAGGGTTGTCACCATATCGACGTACCTGTTCCCCTGTGGGTAGGGGTGTCTGCCAAGTTGGTCAAAATCTCCATTGATATCAGTGTAGCTCAAGACCGTCGTAAAGAGAGGGGCATCATCAATTTTTCCTAATACTTCACCGATCACGCCTACCAGAGGAAGAAAGGCTTCGTAAATACCCGCCCCACCTCCAGTAGCCGCTGCAATAATGGCTTTGATCACCGCCTTAAAATCGTCTGTCTTCCTGAGTGACGCCAAAGCGGCGCCAACGTCACGAATGCCTTCATTACTTTTTATGATGGACGCAAGGATATGGATTGCACCCGGTGGTTTGTTTTTTGTACCATCCTCCTTCCAATAATAAACGGTCCTGTCAACAGGTAGCTGTTCTCCATCGTCTACATCGGGAAAGCCTTTTAAATTGAGCGAATAGGGTTCGGTCCCGAGATTATCGACACTGGAGGTAACAACATAGAGATTGGAATATCTAATAAAAGGCCATACATGGGGCGTTTTATTGTCTCTGATGAGGACCTGCGACAATCGAACCTCCAGCCCGGTTAATCTCTTCGAAGTAGGGATACCGAGAGACACGAAACGCAAAGAACGTGAACTATCACCTTTCGGCAGACGAACGATAGCCCTTTGTGTATCGGTTACATTCATTTTCATATTTTCCACTCCGTTCGTGAAGGGGTTCCCTTTTTTTAACTTCTTGCTTCCTGTCATCCTATATATTTCTATCTTCAGGCAACTTATAGGCTGAAAATTTTTATTGCATCTGCCTCGATTCCAGCTTGGGCGATGTCTTCGGGAGTCGTGTTGGAAACGCTCACCTCGGGACCGATAAAATCTCTGCCTGCCTCTTTATAGCAGTATCGCGTGAAGGCACTGCAGTACATGGCATGAGGATCATCTACCGGGTTAGGAAGCCACCGTTTTTTCATGATAATGGCCCACCAGGTTCCAAGAAGCTCATGAATCGGATAGAGCACCTGCTCGTCCACGAGCTGCAATGCTGTGGCAAGAATATTCTCTCTCTGAGCTTCTGAAAGACCCAGATCTATCACGGCCGCATTTTCCACTTCCTCCCTACACCATTTCCCGACCCAGTTCTCCTGGGCGCCGTTCCGGATCTGGGATTTCAGGAGATTGATTTTCAGGTCCGATTCGAATAGGTAGGGGCTCTTACTCTTCGTACCACTTGGTCCTCGTCGGTCGAGCCTTAAATGTCCAAATATGAAACAATGAGACCATAAGGAAGCTTTTCCATCTTTCGTAACAACCCTCTGCCCTTCCCTGACGGCCATCCCAATCATGTCCTTGGCCCCCACCATCCCGATGATCCCCGGTTTGTAATGAGCGGTATAAAATTCGAGAAGCTCAGGATTCAATGCCTCCACCGTTGATACCTCCTTGCAGTCGTCTAGGGTCCCGGCTTCCTAGATTGCCGGAAAACGCTTTACGACAGTCTGAGTAAGGTTGGCTTTTTTGAACAGGCTGTTTGTCTCTGACAACTAAAGCCTCCCGCTCCAGAGAAAGAGCAAAAAATGTGAGAATCAATGAATTTAGATACTTCTCAACTTATGAGAGAGAAATTTGCGGAAGGCTCTAAGGGAACGGAAAACCTCCCTTAGAGCTTACAATAGAGGATCTTCTGGATGAGCCTTTTCATTTTTCCCTCCAAAAGATTGAGCTGTTTTAGGAAGAACGGTCCGGAGGCTACATCTTTATTCTTTTCCGAACTTCCTGAGGAACGGCACCCCACCCCAAGAACGCCACGGACTTTATCAAAATTACCTGGGGAAGTCAACTGATATTTTTCACCTCACCTTATCCCTCTCCCCCGAGAGACTGTGTCACAACTGTTGGAGCTTGATTTATCAAGCCCACCGATATGGCTCAATGAATTGAGCTCCTACAGCATTATTATGTGTGCCTATTCGGTAAATCATATTACGACACAGTTTCCAAGGGGAGAGGGGGAAAGACGGAAAGGCCGCGAGCGGAGACGCAAAAGAGGTGGAGGTTGACAGTGTTAGGCTAATTTGATTTAATTAGGGCAGGCGACAATGAAAAAGATTCAAACCAAAATCTCCGCCGTGATCCCAGCACGGTATGGCTCGACTCGCTTCGAGGGAAAACCCCTCGCCGATATCCTCGGTAAGCCTATGATCCAACACGTTTACGAGGGAGTGCGTCAGTCAAAGCTGATTGACGAGGTGATCGTTGCGACGGATGATCAAAGAATAATAGAGGCCGTAAAATCCTTCGGCGGAAAAGCCGTCATGACCTCTCCAACCCATTTTACCGGGACGGACCGGGTGGCCGAGGTCGCCAAGAAGCTCAGATCGGAGATTATCGTCAATGTCCAGGGGGATGAGCCTTTAATCAAAGGAGATATCATTGATAAAGCAATTCGCCCTCTCCTCGTCGACGATACCCTCCAATTATCTACCCTGATGACCAGGATAGAGGAAGTGAGGGACTGGCTCAATCCCCACATCGTAAAGGTTGTCGCAGATCAAAAGGATTTCGCCCTCTATTTTTCCCGTTCTCCCATCCCCTTTCCCCGGGAACTCCAGATTGGGCGTTTGGAATCCAACCCCTTTGGAACGAATAGGCCTCTGCCGAAGAGGGTTTTCAAACACATCGGCGTCTATGTCTTTCGGCGGAAATTCCTTCTCCAATTCTCAAAGATGAAGCCAACCCCCCTGGAAAAGCTTGAGAAACTCGAACAGCTTCGGGCACTGGAAAACGGGCACCGCATCCAAGTCACTCCCGTCGATTATGAGCCCATATGCGTGGACACCCCTGAAGATATCCAAAAAGTAGAAGCCTTCCTTCTGTCCCCTCGTTGAAGTTCGTGAGCGAAATTGATTTTTCCTCTCACCCTTCCTCTCTCCCCCGCCGGACGAGAGCCTGCCTGCCGATAGGCAGGGGCGGGATAAGAGGGCCAGCTTGGGTCCAGGAAAAATAATTTTCAGAAAAATAATTTTCTATTGACTCCGTCCACTCATCGGGTATAATGACTGAAGATCGCGCTAATCGAAAGGAGGTGATATTGAATGAAGAAGCTGCTCGTTCTCACCCTTGTGTTTACTCTGGCTCTTGCAACTCTCGCCCTCGCCGATAAGACCAAGATGACCGCAAAGGTTGGAGACCAACTCTACGTCTGTGGCTGCGGCGAAGGTTGTCCGTGTGACACGATGTCAAGAAACCCTGGCCAGTGTACCTGTGGCAAAGACCTGGTAAAAACAAAGGTGACGAAGGTTGAGAAGGGGATGATTACGGTAGAGTCAAGGAAGAAGCCTTTCATCAGTGTCGCTAAATACGTCTGCGACTGCGGACCTGAATGTAAATGCGACACCATCAGCCAGAATCCGGGTAACTGCACTTGCGGCAAGAAGATGAAGATGGTGGAGGTAAAACCAAAGGGTAAATAGGTACCAGAGTATTGTCCAGCAACTAAGTATTCACACCTGAAACGGGCAGGGTTCCAAAGTTCGTACCCTGCCTTTTTTTTGGAAACGGGAGAACAAAAGTACCTACCGAGGTTGATACCCGCTTAACAGCATGAAAATATTAGGTATTTTTCTATGAGAGAGATCCCCGCAGCCCTTTTGAGTTGCCTTGGAGGATCCGGGCGGAAAGTTACGAACTTTCATGCAAATATCATTGATTTTTTTATATTTTTAGAGTATATTTATTTGTGCTGACTGAAAAAGGGAAAAAGGTCTCTAACGTGTCCAAGTCCCGCCTCTCATTTTTCTTCATTTTCTTCTTTTTCCTTTTTTTTGTTTTTGCCTGCTCCATGCCGTCCTGGTTTCCAATTAAAAAAGGACCTCCTTACGAGGCAAAAATGAAAGAATTGTTGGATAAAGAGGTTATCGTCATTGATAAGGAAGAATATGTGAAGGTCCTGAACCCAAAAGCCTCGGAGGGAAGGGATCAGCCCAAATACCTTTATATTCCGGTTAATGAATACCTTTCCAATAAGGAAGCCTTCCCGACCCCGCCCGTGCGGACAGCGGAGGCTAAAAAAGAAACCCCTACTGTTTCTGCAAAGGCACCCTCTTCCTTAGAAGAGGAAGGCCTTGTCGTATCTCCACCGAAATTGACGTCTTCGGGTTTAAAGAAAAGGGTTTTGGTCTCCTATTTCGATGATCGAACCGCTGAGGGTGAAGAGGTGTTAGGAGATTGGGTCGCTGAAAAACTGATGAAAGAGGTGAATCGAAGGTCTCTCCAGGTTCTCTTTACGGACTATCAAACGGTCAAAGAATTTCTTGGAAAGAAGGACACTGATGTGAAGAACCTTGAAACACCCAAAGTCCTCCAGGACATCAACGAGATCTTTGGGGTCCGTGCCCTTGTCGTTGGCCAGCTCTCCGGCCCCTACGTCTTTACTACCAAGACAACGGACAGTCAAGAAGGGACCGCTTCGGCCATTATCAAAATAGACATACGGTTAATAGACACTTTTTCAGGTAAAACCCTTAAAACCCTATCGGCCAGTAATCCCATCTTCGCGGCCAAGGAAAAGGGTTCTTTTCCCGAAGAGAGGGCCAGAGTCAAAGCGATCGACCTTGCCGTTGGTTCCCTGGGACGATCGCTCGCCAAGGAATTAGACGGCATGGATTGGTTTTGTCGGATCACCAAGGTAGAGGGGGAAGAAGTTTATTTGAATGCCGGAAAATTAACCGGCCTCAAGGTGGGAGATGTGATGGAAGTGTTTCGGCACGACGAATTTGGGGATCGAGGAGAGGTGACAGGTAAGATTCGCGTGTCGGCCTTTTTGGGAATCGATGCCTCGATGGGCAGGCTGATCCAAGGGAAAAACCCCGATGTCAACGACATTTTGAAATGGGCCAAGAGTGAACCCCGTTAGAAATTCGAGTCCCCCCTATAGCGAGACTCGAAACCGAGCGGGGCATCATTTCTAACGGGGTGAGTTTCCTGTGTTGAGCCAGCCATCATCAAGACAGTCCCTTTGGGAAGTATCCTCGCGTTGATGTGGTATCGTCCGTCCCGATGTTGAAATTACTTTTTTTCTTACTGCCAGGAAGGAGGTTTTCATTTTATGTTCCAGATCGGTGACAAAGCGGTTTATCCAGGACACGGTGTTGGAATCATTGAGGCCATTGAGACCAAACAGATCTCCGGTAAAGAACAGATCTTTTTCATCCTGCGAATTTTGGAAAATGGGATGACCATTATGATTCCCCGGGATAATGTGGAGGCGGCCAAATTGAGGGGGGTCATCCGAAAAATTGACGTCCGGAAGGTGATCGGAATCCTAAAGGATCGGGATGTGACCGTCGATAATCAAACGTGGAATCGGAGATACCGCGAGTATATGGAAAAAATCAACACGGGGTCGATCTACGGCATCGCGGAAGTACTCCGGGACCTCCATCTTCTCAAAGAAGAGAAAGACCTATCCTTCGGTGAGAGGAAAATCATGGACACCGCCAAGAATCTCTTAGTCAAGGAACTGGCCATCGCCCGGAATGTGAAAGAGACGGATATCTTGAGGGAGATCAATTCGATCTTCGGACCATAACCTCCTGCAAATTCCTATCGTTCGTTTTCGTTGAAATGTCTTCTCATATCATCCAGTCATGGAAGGGAGGTGAATGGGTTGGGCTCATGGGTTCTTCGTATCTTATTGTTCCTGGTCTGCGGAATCAGCGGGTATGCGCTCTTCCAAGGAGTTTCTCCGTCTCCCTTGATTCGCCTTCTGGGATTCGTCGGTGGACTGCTCCTCGCCGCCCTGACCCTTCTGATCGAAAAGGGATTGAAAAAAATTCCTTTAAAAAATCTTTTGGGAAGCTTTCTCGGGTTGATCGTCGGCATCCTGATCGCCAATTTCCTCTCCAACGTCATTTTCTCCAATCTCGTTAACCATCAAGAAACGGCGGCTCCTCTTTTAAGCGTCCTCTACGGGGTTTGTGGGTATATCGGTCTTCGAATCGGCTCTAAGAAGGGAGAAGAGATTCACCTCCCTAACTGGAAGTTGTTCTCGAAAAATCTCCCTCAAACTGAAAATGCAAAGATTTTAGATACCAGCGTGATCATCGACGGCCGGATTGCCGACATCACAGAAACGGGCTTTATCGAGGGGGCGTTGATCATCCCGCAATTCGTTTTGAACGAGCTCCAGCACATTGCCGACTCCTCGGACTCCATCAAACGGACGAGAGGCAAGAGGGGTTTGGAGGTTCTCCACCACATACAAAAACAGGCCACTGTGGATGTTCGAATTGTAGACAAGGATTATCCCGCGGTCAAAGAGGTCGATTCAAAATTGATTGAATTGGCGAAGGAGGTCCGCGGGAAAATCATCACGAACGACTCCAACCTCAATAAAGTAGCGGAGCTCCAGGGGATCGAGGTGCTCAACATCAATGAGTTGGCCAATTCCATAAGACCCGTTGTCCTCCCCGGAGAGGAAATTAATGTCAAAATCCTGAAAGAAGGAAAAGAAATCGGGCAAGGGGTCGCGTATCTCGACGACGGGACGATGATTGTGGTGGATAATGGAAGGAAACACATGGGCAAGACAATCGATGTCGTCGTCACCAGCGTTCTCCAAACCCCTGCCGGAAGAATGATCTTCGCTCGCCTCAAGGAGGAGGCAAATCGGGAGACCAAGGGAAAAGATTATTATTACCCCCTGGACAGTGAATTCTGATATGGGTTAACAAAACAGGTTGGGGTGATCCTGCGTTGAGACTTACCTTCTAATATCCAGGTTCATATTTTGTTTTGGAATATTCTAAACCTTGGCTTCAATGTCAACCTGAACCTTTGCTTTTGGACTCGCTGTTGAACGATGAAGGCCGACGCAGTGATCGTCTCCGCTGGGAAGGGGCTCCGCTTCATGGAGGGTAAGAAGAAACAGTTCCACTTCCTGGGCGAGAAGCCCATTCTCGTTCACACCCTTGAAAAATTCGAGGCCTGCCCTCTGATCCGTTCCATCCTCCTCGTCGTGGGCCAGGAGGACATGGATTACTGCCTGAAAGAAATCGTCGAAAGATATAAATTTCAAAAAGTCTCGCAGATCGTCCCGGGGGGAAAACGAAGGCAGGAGTCTGTAAAAAACGGGGTCGACGCTCTGCCCAAGGACACGGATGTGGTGGCCATTCACGACGGAGTCCGCCCTTTCGTCACCCAGGCCATGATCGAAGACTCCCTTCACGCTGCCGTGCGAGTGGGGGCTGTGGTACTGGCCATGCCCGTTAAGGACACGATTAAAGTGTCCAATCCGGATGGAACCGTTCTCAAGACGTTGGACCGGGAAACCCTCTGGCAAATCCAGACCCCGCAGACCTTCCAGGTCAATGTGATCAAAGAGGCTTGCTATCGGGCAGCAGAAGACGGGTTTATCGGAACCGATGACGCCTCTCTTGTCGAACGCCTGGGGGTAAAGGTCCATATCCTTCCGGGATCCTATACGAATATTAAGATCACCACCCCCGAAGACCTGTTTTTGGCCAACCTCTATCTCAAGATGGACAATCTTTCTAAAAGAGACACGACCGGAGGAGGAAGAAAAAGATGAGAGTTGGCTTTGGATATGACGTTCACGCCTTCGTTTCAGGGAGGCCGTTGATCTTGGGAGGAATAAGAATCCCCTATCTCTTCGGGTTGGTGGGACATTCCGATGCGGATGTTCTCGTCCATGCCATCTGCGATGCCTTGCTCGGAGCCGTCGCAGAGGGAGATATCGGAAGACATTTTCCTGACACGGATCCCCGGTACCGTGATATCAAGAGCACGATACTCTTGAAAAGGGTGTTGGGCAAGGTGAGGGAGAAAGGGTTTCGCCCGATCAATGTGGATGCCACCATCGTCGCCCAGAAACCCAAACTCTCCGACAGCATCCCCAGAATGGTAAAAGAGGTTGCAGATGTCCTGGAGATCGAACCCGAGAGGGTGAACGTGAAGGCCACCACGACAGAGGGATTGGGATTTACCGGTAGGGAAGAAGGGATTGCTGCCTACGCCGTGGCCCTGGTAGAAAAAGATTGATCGAGTTCTCTCAACTGCGGTGAAAGAATAAATTCGAAACACAAAATTCGAATTTCGAAACAAATGCAAATGACCAAAATCTGAATGACCGAAACAAAAACAGCTTAGGATTTTGAAATTTGAAGTTAGAGTTTGTTTCGGATTTCGGATATGGTAACACTCGATAAGGGCTTCAAATGATTCCAAAGGTTCGGGTTCGCTTTGCGCCCGCCCCTACGGGGCTTCTCCATATCGGAAATGCACGGACGGCTCTGTTCAACGCTCTCTTTGCAAAACGGAAGCAAGGAACATTCGTTCTCCGCATCGAAGATACGGATTTAGAAAGATCGAACGATACCTCCGTTGACCGGATTTTAGAGGATCTCCAATGGCTTGGAATTTCCTGGGAGGAAGGTCCTGACCGAGGCGGCCCCTTGGGTCCTTACCGTCAATCGCAACGGATGGCCATCTATCGTGAATTTGCTGATCGATTGTCTCAAGAAGAAAAGAGTTATAAGTGTTTTTGCTCCGAAGAGAGACTGGAAAACCTTCGAAAAGAACAACTCTCCAAAGGAAAGATGCCCCGCTATGACGGACGGTGCCGCGCTCTCTCTGAAGAGGAGATTTCTGAAATGGAAGCGTCCGGTCTTCACCCTGTCCTTAGGTATCACGTGGGAAGAGGGCCCATCCTGTTTCAGGACCTCATCCATGGGAAGATGAATTTTGATTCTTCGGGGATCGGCGATTTCATTATCGTCCGGTCCGATGGGATGGCGGCTTATAATTTTGCCTGCGTCGTTGATGACCACGCCATGAACATCACTCACGTCATCCGAGGGGAGGACCACCTCTCCAATACCCCCCGTCAGATCCTCCTCTATCAGGCCCTGTCCTGGCAACCTCCTCTCTTTGCGCATCACCCTCTGATCCTCGGACCCGACCGGTCCCCGTTGAGCAAACGCCACGGTGCTACCGCTGTTTCCCAATATCGGGAGGAAGGCTTTCTGCCGGAGGCTCTTCAGAACTACCTTATTCTTTTGGGCTGGACGCCTCCTTCTGGTCAAGAAACGCTTTCTTTCCAAAAAATGACAGAGGTGTTCTCGCTCGAAGACGTTTCAAAGAGTGCTCCCATTTTCAATCGCAAAAAATTGGAATGGTTGAACAGTTTTTACATCCGGAAGAAAGACGACGGACAGCTTTCCGAAATTCTGATTCGCTACCTTCAAAAGGCCGGGATACGAACGGACGACATCGATCGCCAATGGCTCGGACAAGTCTCGGGCGTTTTAAAGGAAAATATCATCGTCCTCTCACAGGTGGAGGAGTATCTGGGTATCTTCTTCGATGAGAAATTCTCCTTTGAGGATGGAGTTAAAAGCCTCCTCCAGGATCCGAAAAATCGGGAGACCCTGCGATCTGTCCTCGGCGCATTAGAGACGTCGTCAGAAATCCTATTCTCCGGACAGAATTCCCTGCTCTCTCAATTGGAAGAAAAGACGGGGCGGAAAGGAAGAAGCCTTTACGCCCCTCTTCGGGCAGCGGCCACTGGAAAGATAAAGGGACCCGAGTTGGCCAAGACACTCCCTCTCCTTGGGAAGGACCGAATCATCCACCGGATTAAAATGGCTCTTCAAATTACTTAAATTTCAAATATCAAAGTTCAAG
>Ga0187784_10003454_pt1 | contig 12767 bp, 11 predicted proteins | sample 1015_SJ02_MP15_2_FD_132964 | JGI IMG/M metagenome (GOLD analysis project Ga0187784, IMG submission 132964) | Tropical peat soil microbial communities from peatlands in Department of Meta, Colombia - 1015_SJ02_MP15_20_MG | ecosystem: Environmental > Terrestrial > Soil > Wetlands > Peat | place... | reverse complement strand
GGGCTGCGCGCGTTCCTGCCGTTCGTCGGCCCGGCCGTGATCGCCTCGGTCGCCTACATGGACCCCGGCAATTTCGCCGTGAACATCGAGGCCGGGGCGAGCTTCGGCTACCTGTTGCTGTGGGTAGTCCTGCTCGCCAACGTCGTTGCGATGCTGTTCCAGGCGCTCTCGGCCAAGCTCGGGGTCGTGACGGGACAGAGCCTTGCCGGCCATTGCCGGCGCCATTTCCCCCGCCCGCTCGTCTACGTCATGTGGATCGTCAGCGAAATCGCCGCGATGGCGACGGACCTCGCCGAGTTTCTCGGCGCGGCGATCGGCCTCGGCCTGTTGTTCAAGCTGCCGCTGCTGGCGAGCCTCTTCGTCGTCGCGCTCCTCACCTATGCAATCCTGTTGCTCCAGGGACGCGGCTTCCGCCCCATGGAGCTTTTGATCAGCGCCTTCGTCGGCGTCGTCGGCGTGAGCTATCTGATAGAATTGGCGATCGCGCCGCCGAACTGGGCGGCCTTCGCCTATCATACGTTCGTTCCTTCCCTGCAAGGGCCGCACAGCGTCACCATCGCGGTAGGCATCATCGGTGCGACCGTGATGCCGCACGCGATCTATCTGCATTCGAGCCTGATGCAGAACCGGGTCCCGACCGCGACCGAGGCCGAGCGCCGGCGGGTACTGCATTTTTCCAATGCCGAGGTGCTGTTCGCCCTCGGCATCGCCGGCCTCATCAACATGGCCATGGTGGCCATGGCGGCGGCCGTATTCCATGACGGCGTCTATAACGACGTGGCCGACATCGGCACCGCTTATCGCACGTTGATCCCGCTGCTGGGGGCGGGCGCCGCGACCGTGTTCCTCATCTCGCTGCTCGCGTCGGGCGTGTCGAGTTCGGTGGTCGGCACCATGGCCGGCCAGGTGATCATGCAGGACTTCGTCGACTTCCGCATTCCGCTATGGCTTCGCCGGCTCGTCACCATGGTGCCGGCGTTCGGGGTGGTAGCGCTCGGGGTCAACGCGACGCAGGCGCTTGTGCTCAGCCAGGTGGTGCTCAGCCTGGTGCTGCCGTTGCCGATGATTGCGCTGCTGATTTTCACCGCCCGGCGCGACGTGATGGGGCGGTTTGCCAACAGTCGGCTCACCAATGCCGCGGCGGTGGCGGCCGCGCTCGTCGTTCTGGCGCTCAACGTCGTGCTGCTGTTGCAGACCGCGGGCGTGCCGCTGCCGTTGCCGAGCTAACGCCTCATTCCTGCGGATAGCGCCACGGCGTCGGGGGCGGGGCGGCTTCGTCGATCGTCCATTGCGGCAGCGACAGCCCGGGCACCACGTCGGTGAACACCATCCGTACGCGCGTGCCGATCCCGACCTTGCGCACCATCTCGGGCGGCGCCAGCACGCCGTCGGGCGTGGCCAGATTGCCGACGACGCGCAGTGCCTCGTCCGGGCTCGGCACGCCCTTCTGGGTATCGAGGTCGACCAGCAGGATGAGATAGGGCGTATGCGCGCGGAAGGCCGGTTGGATGGCGTGGTGCACCTCGGTGTAGGAGTGCACCGCCCCACGGCCTTCGACCGCGACCCAGCGCGAGTCTGGATTGGCGCACCACGGACAGGCCGTCGTCGGCGGATAGCGGATGAGGCCGCACGCGGTGCACGCCTGTAAATGAAAGGCGTGCGCGGCGCAGTGGCGGAAATATTCCAGATTTTCCGTGTCGAGGCCGCTGATGTCGAGCGGCATGCCGAGATAATTCGCGCTGATCGTCATGCTGACCACCGATTTATTGATTGGCGCATGTTCTTAACGGCGAACCGGTGCCCACTTCGCCTGAACATGCGCTTCACCCGCGCCGCATCACCATGGCCGAGCCGGTACCCGGCATCGCCCAGCCGAGATTGGCGGTGACCTCGACGTTCCTCGCCTGGCGGCAGCCGCCTTCGCGGTAGTCATAGGTGTGGCGCCGCTTGCCGTCGGGCCCGACCGGGCAAGAGTCGTCGGCGTCGTGGCGCAGTTGCCGCACGTTTTCGATCACCATGTTGATGCCGTGGGTATAGCCCTCGCACAGATGGCCGCCGCTGGTGTTGTTGGGGCGTCGCCCGCCGAGCCGGATGGTGCCGTCGCTCACGTAGTGCCCGCCTTCGCCTTTCTTGCAGAAGCCGTAGTCCTCGAGCTGGAGCATGGTCGTGAAGGTGAAGGCGTCGTAGGAGCCGGTCACGTCCACGTCCTGCGGCCCGACGCCGGAGTTGGGCCACAGGATCTCGCGCGCGTAGCGGCCGGCGACCGTCGAGATCGGCCCGTGCTGATAATGCATGTCCATGCGCGGCTTGTTGCAGCGGCCGACGATGCCGCGCATCAGCACCAGGGGATGGCGGCAGTTGCGCGCCCGTTCGGCGCTGGTGACGACGATGGCGTTGGCGTTGTCGGTCTCGACGCAGCAGTCGAGGAGATGCAGCGGCTTGCAGATGATGCGGCTCTTAAGCACGTCCTCGACCGTGTAGCGCTGCTTGTAGAGCGCCTTGGGATTATTGGAGGCGTGCTCGCTGTGGATCGCCTTGACCGCGGCGACCTGCTCCGGCCGGGTGCCGTAGTCGTGCATGTGGCGCATGAAGGTCGGGCTGAACATCTGCCCGGCGCTCTGCCAGCCGTAGGCGCGGCTGTGCAGCATGTCGCCCGAGACCGGGGCGGCGGAGCGCACGCCGGTGCCGCCGATGCGCACCTGCGAATAGCCGTTCATGGCGCGGAAGATGACGACGGTCTTGCACAGCCCGGCTTCGATCACCCCCATGGCGATACCCACCAGCGCCTCGGTCGAGGAGCCGCCGCCGAACACGTCCATGTAGAAATTGAGCCGGATGCCGAGATCGCCGGCGACGAACGGCGCGAAGACCGAGTCGCCCGATTGGTAGGACAGCATGCCGTCGATGCCGGCGGGCTTGAGCCCGGCGTCTTCGATGGCGTTGCGCACCGCCCAAGTGGCGAGCGCGCGCGTGGTCTTGCCTGACCCGCGCATGTAGGTTGTCTCGCCGAGCCCGACAATCGCGTATCTGTCGCGCAGATATTTGGGGCTGGTGGCGTCGATGTCGCTCGGCAGCGGCATTTCTCCCCCCGTGCCAGTGTCCCGATTCCGAAGTTCACCCGAGCTTGCAGCACGCTCTGATGCGAACTTCGGAATCGAAGGACACTAGCCACTCTATGATTCTAGTGCCGCTTTGAACCCGAAGTTCGCAACGGACTCGCGGCAATAGTGGCGCGAACTTCGGGTTCGCGGCACTAGTGCCGTCCTGGCCTATTCTTCCTCACGCGCGCGATGGCGTCGAGCGTCTCCAAGCACGAGAGCGGGCGGGCGCAAATTCTGCGGCAGGGCCGTTGACAGCGGCCGAAGGCTTCGCCGCAATTGGCGCATGGACGACCAGGACCGTTCTAACCCGATCGCGCGGGCGCGCGACCTCAAGGCGGCGATTGCCGCCGCATCCGATGCGATCGAGGCGACGCGCCGGCTTCCGGAGCCGCTGGTGGCCCGGCTGCACGAGGCGCGCCTGTTTCGCATGCTGCTGCCGCGCTCGGTGGGTGGCGATCAGATCGACCCGGTGAACTACTTCCTGGCGATCGAAGAACTTTCCCGCCACGACGGCTCGACCGGGTGGGTCGTGTTCGTCGCCAACAGCTCGGCGCTGATCGCGGCCTATCTCGAGCCGGCCGCAGCGCGCACGATTTTCGCCGATCCGCGCAGCACCGTCGCCTGGGGGCCGCCGAATGCGTCACGCGCCGATGCCGCTCCTGGCGGCTACCGCGTCAGCGGCAGCTGGGATTTCGCCAGCGGCTGCCGGCACGCCAGTTGGATGGGAGCGCATTGCCAGGTGGTCGAAGCAGGCGGCGCGATCCGCCGCGACGCGCGCGGCCGGCCGGTCGTCCGCACGCTCCTGTTTCCGGCGCGCGAGGCGAGCGTGCTCGACACCTGGAACACCATCGGTCTGTGCGGCACCGGGTCGGAATCGTACCGCGTGAACAACGTGTCCGTGCCCGAAGCGTTCAGTGCCGCGCGCGCCGACCCCACGTCGCGCCGGGAGCCCGGACCGCTCTATGCCTTCACCATGCCCGGGCTTTACGCGGTCGGCGTGGCGGCGGTCGCGCTCGGAATCGCCCGGGCGATGTTCGAGGCTTTCGTCGCGCTCGCCGGCACCAAGGCCCCGCGCGGGCTATCCCGCCTTGCCGACAATGCGGTGGTGCAGGCTGAGGTGGCGCGCGGAGAAGCCAAGCTCGGCGCGGCCCGCGCCTATCTCATCGAGACGCTCGCCTCGGTCTACGCGCGCGCCGACGACGTCGAGCCGATCGAGGTCGCCGATCGTGCCCGTGTGCGGCTCGCCTGCACCAACGCCATCCAGGGCGCGATCGAAGTTGCCGATTTCGCCTACAAGGCCGCGGGCGTCGACGCCATCTTCCCCGGCGGCCCGTTCGAGCGGCGCTTCCGCGACATTCACACGCTCTCGCAGCAGATTCAGGCGCGCACCGCCCACTACGAGGAAGTCGGGCAGGTTCTGCTCGGCATGCCGCCGGAAGGATTCCTGTAAGCGCTACGTTTCGATGCGCGTCCAGCCGTCCCCGCTCAGCCGCTCCTGCGGCAGGAAGCGGCCTTTGTAGTGCATTTTCTTCGAGCCCTTCACCCAATAGCCGAGATAGACGTAAGGCAGGCCGAGGCGACGGGCGCGTGCGATGTGATCGAGGATGATGAAGGTGCCGAGCGAGCGTGGCCCGGCGTCGGGATCGAAGAAGGAATAGACCATCGACAGGCCGTCGCTGAGCACGTCGGTGAGCGCGACGCCGAGCAGCCGGCCGTTGCCGCGTCCGGTGATGCGGCTGTCGGGGCCGCGGCGGCGAAATTCGACGACGCGCGTCTCGACGTGGCTGTCCTCCACCATCATCGCGTAGTCGAGCACCGTCATGTCCGCCATGCCGCCGTCGCGATGGCGCGAATCGAGGTAGCTGCGGAACACGGAGTACTGCTCAGACGTGGGCACCGGTACCCGCATCTCGGCGATCAGGTCGCTGTTGCGGTCGAGCACGCGGCGCATGCTCCGCGTCGGGCGGAAGTCTTCGACCACCACTCGCACCGATACGCAGGCTCGGCAGGTCTCGCAGGCGGGCCGGTAGGCAATCGACTGGCTGCGGCGGAAGCCGCCGTGGGTCAGAAGGTCGTTGAGTTCGGGAGCGCGCTCGCCGACCAGATGGGTGAACACCTTGCGCTCCTCGCGCCCGGGCAAGTAGGGGCACGGGGACGGTGCCGTCAGGTAGAACTGCGGTGTGTCGCGCGAATGTTGGGTCACGGGGCCATAGCGCGGTTGCCGGGACTCTGCCCGGATCGCACCAGCATTGCGCGAGAGGCTGCTCGCGTCAAACGGATGCGGCTTCGGGCCGCCGCACCGGCGGGCCGTTGGAAGCCGCCCGCTAGATCGTTTGTCGGCAGAGCATGATGCCGAAAAGTGGGTACCGGTTTTCGGAAAGCATCATGCTCCAAGCAGAAGTTAGAGCGGGATGACGAGTCATCCCGCTCTAGCCCGCAAAGCGTCCGCCCGCACCTCGTTGTTGATCACGATGGTGCCGACCAGCATGTCGTGGAGCAGGCGCCCCCGCGCGTTGAAGAAGGCAACGAGCAGGATCAGCGGGGTAAGCGCCGAGCAGGTGATCCAGAACACGACTGCGTGGACGGCGCCCAGCAGCGCATAGGCCGGCGCGCCGTACCAGGTGCGCATTTCGAGATCCATCACGCGCATGCCGATCGTGGCGGAGGCCGGGCTGCCGAATCCCATGGCATAGTAGACCAGCGCCCAGATCACCACGCCCGGCCAATAGAGCAGGAAGAAGAACCAGCCGAGCCCGAGGGTGACAATCCCGAACACGAGGATGAACAGCGCGACGAACAACGCCGGCGTCGCGATCAGCACGAGGTCGATGCAGAACGCCACCACCCGCCGCGCCAGCACCCCTTCGAACAACTCGGGCATGGTGAGCGGATCGTAGGCGTGGGGCTTGACCTCGATCGTCACGCCGATCCGTTTCGGCTCGTTATCGGGCATGGGTTCCTCGTGAAATCCCGCGCCAAAATGGGGCCGGTCCCGTCCGGACGCAAGGGTATCGTCCTCTGTCCTCTGTCCTCTCTCCTCTGTCCTCCGTTATCCTTGCCTATGGGCCGCGGCTTCCGTTTCGCCATTTTGCTTTTGCTGCTTGCGCTCTCCGGCTGCCTCGGTTCGGTCGACAGCGAGCAGCTGCGCGTGTGCCGCCAAGTGCTGCCCGCGCTTCATCCCGACGGCACCATTCTGCATGAGGTCGGCACCGCGCCAGCGGCGCTTGGCCGCCAGGGCGTGCGCATCGATTACGACGCACGCGAGCCCGGCGAGCCCGTGCGCCGCCGATTTGCGGCCTGCGGTTTCGGCGGCAGCGTGTTCACCGACCGCCGGCTCGACCTCGTCGCCGTCGACACCGACGAAGGGCCGCTCGGCGAGGCGCGGCTTACCTACCTCAACCGTTTTTGGTTGGGCGGGCTTGCGGCGGTGGCGCCCAGCGCGGCGCCATCGGTTCCCGAGATTCCGATGGCGGCGGCCTATGCGCTTCAGCAGTTCCTCAATGCCGTGGCGCTGGCCGCGTCCTATGCGCTGCTCGCCACCGCCTATTCGCTCATCTATGGGCTCATCGGCCGCATCAATCTGGCTTTCGGCGACATGACGGTGATCGGCGCGTTCGGCGCGCTCGCGGCCGTCGCCGCCGCGGCGACGCTCGGGCTTGCCGATCCGATCGGCGGCATTGCGGTCGCGCTCACGCTCGGCGCGGCCTTGGCCGCGTTGTGGAGCTGGTTCACCGGCGTTTCGATCGTCGCGCCCCTGCACGTGCGCCATCGCCTCGGCCAGCCGATCCTGGTGGCGACCGTGGCGCTGTCGATCTCGATCCAGGAGTTCCTGCGGCTCTCCGGCGGCGCGCACGAGCACTGGTTTCCCTCGCTCTTCAACCAGCCGCTGCCGCTGGTGCGGGCGGGGGCCTTCGTGGTCACGGTTACGACCATGCAGCTCGTCATTGCGCTCGCCGCGCTCGGCGCCGCCGCCGCGGTGCTGCGGCTCATCGCCCGCTCCCGCTTCGGGCGCGAGTGGCGCGCGTTTGCCGACGACCCTTCGGCGGCCGCGCTGTTTGGCGTCGCGCCGCGGCGGCTCATCGCGTCGACCTTCGTGCTCGCGGGGGCGCTTGCCGGGCTCGCCGGCTGGGTCATCGCGGTCTATTACGGCAACGTCGGCTTCGCCATGGGCACGACGCTCGGGCTCAAGGCTTTGGTCGCCGCCGTCCTCGGCGGCATCGGATCGGTGTCGGGCGCGTTCCTCGGCGGGGTGCTGGTCGCCTTGATCGAAGCCGGTTGGTCGGCCTATTTCGAGATCGGATTTCGCGACGTCGTCGTGTATTCCCTTCTGATCGTCGTGTTCGTGCTGCGGCCGGGCGGGCTTTTGGGATTTTCCGGTCCGCAGCCGCGCGAGGTGTGAGCTTTGAGGGACCGCTTGAGCATCGGGCTCGGCGACATCGAGGCTGCCCGGCGGGCCATTGCCGGCCATGTGTTGCGCACGCCCATGCTGCCGGCGCCGCGGCTCTCTGACCTCACCGGCGCCCGTGTCTATGTGAAATACGAGAACATGCAGGTCACCAATTCATTCAAGGAGCGCGGCGCGCTCACCAAGCTCGCGTCGCTCTCAGAAGCGGAGCGCCGGCGCGGCGTCATTGCCATGTCGGCCGGCAACCACGCCCAGGCGGTCGCGTACCATGCCGCGCGGCTCTCCATTCCCGCCACCATCGTGATGCCGGAGCTGACGCCGTTCGTAAAAATCGCCGCGACGCAGGCGCACGGCGCCGTGGTCGTGCTCGAGGGCGAGACCATCGCGGAGGCGCACGCGCGCGCCGATGCGCTCGCGCGCGAGCGCGCGCTCGTTTGGGTGCATCCTTACGACGATCCGCTCATCATCGCCGGGCAGGGGACGGTCGCGCTCGAGATGCTGGAGCAGGTGCCGGAACTGGACGTCCTCATCGTGCCGATCGGCGGCGGCGGCCTGATCTCCGGCATGGCGATCGCCGCCAAGGCCATGAAGCCGGAAATCGAGATCGTCGGCGTCGAATGCATGGCGTTTCCGTCCATGTGGAACGCGGTGCGCGGCGGCCATCTGCCGCTTGGCGGTCCGACTCTGGCCGAAGGCATTGCGGTCAAGGACGCCGGCGCATTGACCCTACCCATCGTGCGCGCTCTCGTCTCCGACATCATGCTTGTCGACGAGGCGCATCTCGAGCGCGCCGTGAACGCCTACATGACTTTGCAGAAGACCATGGCGGAAGGTGCGGGGGCCGCCGGACTTGCGGCCATGCTCTCTTCATCGGAGCGTTTCCGCGGCAAGACGGTCGGCCTCGTGCTCACCGGCGGCAACATCGACCCGCGCATCCTCGCCTCGATCATGGTGCGCGAACTCGAACGCGAGGACCGTATCGTCTCGTTCCGTCTGACGATTCCCGACCGGCCCGGGGTGCTCGGCGTGATCGCGACCCGGCTCGGGACGCTCGGCGCCAACATCCTGGAAGTCGATCACAGACGTTTATTTCTCGACGTGCCGGCGAAAGGCGCGCGCCTCGATGTGACGGTGGAAACGCGCGACCGCGTCCACGCCGACGCGATCTATGCCGCGCTCGATAAGGACGGCTACGCGCCCCAGCGCATCGACCCGGGCGCCGCCATGGATTGACGGCAGCTATGATTATTTCTTCAGCTTCTCCGCCGCGCGCGGAGCGAAGTAGGTGAGCACGCCGTCGGCGCCGGCACGCTTGAAGGCGATCAGGCTTTCCATCATCGCCTTCTCTCCGTCGAGCCAGCCGTTCTGCGCCGCCGCCATGATCATCGAATATTCGCCCGACACCTGATAGGCGAAGGTCGGCATGCCGAACTCGTCCTTGATGCGGGAGAGGATGTCGAGATAGGGCAGGCCGGGCTTGACCATGATCATGTCGGCGCCTTCGGCGATGTCGAGTTCGGCTTCGCGCAGCGCTTCGTCGGAATTGCCCGGGTCCATCTGATAGGTGCGCTTGTCGCCGGAAAGCGTCACGGATGAGCCGACGGCGTCGCGGAACGGGCCGTAGAAGGCCGAAGCGTATTTTGCCGTGTAGGCCATGATCTGCACGTCGGTGAAGCCCTTGGCATCGAGCGCCGTGCGGATGGCGCCGACCCGGCCGTCCATCATGTCGGAGGGCGCGATGATGTCGCAGCCGGCCTCCGCCTGCACCAGCGCCTGCTCGACCAGCACCGCCACGGTCTCGTCGTTGAGGATGACGCCGTCGGCGAGCAGCCCGTCGTGGCCATGGCTGGTGTAGGGGTCGAGGGCAACGTCGCACAGGATGCCGACGTCAGGCACGCGCTGCTTGATGGCGCGGATGGCGCGGCACACGAGGTTTTCCGGGTTGAGCGCCTCGCTGCCCTCGGCGTCGCGCAGCGCCGGATCGGTGTAGGGAAAGAGCGCGAGCACGGGGATCGACAGGTGCGCCGCGCGCTCGGCCGCACGCACGGTCTCGTCGAGGGAGAGCCGCTCGACCCCGGGCATCGATTCGACCGGCACCGTCCCCGAACCGTCGGTGAGGAACACCGGCCAGATCAGGTCGTCGGTGGTGAGCACATGCTCGCGCACGAGGCGCCGCGCCCAGTCGGTACGCCGGTTGCGGCGCGGGCGGCTCGCCAAGTCTAGAGCGGGCGCTTCCTTGGAGCGAGCCTCGGATTTCGCCGGGACGACGCGGACCTTCGGTTCGAGCGGACGGCCGAACTTGATCGCCATGGTGCACCTCCGGCGCGGCCCGCTCCTTTTAACTCTTCTAGCGAACCGGTGCCACTGGCTGGCATATCGCGCGGATTGCGTCGGGCCCCATCCGGGCTACCCTTGTCCGCGAAACCGGCGCAGGGGCATACACCAATGGATTTCGAGCTTTCCGAGGAGCAGCGCGCCTTTGCCGCGGTCGCGCGCACCTTCGCGCGCGAGGAGATGATGCCGTTCGCGCGGGCATGGGACGAGGGCGAGGTCTTCCCGGTCGAGGCGCTGCGCAAGGCGGCGGCGCTCGGCTTCGGCGCCATCACGGTACGCGACGACGTCGGCGGCTCGGCGCTCTCCCGGCTCGATTCCACCATCATCTTCGAGGAACTGGCGCAAGGCTGCACCTCGACCGCGGCCTATATCTCGATCCACAACATGGCGGCGTGGATGATCGACGCGTTCGCAGGCGACGCCCAGCGCCGGCGCTTCCTGCCCAAGCTCGCCTCGATGGAACACTTTGCGAGCTATTGCCTCACCGAGCCCGGATCAGGATCGGACGCGGCGAGCCTTTCGACCCGCGCGGTGCGCGAGGGCGAGCATTACGTGCTCAACGGCGCCAAGGCGTTTATTTCCGGCGGCGGCGTCTCCGACATCTACGTGGTGATGGCACGCACCGGCGGCGAGGGCCCGCGCGGCATTTCCTGCATCGTGGTGGAAAAGGGCACACCCGGCCTCTCCTTCGGCGCCCAGGAGAAGAAGCTCGGCTGGAAATCGCAGCCGACCGCCATGGTGCTGTTCGACGATTGCCGGGTACCGGTCGCAAACCGCATCGGCGAGGAAGGGCAGGGCTTCCGCATCGCCATGGCCGGGCTCGACGGTGGGCGGCTCAACATCGCGGCCTGTTCGATCGGCGGCGCGCAGTATTGCCTCGAACGCGCGATCGAGCACATGCGCGAGCGCAAGCAGTTCGGCGCGCGGCTTGCCGATTTCCAGGCGCTCGGCTTTCGCGTCGCCGACTATGCGACCGAACTCGAGGCGGCGCGGCTGATGGTGCGGCGCGCCGCTGTCGCGGTCGGCAACGGCGAGCCCAACGCGACGCGGCTCGCCGCCATGGCCAAGCGCTTTGCCACCGACGTCGGCTTTGCAACGGTGAACGGCTGCTTGCAGATTTTCGGCGGCTACGGCTATCTGCGCGACCATCCGATCGAGCGCGTACTGCGCGACGTGCGCGTGCACCAGATTCTCGAAGGCACCAACGAGATCATGCGGGTGATCGTCAGCCGCGATCTGCTGGCCAATTAGGGCACGCCGGGTTGGTACGGATCGGTCTGAACTGTGGTCCCTCTCTGACGCACCACCGCACCGAACCGGCTCCAGCGCACCGCGCCGTTGCCTGCCGGCCGATCTGCGGTTATCGCCAGCGCATGGACTCAGGCGACATCCTGTTCGAGCGGCGCGGCGCGGCCGGTCTCATCACGCTCAACCGGCCGCACGCGCTCAACGCGGTCAATCATGCGATGGTCGCCGCGCTTCAAGCGCGGCTCGCCGCGTGGGCGTCCGATCCGGCCATCACGCGCGTCGTCATCCGCGCGGCCGGCGAGCGGGCGTTTTCCGCGGGCGGCGACATTCGCGCGCTCTATGAGCTCGGCCGCGCCGGACGGCAGGCCGACATGCTTCCGTTCTGGCGCGACGAATACCGGCTCAACCATTTCATCAAGCACTATCCCAAGCCCTACGTGGCGCTGATCGACGGCATCGTGATGGGCGGCGGCGTCGGCATTTCCGTGCACGGCTCGCATCGCGTCGCCGGGGAGAAATTTCAGTTCGCCATGCCGGAGGTCGGCATCGGCTTCTTTCCCGACGTCGGCGCCACGTGGTTTCTCCCGCGCCTGCCCGGCGCGATCGGCGCCTATTGCGCGCTCACCGGCGAGCGGCTGCGCGTGGCGGACGCGCTTACGGCGGGCGTGGCTACCCATCATGTCGCCGGCTCCCGTTTTCCCGATCTCATCGACGCGCTCGCCGGGACGGTGCCGGTCGATGCGGTGCTCGCCGCCTTTGCCGATCCGCCGGGCGACGGCGCGCTTATGCCGCTGCGCCCCTCGATCGACCGGCTGTTCGCCGGCGAGAGGGTGGAGGACATCCTGACCGCGCTCGATGCGCATGACGGACCGCAGGCGGAATGGGCCGGAAAGACCGCGGCCCTTATGCGCACGAAGTCGCCGACCAGCCTCAAGGTGGCGCTCGCCCAGGTGCGGCGCGGGGCCGACTGGTCCTTCTCCGAATGCATGCGGGCGGAGTTCCGCATCGTCTCGCGTATCGTCTATGGTCACGACTTCTACGAGGGCGTGCGCGCGACGATCATCGACAAGGACAACGCGCCGCGCTGGCGCCCGGCCGATCTCGCCGGCGTGACCGAACGCGCGGTCGAGGAACATTTCGCGCCGCTTGCGGAGGAGCTCGCGCTAACATGACCGATCCCATGACGGTGATCGACCCGGCGCACGGACGCGAGCAGGAAGGCCTGTGGACGCGGCGCCTCGTCCTTTACCTGCGGATCGTCGCCGGCTTGTCGCTCGTCAAGGGCCTCTACCATTGGGCCGGAATCGCCGGCATCGGCGATGGGCCGGGCGCCGGCTTCGAGGCGAACCCGCTGTCGTGGCAGGCCGCAACCGTGTTCTTCGCCGTCATCGATCTCGTCGCCGCGGTCGGGCTGTGGCTCGCCGCCGCCTGGGGCGGGGTGGTTTGGCTCACGGCAGCCATCTCCATGGCGGGCGTCGAGCTGCTGTTTCCCCAGATCTTCGGCGGGCGCCTGTGGGTCATTCCCGCTGAGTTTGCGCTCGTCGTTGCCTATGTCGGCTTGACGCTGATGGCCGCGCGCGAACGGCCGGAGTAAAATTACAAAAACTATTACCCATCGTTCGGGAGGATGACATGGCACGGATCGGCTTCATCGGCCTCGGCAACATGGGCCTGCCCAT